>JGI24723J26617_10003994_pt1 | contig 10361 bp, 9 predicted proteins | sample Cruoilmetagenom6_FD_26617 | JGI IMG/M metagenome (IMG submission 26617) | reverse complement strand
CAGCCGGNGTGTCGATGCGGTTCTTGCGTCTTGGAGAAGTGCTGGTCGCCGAGGGGCTCATTAACACGGATCTTTTGGAACAGGCTCTCGCCCAACAGAAGGCGGATACCGAGCACAAACGTCTCGGGACTGTGCTGATAGAGATGGGTGTGGTAGAAGAAGACCATATCGCTCTGGCGCTTGCTCGCCGTCTCGGGCATGAGTTTGTCGATCTTGATTCCCAGGTGATCACTGCGTCGGTTGTGGACAGTATCCCCATGAACGATTGCCACCGTCTGCATGTTGTGCCTTTTCGCGCGGATGAAGACGGGACTCTGCATGTGGCAATGGCTGATCCCACAGATGTGATTGGGCTTGACGACCTGCGCATTGCAACGGGACGCANGATTATTCCCTATGTGGCATTGCCTTCTGGAGTAGAACGTGGTTTGTCACGTATGCAGGGGGGAGAGGATGTTGCCCCTGTACGCANNGACCAAACACAAACGACGGAACGTCTGCTCGAAGTGATCGTACAGGATGCTGTGCGTCGTGGCGCCTCAGACATTCATATTGAGCCAAAGCGGTCGGGGGTTATTGTTCGGATACGTGTGGATGGGCTTTTGAGCTTTGTCCTGCGAACGAGCGTTGACATGATGGCTTCTCTCGTTTCGCGTATCAAGATTCTCTCCGATCTCGATATTGCAGAAAAGCGTGTNCCCCAAGATGGGCGAGCGACGTTCGAGGTCTTTCACAAGCGTATAGATGCACGTGTTTCCACACTTCCTTCTGTGTTTGGGGAGAAAGTTGTGATGCGACTTGTGGACCGGTCGATCGGGGTGGTTCCGCTCGACAAGCTCGGCATTTCAGAGGGTTTGTTGGGAAAATTGCGTCCGGCCATTCGCGCTTCGCAAGGTCTCATCCTGATTACCGGCCCTACTGGTTCGGGCAAGACCACCACGATGTATTCTGTGTTGGGAGAGATCGCCGACCCGATCAACAACATCATCACGCTTGAAGATCCTGTGGAACAAGAGGTGATTGCTGCGACCCAGGTGGCGATTGACGAAAAGACCGGCCTGAATTTTCCTCGCGCCTTGCGGGCAGTGTTGCGTCAGGATCCCGACGTCGTGATGGTTGGCGAAATCCGTGACGCGGAGACTGCCCGAATTGCCTTGCGTGCCTCTCTTACCGGACACCTTGTGATTTCCACCATTCACACAAATGACACGGCATCTACCTTAACGCGCCTGGTCGATATGGGCATCGAACCCTACCTCATTGGTTCTGCTCTTTCGCTTGTCGTGGCACAGCGACTCGTGCGCGCTGTGTGCACGAAATGTGCAGAACAAGAAGAACCTCCTGTGACGCTGGCTGCCTCTTATGGGCTGCACCTTCCTCTCGATGGAACGTATATGCATGGAAGAGGTTGTCCGAATTGTGGCGACACGGGGATGCGTGGTCGGCTTGGCCTCTACGAAATTTTACAAGTGACCGAGACAATTCGTGCTCTGTTGGGAGAGGGAGCGACTGATCAGCAGATTGCAGAAGCAGCGNGCGCTGAAGGCATGGCTTCTTTGTGGGAGGCAGGGGTGCAGGCGGTGGCCGCAGGACGAACCGTCATTCCCGAGATCATTCGAGCTTTACACGGAGTGCAAGGAGGTACGCATCAGGCTTCTTCTTGAGACGGTTCTTGACCAGTGATTTCCTTCTGATCTTTGTCATGTGTTGTTTATCTGGCCGGCAAATGCTCCTTGTATGTTTGAGGATGGTGAATGTATGGGAAATTTTTTGTGGGAGGCTCGAAAAGAGCGGGAATTCCCGCTCTTTTCGAGCCTGTTGTGACTGTGTGGCTGACGACTTTTTTGGGTGCATTCTCTTTCCCTAATGTGTTGGGACTGTGCACATACTCTGATGGAACCACTCCTGACTGTCGGACGGGTTGGAGCTGGAAAAATTTTGCTGTGTGATGGGCTTTGCACGCCGAGTACAACACGCTTGCCTTTTCATATGCGCGAGGATGTCGTGTGCGCCGGCTCCCAAAGATTTTTCTGCGGACTGTCCTGAGGATTTTTGAGGATTTTGATCCCAGTTTGCAGAGAAATCGGCGAAGAAGAGGCAGCTCAGATGGGCTGGCCTGTCGCACTACCCAAGAAAGCTGTCACGTTGGGCCGGCAGGACTATTGCAAAACTATGAGGAAAAGTCATCCAATGTTTTTTGTACTGTGTGATTTTTCTTCCAAGACAACAGAAGTGAGGACATGATGCGTCTAGGAGTATTGACAGGCGGCGGCGATTGTCCCGGCCTAAACGCGGTGATTCGTGCTGTCGTGCGGAAAGGCGTCCGTCAAGCTGGTTACGAGTTTGTCGGGCTGCGTCATGGATGGCGTGGCTTACTTGTGGGAGAGACGCAGGAACTGAATCTGCGTAGCACAAAAGGGATTTTGCATCTGGGNGGCACAATGCTCGGAACGAGCCGCACGAACCCCTTTAAAGAGCAGCTTTCTCCCGAAGACGTCCTGGACTGTTTCGAGAAAGTGGGGATCGACGGTCTCATCGCGATAGGGGGTGAAGACACGCTGGGTGTGGCTTCGAAACTCGCAGCGATCGGTGGAAAGGTCATTGGGATTCCCAAAACCATTGACAATGACCTGTCTGGGACAGAGTTCACATTTGGTTTTCAGACAGCAGTACAGATTGCTACGGACGCAATAGACCGTCTGCACTCTACGGCTGAATCGCATGATCGCGTGATGATCGTGGAGGTTATGGGACGCCACGCCGGCTGGATTGCCATTTATTCCGGCATGGCTGGAGGGGCAGACGCGATTCTCATCCCGGAACGACCCTTCGATATTGAAGATGTGTGCGACGCGATTCGACGCCGGCATGAAAGCGGTCGGAATTTCTCGATTATTGTCGTCTCCGAAGGTGCACAGCCCAAAGATGGCACGCTGCAGATCCACTCTGGTGAAGTCGATGACTTCGGGCATGTGCGGCTNGGTGGGATTGGCAATCTCATCATGGAAGAGATCGAAGAAAGAACGGGCTTCGAGGCGCGGGTGACCATTCTCGGGCATGTGCAGCGAGGCGGTACCCCTACTGCATACGATCGTGTTCTTGCGAGCCGTTTCGGGGTTGCTGCCGTGAATGCAGTGGAGACCGAAGCATGGGGAACAATGGTTGCCTTGCGCTGCGGCGAAATCGTGAGCGTTCCCCTCGAAGAGGCGACCGGCACGCTCAAGACAGTGGATGACGACCTTTACGATGTCGCGACCACCTTTTTTGGGTAAATCACCCACACGTTTTCCTTNGTAACACGCGTCTTGGGACGNAAGGCCCTGTCTGGGAGAGCCGCGGGAAGCGGCAGTCTGGGCAGGGTCTTTTTGTTGTGGGTGTGCTGCGCCCTCTGAGGGGCAGACCTGCANAAAAGACTTGCAGGACGAGGGGGAGGGAANTGCCGGNGCACCCCGCGCCGNCTTTCGTTCTCCTGTGAGGCAAGGAGAAAAGAGGCAGGGAAACAAAGAAACAGGCGCCTGTTTGCTCAGAACTTTTCGCCTGTGGCTCCAGCTTTCTCTCCCTGGAGATCTTTCTCTGGAACGGTGTTTTTCTTCTGGGGTTTTACGGTCTGGCGCGCTGTTTTGTCGTGCAGGGAATGGGCTTCTTCGTCTGCCTGCTCCTCTGTTGCGACCTCTTCCTCTGTTTCCATATAAGGGCGTGCAATGATGAAGGAACAAGCGGCGGTCAATCCGCTGAGGCAGATGAAAAGCAGACCGAACGCGAGAATGATGCGAAAAGTGGTGCTTTCTGAGGAGATACTGCCAACCGTCCAGCTGCCAAACAGGCCAATGAGAAAAAGCAGGCTGAAAACACCAGTGAACTGAGCGAGACGCGCCAACTTATTCGCGGCATGCAAATGATGATGGCGCAGAACTGTTTCTGCTTCACGGCGTAATGCGGTGCTGTCTGTTTGTTTTTGTTGTGATGGGGTGTGTCGCGGCGCAGAAGTCATACTCGGATCGTTCGTTACGCTTTCGGAGTACTGTCGGAAAACTCAGATGGGGCGCTCCCAGAGGGTCGTTCAGNGAACAGGAGTGTCTGATGGAGTCTTCTGCGGGACAGTACCTGATGCTTGTTGTGATGGGTTTTTCTGAGGGAGAGGAGCGCTGCCTGCCCCGCTTTCTCCTTCGGTCTCGCTCGATGCAGCACGAAGGTGGGGAGTGGCGGCATCGCTTGTTTCGCTGCCGCGTTGCATGTCGTTNGCTGCTATTTGCCGTAACATCTGCCATTCGCCGAAAGACCGAGCGACAAGTACTGAGACAATTGCTGTGCCAGTCACTGTAAACACTGCACCACCAATACCCCAAAGTATTGCTTCTCTGGATGAGGTGCACTCATCGCGACATTGGATGTCTCCGACACCGTACAGGGTGATGAATCCGAGAATGCCCGCGAGGAGCACCGCGATGAAAATGCCGACGCGCAACCCCCTTTGCAAGGGGTGTCTGCGTTCTTCTGGGCGTTTCTGAGAAACGGATGGGTTTTTTGGGGGAATAGTCTGCACCGGACAATTGTAGAAGGAAAAGAGTGGGAGAGAGAATCGGAATCCCCCCAAACCGGGGTTACGAAAAAACATGTCCGGGAACAGGACAGGGAAGAGGACGGGAAGAGGATCGGTAGCAAATCTGTGTCGAGTAGATTGCTGGTTTGCATGTCTTTGGTTCGCGTGAGCTGCGGGTAGGAAAGGGCATTGGAGACTAGTGTGGACGTCAGGGTGGACGTCAGGGCGAGGAGTCATGTGAAAGGATGAGTACTGTGGTAGATAACTTGGATGATGCTCCTCCTGCACGGCCTTCCGCTGATCCGGACAGTCTCGCGGTCACGGTCTGGAGTGATTTTCTCTGTCCCTATTGTTGGATAAGCAGGCCGCGGGTCTCTTGGATTCGTGACCTCGGGGCAAGCGTTACATGGCAGCCCTATGAACTGCATCCAGAGATCCCGCCTGCAGGTATTCCTGCGACTGCTTTTGGCCGGCTTGGTGCCTCGCGTCGAGATGACCTGACTGCTCTTGCTGCAGAAGAAGGTGTCGCGCTGCGGTTCCCTGACCGGATTCCCAATACTCGACGCGCACATGAGGCTGTGGAATGGGCACGTGATCTTTCTGCGGAGGCTGCTCTGGCAATGCACGAGGCGATTTTCGTTGCCTATTGGGAACAAGAACTCGATATTGGCGCGATTCCTGTCGTGGTCACGCTTGCGCAAGAGCAAAACCTACCGGCTGCCATGCTGGAAAAAGCCCTGGAAACAGGGGATTTCTCTCGGAATGTTGACGAAGCACGTGCCGGCGCGCTGCTGCAAGGATCGACGGGGGCTCCTTCCTTTTTGCTGCAGCGAAATGACGCGGTTTTTCTTGTGCCAGGTATTCAGCCGCGTGAACTTTTCGCACGAGTTGTTGCTCGGCTTGGGACGTGAGGGAGAGATTCCCTGCTCGTTTCTCAGTTAATGTTGCACGAGGGCTATCGTCGAGGTTTGTCGAGGTTTGTTTCGGGGAAGGGGTTTGTTCTTGTGCCATGCAAATAATTTTCCATAATGTGGAAAAGTTCGCAAAGTGCGCGTACGGAAGGACAGCTTCGTCTTCTTTTTCGGTACACTCCGCTGCAACAGGGTTGTGGACAGGGTGTCACGCGGGAAGACCAGAGTGCAGAGCCGGCACTGGACCGAGGGCGAAGAACCCAAACTGGACCGAGGGCGAAGAGATCTGGTTGTGGCCTGTGCTCAAGGTTCTTTCTTCATGATCACTTCTTCTCCCTGTTCTCGGTGGAGTTTTCGCGGATTGCGAAGATGAGCTTTTGCCTAAGAAAGTCAACGATCTGTTGGAAAATGCAGAAGGGGAAGTAAAAATGGCCGAAGATCCCGATGCGATTGAGAACCTCTTGCAAGAGAGCCGTGTTTTTCCACCGCTCCCGGATTTTACTGCCCAGGCGAATGTTGCGGACAGCTCGATTTACGATGAAGCCGAACAGGATCTTGAAGGTTTTTGGGCTCGTCANGCGGAGACTTTCCATTGGTTCAAAAAATGGGACAAAGTTCTTGACTGGCAGTTGCCTTTTGCACAGTGGTTTGTCGGCGGGACGACAAACCTGAGTTACAACTGCCTGGACCGGCATGTAGAGAATGGTGGTGGCGATAAANTCGCGTATCACTGGGTGGGAGAGCCTGGGGATACACGCTCCATCACTTACGCGGAACTTCTCTCCGAGGTGTGCCAAGCAGCAAATGGTTTGAAAGAGCTGGGCATCGAGAAAGGCGACCGAGTCGCCATTTATTCTCCAATGGTGCTTGAAACGGTGATCGCGATGCTGGCCTGCGCGCGCATCGGTGCTCCCTTTACTGTGGTCTTTGCTGGTTTTTCGGCCGACTCTCTCGCCGATCGTATCCACGATTCGGGTGCCAAACTGCTTCTTACCGCGGACGGATCGAATCGTCGCGGATCTGTTTTTCCCCTGAAGCCCCAAGCAGACGAGGCACTGAAATCTTGCCCGACTGTGGAACGGCAACTTGTTGTGCGGCGTGGAGGCAACGAGGTCGATTGGGATGAGCAGCGCGATGTGTGGTGGCATGATCTCATACCACGACAGAGCGACACGTGTCCTGCAGAAGAGCTCGATGCGGAACACATGCTCTACCTGCTCTACACATCGGGTACGACGGCGAAACCCAAGGGCATCAAGCACACAACGGGTGGCTACATGGTCGGGACGGCCATGACGCACAAATGGGTGTTCGACGTGAAGCCCGACGATGTCTACTGGTGTGCTGCCGATGTGGGCTGGGTGACAGGCCACAGCTATATCGTGTTTGGTCCGCTTGCGAACCATGCAACAGGATTGATGTATGAAGGCACCCCCGACTTTCCCGACAAGGACCGTTGGTGGAGCATCGTGGAGGAATACGGGGTCAGTATTTTGTACTGTGCTCCCACCGCGATTCGCACATTCATGAAATGGGGGGATGAGTACCCCGGTTCTCATGACCTGTCTTCGCTGCGTCTTTTGGGCACGGTCGGAGAACCTATCAACCCTGAAGCCTGGATCTGGTACCGCAAGGTGATTGGGAGCGAGAAGACACCCATTGTTGACACCTGGTGGCAGACCGAGACCGGCATGATCATGATTTCTCCTTTGCCCGGGGTCACGGTGACCAAGCCTGGGTCTGCAACGAGACCTTTGCCCGGTGTGAGTGCAGATGTTGTCGACAAAAACGGAGTGTCCGTGCCGCGTGGGCACGGCGGGTATCTCGTCATAAAGAAGCCCTGGCCTGCCATGTTGCGGGGCATTTATGGCAATGACGAAAGGTATAAGAAGACTTACTGGTCGGAATATGAGGGCATATACTTTGCCGGAGACGGCGCCAAGCGCGACGAGGATGGTTACATCTGGGTGCTTGGGCGTGTCGATGACGTGATGAACGTCTCGGGACACCGTATCTCAACGGCCGAGATTGAGTCTGCCCTTGTCGGACACCCGAGTGTGGCAGAGTCCGCCGTGGTGGGCCGGTCCGATGCCACGACGGGCCAGGCAATCGCGGCTTTTGTCGTGTTGCGGGCAGGAGTAAAAGGAGACGAGAATTTGCTCGCTCAGCTCCGCGAGAAGGTTTCCGAGGACATCGGTCGTTTCGCCAAACCGAAATCGATTGTGTTCACTGAGGATCTTCCAAAGACCCGTTCCGGCAAAATCATGCGCCGTCTGCTTCGAGACATCTCTGAACATCGTCAGCTTGGTGATGTGACAACGCTGGCGAATGCTCCCATCGTGGCAGAAATCCTGGAACGCTCGACCGAGTCCTCCGGTGAAGACGACTGAACAGCAAACACAAGATCCTCAAGCTTCTGAGGGTCCTGAAGGTTTCTGAGGTTCTCACTTTTGTGCCCACTCTCGCGAGTGGGCACAAAAGAAGTGGGTTTTTGTGGATGCTCGATTTCTCGGCTCGGCAGTGTGCTGAGCTGGGAGACCCTGCTGTTTTTTCCCATGTTTTGCTGCACGCTTTTTGCTTCTTCTCTCGTTTTTTCAGAGGAAAAGAGGCAGGCAGGCAATGGACGTGAATGCCTGGTTTCCGGGGTACATCCCGAAAAAACTTCGGCAGGGAGAAGCCTGCAAGCTGTGGCGACGAGGTCTGGCGACAAGGTGTTGTGGCAGGTTTCGCAACAGGTTTGCAGTGTTCTGGAAAATGCATTCCAGAACGAAATACCATTTCTTTTTTGGGTACAAGTTAGTCTTGTCGCGTGATGCGTAGTGTGTTGCCGCGTGAATGCAACAGGGAGGTTTGCTGGTGACGGGCACACGGCGATTGGGCCAAACAAATATTGGGATCTCTTCTCTTGGTCTGGGAACATGGCAGTTTTCAGAAGGGCGGAGCTTGGCCGGTCTCATGTGGTCTGCTTTGCCTGACNGTGAAGTAGACGCAATAGTTGCTACTGCTTTGCGCGAGGGAATCACCTGGTTTGATACCGCAGAGCACTATGGGAAGGGACGTGCCGAACGCGCGCTGTCGCGGAGCTTGCAAGTTGCGGGCAAAAAAGATGGCGAGCTTATGGTGGCGACAAAATGGTGGCCTGCTTTTCGTTCTGCTCGCTCAATTCGCCGTACTTTTCCGGAACGAGTGCAGAACCTGTCGCCTTTTTCTGTTGGCCTGCATCAGATCCACTGGCCTTGGTCGCTGTCGTCGTTGTCATTGCAGATGAAAGAGATGGCCGGGCTTGTGGCTGAGGGGAAAGTGCAGGCAGTAGGAGTGAGTAATTTTTCTGCTGCACAAATGCGTTCTGCACACAGTATGTTGGCGTCCTATGACATTCCCCTTGCGTCGAACCAGGTGAAATACAGCCTGCTCGATCGCCGTATCGAGGCAAATGGAGTGCTTGATGCGGCAAAAGAACTCAACATCACAATCATCGCGTACTCTCCGCTCGACATGGGGCTTCTCAGCGGAAAATTCCATGCAGACCCCGATCTGCTGCGTAGTCGCCCGAGAATGCGTCGCGCGCAGCTGCGGCGGCAACTTGCCAAAAGCCGCGATCTGGTAGAGGCTTTGCAGCGGATTGCGAGCGTGCGTGGGATGACGACGACGCAAGTGGCGCTGCACTGGCTCGTGAATTTTCACGGGGATACGGTNGTGGCCATTCCTGGGGCGACGAAGCCGGAACATGTCTCTCAGAACGCGGTGGCGATGCGCATCTCACTTACTCCGGAAGAGATGCGTGAAATTCATGAGCTTTCGCGTGTCGAGAACAGCGAGAACGGCGAAAAAGCCGAAGAGTAGCCTCTTTTGTGTATACCTGCTGATGTCGTGATGATGCTTGCTCCCCATGCCCGAACGCGTTGCTCGTCAAATTAAGGTCTTTTTTCCTTTTTTGGAGATATCTTATAGGAAGAATATCTCATATATGCAGTTTGCGTGAGCAGGCGAGAGGGATGTCAGAATAGGATGGAGTGAGAGGAAGGCGTGCAGCAGACAGGGGGGCACCGCGAATTGCTCGGGTCTGACGCGCTGAGTGGAGGCGGAGTGCATGGAGAAGGCGTGTGACGGTCGAAGAAGCATACGAAAAAGGTGGAACGAAGGCAGTCCCCCCTGGTGCAGGACTCGATAGTCACGCCAGTCTGTTTTCTCCTTCACCTGAAATCATCTCAGAAGTGTCCGCGGCATGGCGTACGGAATTAGGCGAAAAAATGGACGGGCGTTTCGGTCCGTCAATGGTCTACCCGGGCGTCATAAAAAACCCGGTACCACTTGACGTGAGAGTGTACGCTCCCGAAGTGGATCGCCCCTGGTACCGCCTCCTCACCTGTGGAGCCAGCGTCCGGGCTTTCCCGCTTCTCTCTGACCCGGCAGACTTACGGCACCTGGAGTTCATTCTCTACCTCCCTGCCACCTGGTCATTCGATTTCAACCGTTATGGAGAAGCAGCGTATTGGCCAATACGCTTACTCGGCATGCTTGGGCGTCTCGTCCACATGAAAGAAGCCGCATTCCGTGTCGGAGACACCGTCGCCTTTTCAGATCCCCCTGTGCCTTTTGTTCAAGGGTCTCTCCTGTCATCAGTCGTTATNCTNCCCCCCATGCTGGAAGATGAGGACTTCAAAGGATTCCGTGTCGGCTCTGTCCCCGTCCGTGTCTACGGAGTACAGCCAATTACCGGAGGCGAAGTCTCCCTAAAATGGGAAAAAGGCATCGAACCCTTGCTGCAAACACTCGATGAAGGGGGCGTCCACCCCGTCGTCGATCCCAGCCGCATGTGCACCGCCACCAACGCCTGGCCCCAAGCCGACCCCTAACCACATCCAGATTCCGCCCAAGGCAAACTTTCGCGGCAAGCGAAAAAGTCACCG
>JGI24723J26617_10003991_pt1 | contig 10365 bp, 7 predicted proteins | sample Cruoilmetagenom6_FD_26617 | JGI IMG/M metagenome (IMG submission 26617) | reverse complement strand
AAAAACACGGTCAAATTCGTACTTTGAACGATTTTCTAAAAGACTCACATTTCTAATATATTTATAAGCGATGGTGTAATATTCATCGTCTTTTGCAATATCGCCAAACAAGACGAGTTCAAACTTTTCAGGATTTAATTTTAATTGTTCTACCGTAAAGAGGATATAATAAATAAAATCTTCTTTGGCGGTGTGCTTAAAGGTATTGTACAGCTGTAATTTCTTATCGGCAATCACTACAATTTCAAAATGATTTTCAGCCAAATGCACAAAGACATGGGGAACCAAACTGTATTTGTAAATACCCAAAAGACTTTCTACCAACACGGTTGCATGATGCTTGTATTCAAAGCCTCCGTATTGATCGATTAAAAAATTATTGACATTTACAAAAGGAATAAAAACAGAAACCATGTCGTGATTTTTAATTTCATCACTTACCACATAGTCATGTCTAAAAACCTTGTTATTATAACTCACGTATTCATTGACAAATTCCTCTTCAAATAATACTTTAGGGACCAAACTAGCAAGGTCATTCACGTGAATAACATTTACTGACCCATAGTTTTTTTTGAGTAAATCTTGCGTTTCGTAAAGTGAGGTGATGTTTGCAAGTAATTTTTGCGGATTGTTATTTACTTCCACAAATACATATTCGTAGAGGGCCTCAAAGGTTTGGTTTGACTTGTTTAGAATACAAAAAGAAAATCCATCCAAACTAAATTGGATGGATAAATGACTATTTTCTAGACGAGTTAAATCGTTATTCTTTCTTTTTAGTTCTTTCTTCAGCTGTATCATAAGATGGTGGCCAGTTACCACTCGTTTTTACGTCGTCAAGAGAACCTACAGAGATATACGCTCCTCTTACATTAACACCTCCAAGGGCTTCTTTTTCTTGGCGGATAAAGTCTTCATTTAATCCTTCTAAGATAATTGCTTTATCAACCTCTACTAAAAATACAGGTGCAAGTAAACCTTGAACTTTCTCAACTTTACCAACTTGTACTACAAATTCTTGGTTGGTTCCAGGAATTTGAAACATCTCTTTATAATTTCTACCAGCAAAGTCGGCACGTACGTCTTTAAACCCAATGGTATCAACTTTTCTAACCTCTACTTCAACGGTAATGGCTCCTTTTGTTTGGGTTTCCACTACGTTTTTAACTTCGGTGATTGCATATTTTGCAGTGTCAATAAATTCAATAAGTTTCAATTTATTGTCTGTGTAGTCTCCTGTAATATCTTTATGTGCGACTTCAGCATCCCTGATCATTTTTAAATTATGAATCACTTTTGCATAACGCGCTTCCTTTTCTTTGTTGAATTCAATTGGCGCCATAATGCTTTCATAAATAAGGTACCCTAAAAATATCGTCAATACCCATAACAATAACGAGATGATTGGACGAAGTTTCTTTGGTATTTTATTGACTACCATATATGCAATAAATCCAACGATCAATATTGCAACCAGAATAATTAAAATTGTTTTCATGTAATTTGAATAGTTATTTTATGGATATAGGCAAATCTACAAAATTTTTTTAAAGATAAAAGTTTTATGCTTAATTCAATTCGTACCTTTGAAATTATTGCGATACTCGATGAACATTAGTCCCGAAGAATTTCACAACCTTATTCGCCAAAATTTTCCGTATGAACCAACCCCGTTACAAGGTGTTTTGCAGGAGAAAATTGCGCGATTTATACTGTCAGATCAGGCGCGGCGCGTTTTTCTTCTCAAAGGCTATGCAGGAACAGGAAAAACCACCATGATTAGTACCTTAGTCAAGGTGTTGCCCAAGGTTCATAAACAAGCTGTACTATTAGCACCCACGGGAAGAGCCGCAAAGGTAATTTCTAATTATGCTCATACAGCTGCCTTTACCATTCATAAAAAAATTTACCTTCCGAAGCAAGGACCAAATGGTGGACGATATTTTAGCCTTATGCCCAATCGGCATGTGAATACCTTATTTATTGTTGATGAAGCTTCTATGATTGCTGATGATCAACTTAAGATGTTTAATCAACGCAGTTTACTAGATGATTTGATGACCTATGTGTTTCAGGGAAAAAATTGTCAGTTAATGCTTGTAGGTGATACTGCGCAACTACCTCCAGTGCATTTAGAGGTGAGTCCTGCCTTAAACGAAGAACACCTGGCATCCTCTTACCAAGTAAAGGTAAGTACCTTAGAACTTACAGAGGTTACCCGACAACACGAGCAATCGGGAATTTTATTGAATGCCACCAAGCTTAGAAATGTGATTGCTGCGCAGCAGGATGCCAATTTTCGCTTTCATTTAAATTTTCCAGATATCATCCGTTTAACCGATGGATATGACATCCAAGACGCTATTCACACAACCTATGATATGCAAGGACTAGAGGAAGTCGCTTTTGTAGTCTACTCAAATAAAAGAGCCAATTTGTACAATCAACAAATTAGAATGCAAATTCTTGGTCAAGATGGTGAACTTGCCGTGGGAGATTACCTTATGATAGTTAAAAATAATTACCATTGGCTTGAGGATTCTGAATCTGTACATTTTATAGCCAATGGAGATATTGCAGAGTTACTTCAAATTTACCATTGGAAAGAATTGTATAATTTTAGATTTGTTGAAGCAAAACTACGCCTTATTGACTACCCTAATCAAGCTCCCTTTGATGCGATGATGCTACTTGATAGTTTGACCATTAATACCCCGTCATTGTCTTCTGATCAAGCGCAGGAGTTATATCAAAATATAAGTGAGGATTATATAGATGAACGCGTGGCGTACAAGCGTGCACAAGCCATTCGTAAAAACCCATACTACAATGCCCTCCAAATAAAATTTTCATACGCTATTACNTGCCATAAGGCACAAGGCGGACAATGGGATACTGTTTTTATTGAAAAACCATATTTGCCTGATGGACCAAATATTTCGTATCTTCGATGGTTGTATACAGCCTTAACTAGGGCTAAGCAAAACGTCTATTTAATTGGATTTAACGATGATGATTTTGAAGAATAACCTCCGCAAGGGGAGCATTTATGTAATGTTTCTGCTGTTGCTTTCTGCCTGTGCAAATCAGAAATTGCGTACTACGTTTAAAGAAAATGACAGGCTTGAACCTGCGTTTAGAGGCTTTGTTTTATATGATCCTAGTACAGACAAAACCCTTGTAAATTATGATGGAGCAAAGTATTTCACTCCGGCTTCAAACACAAAATTATTTACGTTTTACAGTACCTACAGAACGTTTAAAGACTCGGTTAAAAGCTTAGCCTACTACCAAACCAACGATTCGCTTATTATAAAAGGAACAGCCGACCCCTCTTTTTGGTATGGCTTTGATACTGAAAAAACGCATTCCTTTTTAAAAAACAGTACAGATACAATCTATCTGGTTGATGCACATATTGATGATCCGGTGTACGGTCCTGGATGGTCTTGGGATGATTTTGAAACGTATTATATGCCCGAAAAAAGTTTATTTCCAGTGCATAGTAATTTAGTAAATATAAAGGTAGAAGGAGGGAGCGTGCAAAGTGAACCCGCGTATTTTTCAAATTTCATTGAAGTTGTAGATAGTATTCAATATACGCGTGATTTTTATACAAATACCTTTTATCGGCCCAAACAAGGTGATTTTTCAACCACGGTACCCTTTAGGACGTCTAATGCTGTAGTGGTTGAATTGTTAAAAGAACGACTTCAAAAAGAAGTCGTACTAATTCCAAACAAAGCCTATCCTTTTTCTTATTTTTATGGNATGCACTATGATGAATTGCTCAAACAAATGATGGTGGTGAGTGATAATTTTATTGCGGAGCAGCTCATGCTTCAAGTGGCCAAGGAGACCACAGGAATTTATAGTGTTCAAAAAGGAATCGCCTATGTCTTAGAAAACTACTTGGCAGACCTACCGCAGCCGCCGCGGTGGGTAGATGGTTCTGGACTTTCACGGTATAATTTGTTTTCTCCAGAAGATATGGTACACCTCTTAACTAAAATGTATCGCGAGATACCCTTAGATAAATTGTTGAGCTTTTTTCCAGTAGGTGGACAATCTGGAACCTTAACAAATTGGTACACTATTGATGGGGCTCCATTTGTATATGCTAAATCAGGATCCTTGTCAAATAATTATAATTTAAGTGGCTATCTCCGCGCCAAGTCCGGAAAAATACTGATCTTTAGCTTTATGAATAACCATTATACAAAAAAGACCGCCGACATTAAAAAGGAAATGGAGTTCATATTAAAGGATATTTATTACACAAATTAAGCATGTATTGATGAAAAAAATAATTGGGAACTTTGTGTTGTGGGTAAGTGGTTGGAAAGCAGATTATCCAGCAGAATACGTAGTGCGTAAAACGGTTATGATTGCGGCACCACATACGTCTAATTGGGATTTGTTATACGCCTTAGCGGTGTATTGGAAAAAAGGAATACCTGCACAATTTTTAATTAAAGATAATTATACCAAAGGAATTCATGGATATTTCTTTCGCTGGCTAGGCGCTATTGGGGTAAATAGACAGAAAAATACAAAAATGGTCGATTTTGCGGTAAGTTTATTCAATGCGACAGATGATTTAATTTTAATGATTCCCGCAGAAGGTACACGAAAAAGAGTGGAAAAGTGGAAAACAGGATTTTACCATATCGCCATCCATGCTAAGGTTCCNATTAGCTTNGGGTTTTTNGATTATAAAAATAAAATTGCTGGGGTAGGAAAGGTGTTTTCTCTTTCAGGAAATTTTGAACATGATATGCGTGTTATTGAAGCTTTTTATGAAACAAAAACGGGCAAGTATCCCGAAAACTACAATCCAAAAATTTATTAAACAGCCCTTACAAAATAAAAAGAGCATGAGGCCGTGAACGTTTGAGGCAGTGGTAAGTATGTTTCTCTACGTGGCCGTGGTGGTAAGTTGTTTTGATTAGCTTGTAATGTTGTAGCGGAAATTATAAAATAATGGTAATTTTATAAGGTTAGCAACGCTGCTATAAACGAATCTCTGACGCTACCCTTCATCAACTCCTTACCAATAGGTTTTTCTTCAAAACCAAATTAAACCATTTTAATATTGCGCTGTCTATGAAGTAAATCTATCGAATGAAAAAGCACTTTATTTTAATTTTATTTCTCGTATCAATTTCACTCAAGGCTCAAGATAATAATGCACAGTTAACGGCGACCATAATTGGATCTGGCTCACCAAAATTTAATACGGAACGTGCAGGGCCTTCTGTCCTAATACGCTATAAAAATACGCAAATATTAGTCGACATGGGAAATGGCACCCAAGCAAATCTGCAGAAGAATAACACTAAAATTAAAGACATTGACGGGTTTTTATTTACCCATCATCACTTAGATCACAATGAAGAGTTTGCCCCTATTTTTATTCAGTCGTTGTTGGGTGGAAACAAAACATGTATTGCTGGCCCCAAACAAACTACCGCTATTATCGATAAAATTAGTGAAATTTATGAAGAAGATATAGCCTATAGACTGTCAAAATCTGGACGAAGTTTAGCTTCGGTGAAGGCTAATTATACGGCCAAAAATTTAACCGGTAACATTCCGTTCTATATTGGGGAAATAAAGATTTCCTATGTGCCAGTCAAGCATACCATTGCCTCCTTGGCCTATCGCTTTGATGTAGGCGAGGNATCGATTGTGATTTCTGGTGATTTAACCTACTCTAAGACCTTACCCGAACTAGCTAACAATGCTGATTATTTAATTATGGATTCTGGGGGAGCTATTGCCTTAGGAAGCAAGAAACAGATGCCACAAGGAACTAAAAGAACAGGAAATAAAACCACACAAAAAGCACATGTAAATTTAACAGAAAGTTCGCAAATGGCACAAGAAGCCAAGGTGAAAAATCTTCTCTTAACCCACTTTAATTTCACCCAAGTAGATGAAGTGGCTACTACTGAGGAAATTAGAAAGCACTATGTTGGGACCGTGTTATATGCACATGATTTAATGGTCATACCGCATAAAGAGGAAGTGCATAGTCATGACGGAATTACACATTCACACAGCAATGAACACCTACCTAAAATAGAAAATTCAGCCAAAGAAACCTTAGCCATTAAAAATAACGTATCAATCATAACCGATAAAGCACATGATGTTCGAATCATAACATCCAATGCGATTCCTAATCACACGGTTGGCCAATTTCCAACCCAAGGGAATCCCAATAAAATTTTGGAACAAGAAAAGCNGTATACCATNGACTTAACACCAACCTTAGCGAAACAAAAAACGCATGTTTATGATGGAGGAATTGANAAAGGGAAGCCAAGTTATGTATTTGGTGTAGCCATAAATGGCGTGAAATTTGAACCGTCAGCAAATGAATATTTTAGACATGCAGCCACCAATGAACCCAACTATGAATGGACGCTTGAGCCTTTAAGTGATGAAGTCAATTTAGGGGAAGATTATAATAATGCCCATGTACAACCCAATGGGGAATATCATTACCATGGAACACCAACAGGATTAGTTGCTTCATTTGATAAATCAAAAATGACCTTAGTTGGTTGGGCAGCTGATGGTTTTCCAATGTATTATAAAATGGGATATAAGGATGTGATGGACGCCAATAGCGGCGTAATTCAATTAAAGTCGTCATATGTATTGAGGCAAGGTGAACGGCCCGGAGATGGGATTTCGGCACCTGATGGAAAGTACTCTGGGAAATATGTGCGCGACTATGAATATAAAGCAGATTATGGAGATTTAGACGAGTGTAATGGAAGAACTGGCGTCACACCTGAATTCCCAGAGGGAACATATTATTATGTAGTTTCCGATGAGTTTCCTTCGGCAAGCAGATGCTTTATGGGCACCCCAAGTGATGATTTTAAAATTGGAGGTGGAAGAAATTCAACACAGCAACGTCCCAATAGGTCCCAACAACGCCCCCAACCAGCTAATACGAATACACCGCCTAATTTTACAGCAATTCTTCAACGTATGGATGCAAATAAGGATAAAAAAATTTCAAAAGGGGAAGCAAAGGGAAATTTAAAAGAAAATTTTGATAGGAGAGATCGCAATCAAGATGGGTTTATTACCGAAGATGAAATGTCCATAAGAAATGAATAAATGTAATGTGCTGCGAAGTTAAACTATTTACCCCACGCTTTAACCATTTCAAGGTTACATTGCGAGGGCTGCTTCAGTGGCTTGAATTATGTTGGTCAGTGGGCTATCATAGGCAAACCAATGTACCTCAGGGTCTTTGCGATACCACGTGAGTTGGCGTTTGGCAAAGCGACGTGTATTTTTTTTAATTTCTTCTACGGCCATGTCCAAGGATAGTTCCCCATCAAAATACCTAAACAATTCGCGATATCCAACAGTTTGCAAGGCGTTTAAGGATTTAAACGGATAAAGATCACGAGCTTCCTCTACCAAACCGCTAGCAATCATTTGGTCTACACGAAGGTTAATGCGGTCATAAATAATTTCCCGACTTGCAGTAAGTCCAATTTTAATCGTCTTAAAATTTCGTATTGTTTTATCTTTCTTTAAAAACGAACTATAGGGTTGTCCGCTGCCTATGCAGACCTCCAAGGCACGAATCAAACGTTGCGGATTTTCAAGATCAATTTGCGAATACGTCTGCGGATCTAATGCTTTTAATTGGGCTTGTAAAGGAAGAATACCTTCTGTTGAAATTCGCTCTTTTAAGGTTTGTCGAATGCTTGGGTCAATGGAGGGGAACTTATCTAGACCTTTTTCTACGGCTGCGACATAGAGTCCGCTGCCTCCAACCAAAATAAGTGGGTTTTTATCCGTAAAAAGCACATTGAGTAAGGCTAAGGCATCACGTTCATAATCCCCAACACTATACGCTGAATGAATGCTTTTGTGCTGAATAAAATGGTGCGGGGCAGCCGCTAATTCAGCAGGCTCGGGAACCGCCGTGCCAATCTGCATTTCCGTATAAAATTGACGCGAATCTGCCGAAATTATTTCCGTATTAAAATGCTTGGCAAGGGCAATGCTTAAGGCTGTTTTGCCAATACCCGTGGGGCCAATGATACTTATTAGTCGGTTGTTTGTCAACGCCTTCATGCAGTTGTAAGTAGGATGGTTATTGGTCTAGATGTAAATTATGCCCACATTTATAACAAAAGTTAGCGTCATCACTATGGCGTGCTGTGTTACATTTTTGACACGATTGGGTATTTAGGTGAATTTTTTCTTTTTTAACATACTCGGCGGTTACTATTCCGGTGGGGATGGCAATAATTCCGTACCCTAAAATCATAATGATAGAAGCAATAAACTGCCCAACGGCCGTCACAGGGGCTATGTCGCCGTAGCCCACAGTTGTTAAGGTTACTATAGACCAATATACACTGGTGGGAATGCTTGTAAATCCACTGTTTTGATTTGCCTCGACCAAGTACATAACGGTACCTAAAATAACCGCTAGAATAATAATGAAAAACAAAAAAACAGAAATTTTAGCCCTGCTTTGCCGCATCGCTCTCATTAGCGTATTTGACTCTTTTACAAAACGGGCTAGTTTTAAAATTCTAAAAATACGCATCAACCGTAAGGCTCGTAGTGCTACCAAGGCGTGTGTACCAACAAATATTAACGATAAGTATTTGGGGATGGTGGAGAGTAAATCAACTACGCCATAAAAGCTAAATATATAGGTTAATGGGCGTTTTACTACAATAACCCGTCCAATATATTCAATACTAAAAAGAATGGTGATGACCCATTCGGCAATATTAAAAAAGTCGTGATATTTTTCATTAAGTGCGCTAACACTTTCTAACATCACAAGTAAAATACTAGCCACAATAAAGATTAACAATACGCCATCAAATATTTTTCCAGCGCGCGTATCTGCTTCATAAATAATTTCATGAAGTTTAGCCTTCCATTTTATTTGACTTCTATTTGACAAGGATTATATTTTTTCTAAAGTTATTAAACTCTGGTGAGTTTTAATGATTTGATTGTAGAATTCTTTAAGATATGGGTATTCTACAGGATCAAATAGGGTACGACTAATACTGATTTTGGCATTTAAAATGATGACTTGGCCTTTTTGAGTCATATTAAATTGAAAAATTCCCCCGTTATTTGGTAACTTAATTCCTGCGGTAGGAATACTCGACGTTACTTTGAGTCCTTCGGGAATAGTGAGCTTCAATGTAAAGATACTGGTACGAGGATACCCAAAATCTACGGGGTAAGTACGTTCATTTAAATTAAACGGATTCTTCGAGATTTTACTGTAAAAGAATGGGTTTAAAATAATCCGATTATCGTCGTAATCCGTATCTATTTCAATTTTAAATTTCTCGGTCAAACCTTCGTTTATGTCAGATAGATGCTCATTTTCATAATCAATAACCGTCATGTTTTCGCGTGAGGCTTCAAAATCATTTAAATAGGAGTCTTCCCCCAATTCTTTAATTTTTTGGCGTTGATCATAGGCCATATAACCTGTTCTACCCGCCGTTAAGGTACCCGTAAAATCACCCTCATCATTGAGTTCAATATTGAGGTAGGTTCTAATTTGATTTTGTGTATTGGGTACGATATCATACCAATAGCTTCCCTTTGAAAAATCCATTACCCTACCATAACCATTCAGTAGTTCATACGGAAGCATACCAAAAGGCATTTCCTTATCTCTCGCATCCAACAAATACGTCTGGTCACCAATGTCAAGTTTGACTAAGGCATAATTAAAATCGCTCATCACAGGATGTAGTTTGGTAGGAAATCCCTGTGAGCGAGTAGCGCTTAACATTAATTGGGCATCAAAACCTGCGGCATCCAAAGCATTGATTAAAGCAATATTTATTTCCGTACTATTACCAATATGTTCATCATATGCTTTTTTAATAGTTACATCTTGAAAAAGACGGTATTTTTGATTCCACGTAAAGTGGTTTTGTATATACCTGTAGATTTGGTTTGCATGAGCAACATCGTTGGGGCCCGATACTAATTCATCTGGCATTGATTTTTTTATATAATCAACTTTTTTAAGCTGTTTACCAATACTCTTTTCTGACTTAAATTCTTTATCCAATACCTTCCACGAGGTGGTAAACCGTTCGCGCTCTCCTCTAAACCCTTTAAATTCAGCTAATTCAAAAGAAATAGCAGCAAGGTAATTTTTTCTTGACGTCATATAATCCTCATCCATAAACGACGGGATATGGGTCATAGCATACGTGAGCTCTTCGCAATCTGATTCTCCTGAAACACTTGGGATTCTAAAGCATTTTTTCTTTATTTCTGAGGTATTGGTACTTAAAGGTAAGGTTCCAACGAGGCGACGATTAT
>JGI24723J26617_10003989_pt1 | contig 10367 bp, 9 predicted proteins | sample Cruoilmetagenom6_FD_26617 | JGI IMG/M metagenome (IMG submission 26617) | reverse complement strand
GCACATCCTCGACCAGGTGAAGCCAGACGTGATCCACTTTCAGTCGCACATCATCATCGGACGCGGACTGACAATCGAAGGCCGCAAGCGCGGCATACGGTTGGTGGGCACCAACCATTTCATGCCCGAAAACTTGCTGGACCACGCCTACATCATTCCTCGATTCATGCGGGAGAAAGCGATCCGGATGGGGTGGGATGCGGCTGGGCGTTCATTTGCGCGTGCAGAACGTGTGACTACCCCGACCCGTCGAGCGGCGGAGTATCTCGAAGCCAACACGTCGGTGCGCAACGTGGTTGCTGTTTCCTGTGGCATCAACGCGGACGGGTACAACGGCAACCTCGAGCCAAAGCCTGACAACCTTGTGGTCTTTTTGGGGCGCCTGTCGGAAGAGAAGCAGATCGACAAGCTGATTCGAGCTGTGGCGATCATGGATCCTGCGCTCAACGTGAAGCTGGAGATCGTGGGCGGGGGAGAGCTTGAAGGTAAACTCCGTGCCCTGGTCAACGCTTTGGCGTTGGAAGATCGGGTGACTCTCACCGGGTTTGTCGACCAGGAGCAGTTGCGTGATGCGCTGCAACGCGGTTCGGTGTTCGCGATGCCCTCAATCGCGGAATTGCAGAGCATCTCGACCATGGAAGCGATGGCTTCTGGGCTTCCCGTCGTCGCCGCAAACGCCATGGCGCTTCCGCATCTCGTGCACGATGGCGAAAACGGGTTCCTGTTCGAGCCCGGCAACATCGAAGATCTTGCGGCGAAACTCACCGCGGTCCTCACGATGCCAGAGGATGAGGTCGTGAAGTTCAAGAAGGAAAGCCTGGCGATCGTCGCGGCGCACGACATCCAGCGCACGCTCGACACCTTCGAGAGCATGTATCGCGGCGAAGCGGTCACCGACCCCGCAGCGTTGCGCAAAAAGAACGAGAGCGCCTCCTAAACGGAGACGCTCTCGCGAGAGCCACAGCAATCGGCTCGTTGGTTGAGGCGTGGAGCCTACTTCTTTTTCGTGGGAGTGCGATTCTCGGCGGAGACCATCCAGGCGTACTGCTCAAGCGTCTCGATGATGCCGTGCAGCAGGTCGGCACTCGTGGGGTCTTCGTCATCAATCGGGTCGTGCACTTCGCGGATCGTCGCTACGGTGCCTTCGAGTCGTTCGGTGAGTAAGTCGATGGTGTCGGTGGTGCTGATCTCTCCCGCAGGGAATTCGGGGAGCGTGGTGGTGGCCGCGACAGTGTCGCTGCGGCCATCAGGCGTCGCGTGGAGCGCGCGCATCCGCTCGGCAATGGTGTCGCTGAAACCGCGGGAGGCGTCGATGATCTCGTCGAGAACAAGATGGGTGTCGCGGAAGTTCTTTCCCACCACATTCCAGTGGGCCTGTTTGCCCTGAAGCTGAAGTTCAAGCAGGTCGACAAGAACCTGCTGCATTCTGTCTACGAGGCCTTTTGAGGCGGTGAAGCCGTGCTCCGCGTTCTGCAGTCGAGTCTTGCGAGCCCCAGAATTGGCCTGACCTGTGGTCTGAGCTTTCTCGGAATCAGTCATGACACCACGCTACGAGCGCCGCTTGAGTGCTGGCTTTGAGTTATTCGAGAGGATGCCCAAAGTGTGTGGCAATCACGGCTGCGGCTGGCGACGAGGGTTCTGACGGGTGAGGCGTCACACCGAGTGTCCGAATTGCCGGTAACGTAGATACGCGCTCGCACCTGTGCGGGCTCGGGGCGGTAGCTCAGCTGGTTAGAGCAGCGGACTCATAATCCGTCGGTCACGGGTTCAAGTCCCGTCCGCCCTACAACCTGATCACTGGGCCAAACGCTCGCTCAGCTCGACGAGCGACCCAACGATCATCGTCGGTGTAGCGAAATGCTCGGGATAGCTAGCGCCGGTGCGATTCACCCACACCGTCGAAAGTCCGGCCGCGGTGGCACCGTGAAGGTCCCACGGATGCACCGCCACGAGATATGCCTCACCCACCGTGCTCGTGCGGGCCAGTGCGCTCTCGTAGGCCGCGCGCGCCGGCTTCCACGGGGAGTGTCCCTCCACCGACAAGCAGCCAGAAACAGTATCCGCGATTTCGGCGTCGCTGAGCATGCGTTCGGCGTTGTTCGCAGGACCATTGGAGAGCGTGAAGAGCCGGTGTCCCGCCGTGTGCAGCGACCGGAATCCGGCTGCGACATCCTGGTGAAGCTCGACGTTTGAGAATGCCCCTATCACCGCATCCACTGCCTCGTGAAGTGAGGCCGTGCTGGTGACTCGACTGAGCGTGTCACGGGCGTTGGTGGCTGCGATGTCAAGAAAGTGCGCCTCAGCGCCGGTAGCGGTGAGCGCAAAACCATCGCGGAGGATACTGGCGAACCACGACTCGGCAAGCTCAGGGCCGGCGCCGACCTCCGAGAAGACTTCTGCCACTGGTCCGAGATTCGACAGCGTCTCGTTGACGTCGAAGAACAACGTCACAGCCCCATTCGTCATCTGCTACCCGCTTCCCTCGTTTGCTCAGCGCGAATTGTGCGCCGGTTGATCCCCGAGCGCTGGGCTCTACGGTACGCGCAGAACTGAGCGCAGGCGTGAAATCCAGAACACGAGGGAGCCGAACGCGAGCATCACAACGACGATGAGGCCGACGTAGAAGAACACGCTTGCGTACCCGGTGTCGGGGTGCAGGAACGGGTAGGGCACCCAGCCGTCGGTGGCTCCGCGCACCAGCACGACAGTGACCCACACGAGCGGGTAGATCAGCACGAGCCACAACCGGTTGAACCCAAGGCGAGCGCGATCCGAGAACAGGATCCAGTCCGCCAGGGCATAGACCGGAGTCACGATGTGGAGGGCGGTGTTCGCCCACTCCACGGGTACCCCGCCAGCGGCGCCAAGCGGAGCCAGCAGGGTCGCGTATACGACACCGACGATGATGATGTAGGTCGTCACCGAGGCGCGCGCGATGTTCAAGGCCGGCGAAGCGGTGCCTCCGCGCAGAGTCACCAGCGCGATGATCGTGTAGATGACCGCGAGGATGATGTTCGATTGGATCGTGAAGTATCCGAACATGTTGAACGGATTGATGGTGGTGCGGCCGGCTGCCTCAGCCACAGTCGCTACTACCGCCGCAGCGACGATCGCGGCAACCATCAAACGCAGGACTGCGACGACAACAGCCCCCTGTCGAGTCGCGGTGGATGGGTTGGTGGCCGTGGCAGTGTCAGACATAGTTCCCCTCGAACTAAAACATGCGGTCGCACCGACTATAGCGAGCGGAAAGAATCGCCGGGGGTGACCACGCCCCACGAGCGGCAGCAGCGGATGAGGCCGTTCGTATCGTCGAGTTATCTGCCGCACTGGAGCGGGAATAAAAAAAGCCGGTCAGGCGGGAAGTGCTTTCCTCTGAGGAATGGGCTATGGTCATCTGAAACACGCCAACTGACACAGGGGAAGCGGAGTAATCATGGCTGGAAAATCGCCTAGAGGAAACACCAAGAAAGAAGCCAAGCTGTCGATCAAAGACAAGCGGGCGCAAAAGCGGGCAAAGCTCGAAGACACGGGGTTCATCAAGCCCCGCAAGGGTCGCTAGAACCCGGTAGAGCGAACAGGGCGGCTCTTACCGGAGAACCCTGATCGCTCAGCGTGGCGGCACGCGGACACCAGCACGGGAATCCGTGCCGATGTGGTGCGCCGCGATGCCGCCACGCACCAGCAGGAGTGACGTGGGAAGGTTGTCTACTTGCGCACCTTGCCGCGCCCGAAGAGCAGCCACAGAAGTGAACCCAGGATCGACAGGAAGAACGCCACCAGAATCCAGAGAAACTTACCCACGACGCCATGGTTGGTGCTCTTGACGATCGATACGACCGTGATGATGAAGATGATCAGGCCGACAATGCCGAAACTGAAGCTAATAGGTTCCATGGTCTAAATCGTACCGGCGTGGCACTATCGAGAATATGAGTTTGCTGGATGTCGCGTGGCGTTCCCTCGGGGAGGATCCCGCAGCCCTCGCGCTGGTGCGCGACCACGGCACCGCGGTGCCACTGACCGGGGTGCTCCCGTCGGGACGATTCGTGCATGATGCCATCGCCGCGGCCGCCTTTTCGGCTTCATTGCTGGCGGCGCGCAGGGTGGGATGCGCGGTATCCTCCGTCGAACTCGACCCGATCAAAGTGGCGACTGCGGTCACGAGCGACAGACATCTGCGCCTGAACGGCAAACCGGTCAACGCGTGGGCAGAGCTCTCCGGATTTTGGCCTTGCAGTGACGGGTGGGTGCGCACCCACGCCAACTACCCGCACCATCGTGATGCCCTCATCACCGGCCTTGATCTGCCCGACGATACCGGCGCCGACGGCCTTTTGCTCGCTCTCCGCTCGATGAGGGCAGCCGATGTCGAACAACGAGTCATTGACGCCGGGGGAGTCGCGACCGTCGTCCGTACGCCGGAACAGTGGGCTGAGCATCCTCAAGCTCAGAAATTAGCCGAACTGCCGGTCGTCACCGTGAGCCCGCTCGGTGCCGCCGGGTCCGCGGCATTCAGGCCCACAACGGTGGACGCCCCCTGTGCGGGGCTCCGCGTGCTCGACCTCACCCGTGTGATCGCTGGACCTGTCGCGGGGCGCACCCTCGCCCTGTGGGGTGCTGACGTTCTTCGCATCGACAGCCCGCAGCATCCGGAAATCAGTTGGGTGCACACGGATACCGGTGCCGGCAAACGCTCGGCGCTGCTCGACCTCGACGATCGGGATGACCGCGCCACCTTCGAAAGACTGCTCGACACAGCGGATGTCGTACTCACCGGGTACCGCCCCGGCTGCCTCGATCGGTTCGGGCTTTCACCCGCGGCTCTCGCCGGGCGTCGCCCGGGAATCATCGTTGGCCGGCTCAGTGCATGGGGAACTGTCGGCCCGTTGGCTGATCGTCGCGGGTTCGACAGCATCGTTCAGGCGGCGACGGGAATCGCGTTCGTCGAGGGTGACGACTCGGGGACGCCCGGAACACTCCCGGCCCAGGCCCTCGATCACGCCGCCGGATATCTGATCGCCGCTGGGGTGACGTCGGCGATTCGACGGCGCCTCGATGCCGGCGATTCCTGGCTTGTCGAGGTGTCGCTGGCGCGGCTGGCCACTGAACTTCTGCAGCAGCGTCGTCCGCCGCAGGCACCAGCGGCATCGGTTGAGTTTGTGCCGACGGTGTCAACCAAGAATGGTGTGACCAGCGCGGTCGCGGCCGCGCACTATGCCGGGGCCCGGACGGCTTCAGCACACCGGCCGTCGAGTGGGGTTCAAGCGAACCAGTGTGGCTTTCCTGAAATAATCCCGTGTCGGCTGTGGTTGGCATGATGGACTTCAACAAGGATGGACTTATGACTGACACTGCCGCACCCACTCTCACGCCCGAAGCTAAGCTCGCGATCTTCCGCGAACGTCGCGACCAGGCGGTCGTGCAGCAGAATGGCAACCTTGCGCTGACGAACACGCAGTGGGTCGACTCGGAGCAAACCATCTGGGGTGTGCCCGGCACGTGGGCCCCGCATGAGGATGGCCTCACCGTCACCGCCACCGCGGAAGACAGCATCGTTGTTGACGGCGCTCTCGTCGACGGCAGCGCCGTCGTGCGCAGCAAAAGCCACGATAATCCGAGTGCGATCGTGTTTGGTGACACCGTCACGGGCTTCGTGATTAAAGCTCCCGAAGGCAACCATGCGCTGCGTGTCTGGGACACCAACTCGCCCGCCATCCAGGAATTTGGCACCATCGACGCCTACCCCTACAACCCAGAGTGGGTCATCACTGGCACCTTCACCCCGAATCCTGAGGGCACGACGCTTGGCTTCGAACACATCAAAGACAACGGTCAGGAGCGTGAGCAGCCGATTCCCGGTGACATTTCGTTCACGAAGGATGGCGTCGACTACAGTCTTGCCGCGTTCAAGTCGGGCCGTGCGCTTCAACTTGTTTTTGCGGATGCCACGAGTGGTGTTGACACCTACAGTGTTGGCCGATTCTTGTTTGTCGCGCCAAATCCTGACGGAACGATCGTTCTCGACTTCAACCTAGCGATTCTGCCGCCGTGCGCTTTCAGCTACAACTTCAACTGCCCGATGCCTCCCAAGCAAAATCGCTTCCCGGTTGCGATCGAGGCTGGCGAAAAGAACGTGCTGAAGAAGGATGGTTCTCTGCTGCACGACTAAGCGCTCGGCGAGTGCGACTCCAAGAATTCGAACACTTCGGTGGAGTCCACGCCGGGATACATTCCCGTGGGCATGGCGGCGAGCAGGGAACTGTTGAGCCGCGCGCTGGGGATTGAATGTTGGGCCCAGCGCTCCGAAAGGCTTTCGGGGGCGCTGCGGCAGCAGCCCTCATCGGGACACGTGGAGACCGACCGATGAGCGGTGTCTCGTCCGCGAAACCACTTCGCTGAGGCAAAGGGTGTTCCGAGGCTGATCGAGAAGTCCCCGCGCCGCCCCGACTGAATGCGCGACGTGCACCAGTAGGTGCCGCCCGGCTTATCGGTGTATTGGTGATACGGGCTGAAACGATCTTCGACATCGAAGACCTGGCGCGCGCTCCACTGCCTGCACACGATCTGACCCTCGATTGCTCCGAGAGCATCGGTGGGGAAGGCCGCGTTGTCGTTTTCGTACGCCTTAGAAATTGTTCCTCCCTCGTGCACTTTCAGAAAGTGCACGGGAATGCCCAGGTGTTCGGTTGCCAGGTTCGTGAAACGGTGGGCGGCAGTTTCATAGGGCACGGCGAAGGCATCGCGCAGATCTTCGACGGACAACTCACGCTGCGTCTTCGCTGCCGTCAAAAACTCCACGGCCGTAGCCTCGGGAACCATAAGGGCGCCAGCCAGATAGTTCGTTTCAACCCGCTGATGCAAGAACTCGGCATAGTTTGCGGGCTCCCGGATGCCCAGCACGTGCCCGGCGAGAGCCTGCAGCAACGTCGACCGTGGGTCGGTGCTCTCGGCCTGCGCGACCGGTAGGTAGATGCGGCCATTGCGCAGATCGGTGACGCTGCGAGTGGACGCCGGAAGGTCGGGCACGTAGTGCAGCGAAAACCCGAGGTGCGAGGCAAGGTCGGAAGCGACGCGTTGGGAGAGCGGCCCGCCACTGTGACCCACGGCATCCAGAAGCTCCTTTGCGGTGGTCTCGAGCTCACCAAAGTAGTTGTTGCGCTTGCGCATCAGGCGCCGCAATTCGGTGTTGGCACGTCGTGCCTCCTCCGGGGTCGCAGCCCGTTCGCGATGGAGCCGTTGAAGCTCGTCGTGCAAGCCGAGTACGGTCTCGATTGCTTCATCGCTGAGCGTCTTGCGAACAGGAAGCTCAGGGAGCGCCAGCGAACTATACAACGGTCCACGCTGGGCGCGTTCGAGAGCGATTTCGAGAGCGGCGCGGCGGGAGGGTGGTTCAGCGTTGAGCAGGTCATCAACCGTCACGTCGAAGATGCGGGCCAGTTTTTGTAGCTCGCCCAGTTTGAGCTCGCGCTTGCCGTTCTCAATGACGGACACCTGAGACGCCGCCCGATTGAGCGCAGCGCCCAGATCATCGAGGGTGAGGCCGCGATCGGTGCGAAGCTGCCGGATGCGTCGGCCGACGGTAAGGGAATCGAGCATGTCCTCATCGTGTGCCGGCACGAGCGTGCGTGGGGTCATCGGGGCGTCCTCCTTGACGGCCTTCTGCGGAAAAACAGAAGAATGGCAAGAATTCTGCCGCAAATCCGGGTGAAGAACTAGCCCAAGGGCTCCAGAGTCGAAGAAACGCATCACCGAACACCACCTGACGAAGGAGCCAGCAATGACGAACAGCCGCCCCGGCGACCAAACCCAGACCGCAGCCGAGCTTGAAACCGAGTGGAAGACGGATGCCCGCTGGAACGGAATCGAACGCGAATTCAGCGCAGAAGACGTCATTGCTCTGCGGGGAAGCGTCCGCGAAGACCACACTCTTGCTCGTCGCGGTGCCGAAAGCCTGTGGAAGCTCATCCAGCGCGACGACAGCCAGTGGGTTGCCGCCCTCGGCGCCCTCACCGGAAACCAGGCGGTGCAGCAGGTGCGGGCAGGGCTCGAAGCGATCTACCTCAGCGGCTGGCAAGTTGCCGCCGACGCCAATCTCTCCGGGCAGACCTACCCCGACCAGAGCCTCTACCCGGCCAACAGCGTGCCGGCCGTGGTCCGCCGCATCAACAACGCCCTTCTGCGAGCGGACCAGATTGAAACCGCCGAGCTGGGTGCTCCACAGGCCGACTGGATGGCACCGATTGTGGCCGATGCGGAAGCCGGCTTTGGTGGGCCGCTGAATGCCTATGAGCTCATGACATCCATGATCGAAGCCGGTGCCGCCGGGGTGCACTGGGAAGACCAGCTCGCATCGGAGAAGAAGTGCGGCCACATGGGCGGCAAGGTACTGATCCCCACCTCGCAGCACATCCGCACGCTCAACGCAGCACGACTTGCTGCCGATGTTGCCGGCGTTCCGAGCATCATCATCGCGCGCACCGACTCGCTCGCCGCGGACCTCATCACCAATGACGTGGATGACCGCGACAAGCCGTTCCTCACCGGCGAGCGCACGAGCGACGGTTTCTATCGCACCACGCCGGGAATTGAGACTGTGCTTAGTCGAGGCCATGCCTACGCGCCCTACGCGGACCTGCTCTGGGTCGAGAGCGCTGAGCCCGACCTCGAGCTAGCCAGGACCTTTGCTGAGAGCATTCATCGGCAGTTTCCCGGCAAGAAGCTTGCCTACAACTGTTCGCCATCGTTCAACTGGAAGCGCCACCTCGATGACGCCCAGATTGCGACGTTCCAACGCGAACTTGCCGCCATGGGCTACGCCTTCCAGTTCATCACTCTTGCGGGATTCCACGCGCTCAACCATTCGATGTACACGCTCGCACGTGGCTACAGCGAGCGGCACATGAGCGCCTATGTGGAGTTGCAAGAGGCAGAGTTCGCGTCTGAAGCAGACGGCTACACGGCTACGCGCCACCAGCGTGAGGTCGGCACGGGGTACTTCGATCGCATCGCGACCGCCCTCAACCCCGCCAGCGAAACTCTCGCCCTGGTCGGAAGCACCGAAACCGCGCAGTTTCACTAAACCCACCGAATTGCGCTTGCTCCCGCAAGTGCTCCCATCACGACGACACAACTTTCTAAGGACAGACCATGAGCACGCACAGAATGGAACCACTCGCTGATTCGCATGACCGCTCGAGCGAGATTCTCACCCCCGAGGCACTGCACTTTCTGACTCGCCTCCACGACCAGTTTGCCGGCCGTCGTCACGACCGCCTCGCGGCTCGCATGGAGTCGCGCAAACACATCACGAACGGCCGTAACCTGCGCTTCTTGCCGGAGACGGCCGCGATTCGGGAAGACGACAGCTGGAGCGTCGCGGGTGCCGGGCCCGGCCTGGAAGACCGTCGCGTCGAGATCACGGGCCCGACCGATCGCAAGATGACCATCAACGCCATGAACTCGGGTGCCAAGGTCTGGCTTGCCGATCAGGAAGACGCGACGAGTCCGACATGGCACAACGTCATTGGTGGCCAAGTGAACCTGCACGACGCGATCCGTCGCCAGATTGACTTCACCACCGAGGAAGGCAAGACCTACGCGCTCGGTGAACAGACCCCCACGATCGTGATGCGTCCACGTGGCTGGCACCTGGTGGAAAAGCACCTGCGCTACACCGATCGGGCAGGGCTTCGTTCTCCCGCAGCCGGCTCACTCGTCGACTTTGGGCTCTACATATTCCATAATGCGCACGAACTTATCGAGCGCGGCAGTGGGCCATATTTCTACATCGCCAAAATTGAGAACCACCTCGAAGCACGGTTGTGGGACGACGTGTTCACTTTCGCCGAAAATGCGCTGAACATCCCGCACGGCACGATTCGCGCGACCGTGCTGATCGAGACAATCCCGGCCGCATTCGAGATGGAGGAGATCCTGTACGAGCTGCGTGAACACTGCGCGGGACTCAACGCGGGACGCTGGGATTACATCTTCTCGATCATCAAGAACTTCCGTGGCCGGGGAGCCAGTTTCGTGCTTCCCGACCGTGCTGAAATCACCATGACGGTGCCGTTCATGCGAGCCTATACCGAGCTGCTGGTGGCAACCTGCCACAAGCGCGGTGCACATGCCATCGGAGGCATGAGCGCGTTCATTCCGAACCGTCGCGACCCAGAAGTGACCGCTCGAGCCCTCGACGCGGTGACGCGAGACAAGCGCCGTGAGGCCACCGATGGCTTCGACGGAACGTGGGTCGCGCATCCGGATCTCATCCCCACCGCCCGTGCCGAGTTCGATGCCGTGCTGGGGGAGCGCCCCAACCAGGTTGGTCGACTGCGCGATGATGTTCACGTGACAGCGGATGA
>JGI24723J26617_10003988_pt1 | contig 10367 bp, 7 predicted proteins | sample Cruoilmetagenom6_FD_26617 | JGI IMG/M metagenome (IMG submission 26617) | reverse complement strand
AAATGCGGCACCTGCGGCCAGCCGCTCAACCCACCCAAAGTCAAAGAGATAGACGCCAAAACCATGGCTGTCGCCAGCAAGCGCGACCAGCTCCCGCTGGTGGTGGATTTCTGGGCCCCGTGGTGCGGCCCGTGCCGGATGATGGCGCCCGAGTTCTCGAAAGCGGCGACCGCCATGGGCACCTCCACCCGCTTTGCCAAAATCAACACAGAAGAGTTTCCGGCCGTTTCACAACGCCACAATATCCGTGGCATCCCGACCATGGCCCTGTTCAAAAATGGCAAGGAAATCGCGCGCCAGTCCGGCGCCATGCGCGCCGACCAGATCAAGGCATGGGTGCAAAGCCACACCTAATATCCAAATTGCTCAAATATCCCGGGGGCGCGCCAGCAGCGCGCGGGGCAGCGCCCCTCCTACCCCTCCACAATCTCTTCCGCGCCGCAGGTCCACGCTCACCAGTTGCGAAACCCCTTTTTCGCCCATCGTCACGCCAAAAAGCCGTTCCATCCGGCTCATGGTGACGGCGTGGTGGGTGATGATCAGGAAGCGGGTATTGGTTTGCTGGGTCATCTCGTCCAGCAGATCACAGAAGCGCGTTACATTGGCGTCATCCAGCGGCGCATCTACCTCGTCGAGCACACAAATCGGGCTCGGGTTGGCAAGGAAGACCGCAAAGATCAACGACATAGCGGTCAGGGTTTGCTCGCCCCCCGAAAGCAGGGACAGGGTTGAGAGCTTTTTGCCCGGCGGTTGGCACATAATCTCCAGCCCCGCCTCCAGCGGGTCATCCGATTCCACCAGCACAAGGTTCGCGGCGCCGCCGCCAAACAGGTGCTTGAACAGCATCTCGAAGTTCTTGTTTACTGTGTCAAACGCCGCCAGCAAGCGCTCACGGCCTTCTGAATTCAGGTTCGCGATCCCGTGGCGCAGCTTGGCCACCGCCGCTTCCAGATCGGCCTTTTCACCACCCAGCGCATCAAGCTCCTCCCGCACGCCCTTGGCGTCCTCCTCTGCCCGCAAATTCACCGCACCAAGAGAATCGCGCTGGCGTTTCAGCCGCGCTATGTCCGCCTCAATCACCTCTGAATCCGGCATTTCATCCGGGTCGGCTTCCAGTGTTTCGAGCAAGGCTTGCGGCGCAACGCCGGTTTCTTCAAACACCCGTTCCGCAGCGGCCTCGACCTTGAACGCCGCGGCCTCCGAAACAGCCTCGGCCCGCGCCCGCGCTTCCCGCGCATCTGCAGCTTCCCGCTCCGCGGCCCGTTCAGCGTTTTCCGCCTCGCGCAGGGTTGTCTCGCCCAGCGCCAGCACGTCAGCCGCGCTTTTGCGGCGCAGCTCGGCCTTGTCAAACGCCTCAGCCATCGCGTCTCGCCGCACCGCAATCTCGCTTGGGGCCAAACGGGCAGTTTTCAGGTCGCTCTGGCTGGCCTCAATCCGGTTCTCCAGCTCGCTCAGGTGCTTATCGGCATTTTCCAAACGCTGGGCCCAGTTGGCCTTTTCCTTTTCGATCTCTCTTGCCCGCCGCACCCGCGCCTCGCCTTCACGGCGCAAATCATCGGCAATCGAACGCTTGGTCATCATCGTCAACCGGGCCGCTTCCACGCTGAGCTTATGCCGCTCCAGTGCCTCCCGCGCCGCGGCCAGATCACCCAGATCCGCGGTGGCCCGCTCGGCCTCCTGCACGCTGCGGCGCGCAGCCAGAGCATCTTCCTCGCGGCGAGCCACGGCCAATTCAAGGCTTTCAACCCGTCCGGCCAGTGTTTCCTGCTCGGCCTGAAGCTTGGATACAAGCCGAACCGCAGCTGTGTTGGCCTCGTCGGCCCGCCGACGCCCCTGCCGCGCGGCCTGATCCTCGGCTTGTGCCGCATCCATCATCGCGCGCGCACTCGCATGGGCGGCCCGTGCTTTTTGGGCGCGCGCGCCCGCTGTCTCGGCCGCACTTTCAAGCTCTGCCAGCCGGTTTAACTGTTGCAACCGCAACGCGGCTGCCGAGGGCGCATCTTCTGCTCCGGCCCGAAACCCGTCCCAGCGCCACAAATCCCCTTCAACCGAAACCAGCCTCTGTCCCGGTAAAAGTGCCGCCTGAAGGCGCGCGCCCTCTGCGCGTTCCACAAGTCCGGTCATCTGCAACCGCCGCGCGAGCACGTCGGGCGCGGCTACATGCTCACCCAGACGCGCGGCACCGGCGGGCAACGCAGGCGCCCGCTCCAGCGGGTCATAGGCAACCCAGCCGGAGGCGGCTTCACCGTCCACTTCCGGGGCCTTCAAGTCATCTGCCAGTGCCGCGCCCAGCGCCGCCTCATAGCCTTTGTCCGCCCGCACTTTGTCCAGTATCTGGCGCCCGTCACCCTGATCCCGCTTGATCAGCCGTTCCAGGGCTGCCAATTCCGCTGCCAGCGCTTTGGCTTCCCCGTCCGCCTCACTCAAGGCCACCCGGGTGTCGCTTTCTGATTGTTGGGCCTGCGCCCGCCGGGTTTCCGCGTCCAACAGCGCAGCTTCAGCCGTTTCGGCTTCTCCGGCCCGTGCTGCTTGTGCCGTTTCCGCGTTCAGCAGCCCCTGAGCCGCAGCCTCAAAGGCCCCCGCCAGCTCCGCCCTTGCCTGCTCTGCTTTTTCGGTTTCACCGGCCAGTTTTTCGACCAGCCCGCGCGCGTCATCGAGCCGCCGCTTGGCAGACTGGTGGCGCGCGGCCAATCGCGCCGCATCTTCCGAGAGCTGGTCCGCTTCGGTTTCCAGCGCCTGCAATCCTTGGGCGGCATCCTGTGCTGCCCCGCGGGCTTCCTCCAGCTTGTCTTCCGAGCCTTTACCGGCTTTGGCCAGCGCCGCGGCCTCCCACTCCAGCCTGGAAATGGTTTCGCCCGCGTCTTTGGTTAAAACCGCCTCGCGCTCCATGTCTTTTTCGAGCTGGGCAATGCGCGCCTCCAGCTCCGATATCGCCCCCAGCGCCCGCGCCTCGGCCTCGGCCACCGCCGCCTGCTCAACCTGCAAACGCTGCAAAACCGCACCGGCAATCGCCTCTTCCTCGCGCAAGGGCGGCACTTTGGCTTCCGCCTCTTCGCGCGCCTTGGTGGCTGTGCCTGCCCAGCCCTGCGCGCCAGCCGCGATCTTGCTCGCATCGGTCAGCAAGCCCTCGGCCTGCAATCGCTCCACATCCGCTTCGCGCCAACGACGATACAGTAACAGCCCCTCAGCCCGCCGCAATTCATCCGCGATCTGCCGATACCGTTGCGCCTGCCGCGCCTGTCGTTCCAGCGTTTTAAGCTGCGCCTCGAGCTGCTCCAGCACATCTTCAACCCGCACAAGGTTGCTCTCGGTGCCGTTCAGCTTCAGTTCGGCCTCGTGGCGGCGCTTGTAAAGCCCCGATATCCCCGCCGCCTCTTCCAGCACCCGTCGCCGCGCTTTGGGTTTGGCATTGATCAGCTCCGAAATCTGCCCCTGCCGCACCAGCGCCGGTGAATGCGCACCGGTTGACGCATCGGCAAACAGCATTTGCACATCGCGCGCACGGCTATCCTTGCCGTTGACCTTATAGGCAGAGCCTGCCTCCCGCGTGATCCGGCGAACAATTTCAAGGTTATCTTCGGTGTTAAAAGCTGCCGGTGCGAGCCGCTCACGGTTATCAATCGTCAGCGTCACTTCGGCGTAGTTGCGCGCGGGGCGGCTTTCAGCCCCTGCAAAAATCACATCATCCATACCGCCGCCGCGCATGGCGCTGGCGCGGTTCTCGCCCATCACCCATCGCAAGGCTTCCAGGAGGTTGGATTTCCCACAGCCATTGGGGCCGACAACACCGGTCAGTCCCGGTGCGATCACCAGTTCCGTGGGGTCCACAAAGCTCTTGAACCCCAATAATCTCAGCTTGCTGAACTGCACGTGTGTCGATTCTCCTCAAGTGGTTCAAGATTCCGCGACAGAAGCGCGGAGTCAAGCCGAACCCCTCAATATTGCGGCAAACTGGCACTTATCCACAAGATATCGTTGCACTCCGGCGGGTTCTTACCCATCTATTAGCGCAAAAGGGGAAAACAAATGAATCTACTTGGCATATCCGGCTCGCTCAGAGCCCATTCGTATAACACCATGCTTCTGGCCGAAGCCGCGCGCATTTTTGCGCCTGCAAGTTACGAATTGGCAGACCTGCGCCTGCCGCTGTTTGACGAAGACATCGAGGAAAAGCCCGAGTCCGTGCTCAACCTCCACAGCCAGATCAAAAAGGCAGATGCCGTGATCATCGCCACGCCGGAATATAACAAAAATCTCTCGGGCGTACTGAAAAATGCGCTCGACTGGGTCAGCATGGTGCGCCCCGGCGCGTGGCTCAAAAAGCCGGTGGCGATCATGTCCGCCTCCAGCGGAGTCACGGGCGGGGTCCGCGCGCAATACTCGCTTCGCCATTGTATGACCACCTTTAACCCCCGCATCCTGCAAGCCCCCGAGGTCATGATTGGCAACGCCAGTGAGGCCTTTGACGACAATGGTCAGCTTGGAAACGAGCGCACCGTCCAGCTAATGGGCAAACAAATGGAGGCGCTTAGGGCCGAAGTGCTACGCGGTTAACCCCGCATTTGAAACCTCGATCAGGTTCCCGTCGGGGTCCCGCACATAAAGCGAGGTGATCGGCCCGGTTGCCCCCGTGCGTACCACCGGCCCCGCTTCAATGCTGATGCCAAGCGCCGCAAAATGTGCTTGCCAGTTGGCTATCGGCTGATCGCTGAGGAAGCACAGGTCGGCTGAACCGGCGGTGGCTTTGGCGGCTTTGGGCTCAAACTCCGCACCCCTTTGATGCAGGTTGATCTTGTGGAGGCCGAACGTCAGCGCCCATCGCTCAGAACCATCAACAGGCCGGAAGGGCTCAGCCTTCATGCCCAGCGCTTTGCTGTAAAACGAAACCGTTGCTTCAATATCCGCCACCGTCAGCACCAGATGATCAATCGCGTTAACCTTCACTGGTTAACTCCAGCTTGGCTGGTGTTAAATCAAGGTCACTTACCCCCAGCGCTTCTTTTGGCCGTGCCAGCGCATAGCGGGTCACCCAGTAGAGCCGCTCCTCTGCGCGGGTAATGGCCACATAGGCCAGCCGCTTCCACAGCGGAATACCAGCCTCGATCCGGCCCATTTTGGCAGCGATCTGTAGATCAGGTCCAAAAACCTGCACCTCGGGCCATTGCGAACCCTGCGCTTTGTGGGTGGTCACCGCCGCCCCGTGCAAAAACGCCGCCCCCATGCGGGCCGCCGATACAATCATCGGCTCCTCCTCATCGGGCAGTTCGATTTGAATGATGGACGCCGCGTTGACCAGCGGGTCCGCAGCCCCGCTCACATATAGCCGGCTAAACCCAGGTTTCTTCCCCGGCCCGAGGTAAATGCACTGCGCCCCCTTGATCAGCCCCCGCGCCTCTAGGTCTATCCGCTTTTTCCGATGTTTGACCGGCAGCTCGATCCCGTCACAAATCAGCGGCTCTCCGGTGAGCAACGCGGTTTCCGGTGCATCATGTGCCGCCCGAAACGCTGCTATCAGCCGAATACGGGTCGCATTGCGCCACACCAGAACCGGCGAGCGCGCCATCAGGTCGGCATCCACCCTTGGGGCGATCACCACGCGGTCATCTTTGGCCGCCGCCTCCTGTAGCATCTTCTCGAAATCATAATATCCAAGCGCGGGGTCGCCCAACGCATGGGCCAGATCGAGGATCGGGCTATCCGCCTCCTGCCGGTGCACCCTGTGCAGTATGAGCTTGCGCTTCTCCGGCAGTTTATCGAAAGACATCTCCCCCGATTGCCCCACCGGTGCCAGCTGTGCGGGGTCGCCAAACATCACCAAGGTCGGAAAAATCTCTTTCAGGTCTTCGAGTTGCTTGTCATCCAGCATCGAGCTTTCATCGACAAAGCCGATATCAAGCGGATCACTCCGCCGCTTCCAGCCGGTGATAAAATCCGAGCCCCGCAACCCCGCCGAAGCCAACGCCCCGGGGATAGATTTATTGGCTTTATAAAAAGCGGCAGCACGGTCCAGCGCCGCTTCCGTCAGCCCCTCGATAACGGGTCGGGTGGCGCGGCCTTCCAGCCATTCGGCGATTTGCTCGTATTCGGGGTCATAGATCGGGGTGTAGATAATGCGGTGTATTGTGGTCGCGGGCACCCCGTGCCGACGCAACACACTCGCGGCCTTGTTGGTCGGGGCCAGCACCGCCAAAGTCCGTTTGTCCGGTCGCGGCTTGCCCTCGTAGTCGCCGGAGACAACGTCGACTCCGAGGGCTTGCACCGCTTCCACCAGCTTTGCCAAAAGCATTGTTTTGCCGGAACCCGCTTTCCCGAGCACCGCCAACACGCTATCAGACCGCCCAGTGGGCAGCGCCAGCTGTTCATCATCCAGATCGACGCCCGCTTTCTTAAGCTCGGCGGCAATCGTGTCATAGGCCTCAGCCTGATCTTCGGACAATATCATAGCGGCTCCGCAACAAGGGTTGCGGAATCATAACGAAGCTAATTGGCAACTGCCAGAGCGATTAGGCGACCAATGCGTCGAAAGCGTCAGTGACCGGGAAGGAGGCCTCGAACCAGGCTTCGGCGTCCTCGGCCTTAAAGCCCGATTTCGCACAAATCTGCGCTTTTGACTCTTCGTTAATCTCCCAAAGGCCAACGCTGATCGCGTCTTTGCCTTCGCCTTCTGTGCCCAGAATTTCCGGCGCCCAGCCAATGCGTTTGTAGATATGCACCATGCGGGCATCAAACACGCCCACCGAGCTATCCAGACCAAAGCGCACGCCAAGCTCGCAACCGGCCAGCATCAAGGCCGCCGCGGCTTTTCCGGCCAGTTTGCCAGCGTTGGGGGAAAGGCAAAACCGTGTGCATTCCCAAATCAGCGGGCTCGAAATCATCACTCCGTCGGTCAGCTCGCTAAAGTGGTCGTTAACCATAGTATCGCCGGTAGTTGGCAAAATGCGCATAGAGCCGCCATGGCTGCCATCGGGCATTTCGAAGATCACATAAAGCGGGTTCATCGCGTCATATTCGTCGAGTTCATGGCCATTGTCATCAACGGTCACATCCCAGTTCAGGCGTTCCTTGAACTGCTCCGCCCGGTCTTTGAACATGGTTTCTTTGAGTGTAGGGAATGCGTCCAGTGCGTCGGCATAGATATATTTAATCATCATTTGTCTCCGTGGTTAAAAGGCATCAACGTGATGCGGTTAACTCGTTAACAAACAATAAATTGTCGCCCTTTTCGAGAAACGACAATAAACTAATATTGGATTAAGCCCTGACTGTAGGCTGTGGTCACAGCGTGTATCGTATTCAAAGCGCCAAGCTTGTGGCGCGCCGAATCGATATACACACGCAGTGTATGTTCCGAAATCTTAAGTTTTTCGGAAATCTGGGTGCGACTAAACCCAAGCGATAAATACTTGAGCGTATCGGTTTCCCGCGGGGAAAGCGCCGTGTGTGGGCGCTCGCCCTCCGGGCAAACGATGTCAACCACCTGTTTGTGGATGTAGTGGGAGATCAACATCATGTCGCGCTTGAATTCGTTCGAAAACTTCGCCCATTCATCATCCGAACTGGCATGATTAATGGTAAAGAGCGCAAACTGTCCGTTTGGGCCGCGAATGGGGATCGAAAGCCCCTGATTGCCGATACCGGCATCTATGGCCTCCCCCAGAAATTCGCGGCTGCCTTTGTTCGACCAGTCGAGCCGTTTCCAGTCCATCGGGTGAAAGTGCCGCAAAGCGCCGCGCACAACGGGGTCCACCTGAACATATTTCTGTTCTTGGTAGTGGTCCATCCATTTGGGGGAGTAAGTGAGTGCTGCGTAGGGCGCGCCGTCAAGGTTGACCGCATGGTATACCGCATTGGAAACACCGTAGGACTCGCGTAAACCTTCCACCAATGACTGGATGTCATTAGGGGTTTGGCTTCCAGCCAGAACGTCCAGAAACGTCTCCAATTTCGTCACGGCTACCACCCAAGCAAACTTCCGCGCTGGACTTTCGCGCCAGTTCCGAAGCTGCTACAAGGATTGCATCATCAAGATGCTCAGCAAGCACGGTCATATTGTTGTTCAGAGCGCAGGCCCGCAGGTCCGCAAGAACATCGATCATCCAGTCTTTTTCCACTGTATCACTCGCTAAGCTATTTTTTCAAGTGTCCGCCATAGTCTAAGAGTTAAGTTGCCGCCGTGTTTCCATTAATATCTCATAAATATTAATACTTGGGTATTCCCCAGAAACTGCGAGGGCCGCGCGAAAAAGCCATTGATTTTGCTGCATTCCGCGAAATACGTCGCGAAATGCAGCACAAATATTTTCGAATCGTTAACAGTTTTTAACCTGCTGTCGAATCATACACATCTTCCAGCGTGCGCAGCCCCGGCACAGGCGCATTGACCATCACCGCCATGTTGCCCGGTTTATGCTCGTTGTTCAGCATCTTGGTATGGGCATCGGGCACTTCAGCCCAAGGGAAAACTTCGGACATGCACGGGTCCAGCCGCCGTTCCAGCATAAGCTGGTTGGCAGCCGAGGCCTGTTTGAGGTTGGCAAAGTGGCTGCCCTGTACGCGCTTTTGGTGCATCCACAAATAGCGGGCGTCCATGGTCAGGTTGTAACCGGTGGTGCCGGCACAAATCACAACCATGCCCCCGCGTTTGGCCACAAATACCGATACAGGAAAGGTCGCCTGCCCCGGATGTTCAAACACAATGTCAACGTTGTTGCCCTTGCCGGTGATATCCCAGATCGCTTTACCGAATTTGCGGGTTTCCGCAAACCATTCTGCGTATTCCGGCGTATTCACCGTTGGCATTTCGCCCCAACAGTTGAAGTCTTTCCGGTTGATNACACCCTTGGCCCCGAGCCCGAGCACAAAGTCCCGCTTGCTTTCGTCCGAGATCACGCCAATCGCGTTGGCTCCGGCGGTNTTGATCAACTGGATCGCATAGCTGCCCAAGCCGCCGGAAGCGCCCCAGACCAGCACGTTCTGCCCCGGCTTCAGCGTGTGTGGCCGGTGGCCAAACAGCATCCGGTAAGCGGTGGCGAGCGTCAGCGTGTAGCAGGCACTCTCTTCCCAAGTCAGGTGTTGCGGGCGGCGCATTAGCTGCTGGGCCTGCACGCGGGTAAACTGGCCAAAGGCCCCGTCCGGGGTTTCATATCCCCAAATCCGCTGGCTGGTCGAGAACATCGGGTCGCCGCCGTTGCATTCCTCGTCATCGCCGTCATCCTGATTGCAATGCACCACAACCTCGTCGCCGACCTTCCAGCGCTTCACCTTGTCGCCCACGGCCCAGATAATGCCCGAAGCATCCGATCCGGCAATATGGTAAGGCGCTTTATGCACATCAAATGGCGAGATCGGCGTGCCAAGCCCGGCCCAGACCCCATTATAGTTCACCCCTGCGGCCATCACCAAAATGAGCACATCGTGGCTGTCCAGTGCCGGTGTATCCACCACCTCCAGCTCGAAGCTTTTATCGGGATTCCCGTGGCGTTCGCGCCGGATCACCCAGGCATGCATTTGCTTGGGCACATGGCCCAGCGGCGGGATTTCACCGATATTGTAGAGGTCTTTTAGGTCTGTCGTGTTTGTCATAGGGCCTGTCCTTCAATAAATCATCACGCAACAATATTGCGTCAAGTCACATGATTTTGTAATGACATTATCTGAAGATCAGCGCAAGTGCTTTTGTGCGCCGCAACAATTCACCCCAAATGCGCAATCGCATTGGCGTAGTATTCCAGCAGGTTCCGGTTTTCCTCATTGACCGAGAAAACCCCCTCTTCCTCCACCAGAATATGGCGCAGGGTCAGCATCCGCAGGCCCACATCCACTGCATAATCCTCGTCTTTATGCGGAATATGGCTATAGACCCCTTGCTTGGCGTAGGCTTTCAGCCTCGCATGTGCCGCGCCTTTAATACCGATGGCACTCAGGCTCCCCGCCTCCAGCATGATCGACGAAATCAGCGAGACCGGCAGCACCGGCACCACCTTGCCCACATCGTCCATCAGCGAATCGCCGAGCGTGGCAATCTTTTCCTCCAGCTCGCCTTCAGAGCGGCCCAGAAACCCTTTCAGCGAAACCGGCTTCCCGAAGCTCACGCAGGCATAGCCAAAGCGGTGGTATTTGCCGGTGATCCGCAGCTTCAACTGATGCCCGATAAACCTGAACACCGGCAGCGGCCCGCTTGAAAACTTCTTTTTGCCATTGGCGTCTTTCGCCGCTAGCAGCACCCTGTCTTCCAGCACGCGGTCATAGTTCAGCCCCACCGGCACAAACACCACGTCGCGTGGCCCGTCAGCATTAAACCCCTTCACGATATAGCTCAGCAACCCGAGCTTGGCCTCCCCCAAATGCCCGGTGCGGGAAAGCCCCCC
>JGI24723J26617_10003982_pt1 | contig 10375 bp, 6 predicted proteins | sample Cruoilmetagenom6_FD_26617 | JGI IMG/M metagenome (IMG submission 26617) | reverse complement strand
TTTTCCAGCAAGGGATGGACAGCCCATCCCCACCAAACCGGCATGCTGTCGCGCGCCGGTGATCCGGCCTTGCTGTTGATTGCGCCAACCGGCGGGGGCAAAACACTTGCCGGTTTCCTGCCGTCACTGGCGGAACTGGCAGAAGGCACCCATCAGGGTTTGCATACGCTCTATATTTCCCCGCTCAAGGCGCTGGCGTCCGACATTGCCCGCAACCTTTCGACGCCAATCAATGATATGGGCCTGCCGATCCGGGTCGAGGACCGCACTGGCGACACGCCCGCCAGCCGCAAGAAACGTCAGCGTGCGGACCCGCCGCATATTCTGCTGACGACACCGGAATCACTGGCACTGTTGCTGTCGTATGAGGACGCGGGCCGAACCTTTGCCGGACTTTCGCGGGTGGTTGTCGATGAAATCCACGCCCTGGCCGAAAGCAAACGCGGTGATCAGTTGATGCTGTGCCTTGCCCGCCTGCAAAGCCTGCGCCCAAACCTGCGCCGGGTCGGTCTGTCTGCCACTGTCGAGGATCCGGGCGCAATTGCGCGCTATCTGGCCCGCCATCCGGATCCTTGCGAGATCCTGCATGCCGACCCCGGCCCGGACCCCGACATTCAGATGTTGCAAACCAAAGAAGTCCCGCCGTGGTCCGGTGGCGGCGCTAAATACGCGATCCCGGCGGTTCTGGATCAGATCCGCAAACACCGAACCACGCTGATCTTTCATAATACCCGCGCGCAGGCCGAAATTTTCTTTCACAATCTTTGGCACGCAAATACCGATAATCTGCCCATTGGCATCCATCACGGCAGCCTGGCGCGTGAACAACGCGCCCGCGTCGAAGCCGCGATGGTTGCCGGCAAATTACGCGCGATCGTGTGCACCGGATCGCTTGATCTGGGAATAGACTGGGGCGATGTGGATCTGGTTATTCAGGTGGGCGCACCCAAAAATGTCAAACGGCTGGTGCAGCGGATCGGGCGCGCGAACCACCGTTACAATGCGCCATCAAAGGCGCTTTTGGTGCCCGCAAACCGGTTTGAGGTCGTGGAATGTGTCGCCGCCCTACAGGCCGCGAAAGAGCATGACCTTGACGGCGATCCGCGCGGGCCGGGGCCGCGCGATGTGCTGTGCCAACATATCCTAATTGTCNCCTGCGCCGGGCCGTTTGATGCCGATGCATTATATCGGGAAATCCGAACGACGGGCGACTTTTGTGATCTTGCGCGTAGCGAGTTTGATGCGTGCCTCGATTTCGTGGCCACCGGCGGCTATGCGCTGCGGGCCTATGATCGCTGGCAGCGANTGCAACAGCGCACCGACGGGTTGTGGCAGCTGCGCGATCCCCGTCTTGCACAGAAAGTTCGGATGAATATTGGCACTATTCAGGACAGCGACACGCTGTCTGTGCGCCTGAAAAACCGGCGCGGCGGCAAGCCGCTTGGCGAGGTTGAAGAGGCATTTGCCGCCACGCTGACGCCGGGGGATACGTTTGTAATCGGCGGACAAGTAGTGCGCTACGAAACTTTGCGCGAGATGACTGTCGAAGTCAGNAAAACACCCGGNCGAAAGCCGAANTTTGCNGTCTTTTCAGGCACTAAGTTCGCGACATCNACCCAGCTTTCGCACCGTATCCTGCGGATGTTTGGGCAAGATAGCTGGCCTGATTTGCCCGACCACACGGCAACTTGGCTGGACCTTCAGCGCAAGGTTTCAAAGCTACCCCAACCCGGCCGCCTGTTGATCGAAAGCTTTCCCCATGAAGGTCGCCAGCACATGTGCGTTTACGGGTTTGCCGGGCGCAATGCGATGCAAACGCTTGGCCTGTTGCTAAGCCAACGCATGGAGGCCGAGGGCCTGCATCCGCTTGGGTTTGTTGCGACCGACTACGCCACTTTGATTTGGGGGTTGGACCAGATCACTGACCCGACGCCCCTGTTGCAACCCGCCCCCCTTCGGAGCGGGTTTGACACTTGGCTGTCGGGCAACGCCGTTATGAAGCGGACCTTTCGCACCTCGGCCACCATCGCTGGCCTTATCGAACGCAAAAGTTTTCAGGGCAAACGGTCCGGGCGTCAGGCGACGTTTTCGTCCGATATCCTTTATGACACCTTGTCAAAATATGACCCGGACCACCTGATGCTGCAGATCACCCGGCAAGAAGCGATGAAGGGGCTTGTCGACTTTGGTCGCATCGAAGAAATGCTGGAGCGGACCGCCGGGCAGACAGATCACTTGATCCTTGATCGGGTATCACCGCTTGCCGCACCNCTGTTTTTGGAAATCGGCAAGGTTCCTGTCGAGGGCGCCGCCACCGAGCGTCTGCTTAAGGAAGAGGCCGACAAANTANTGAAAACCGCCGGGCTTGCTTAAAGCTTGCTTTTGTTCCCGCCAACCGGCAAAGAACAAAGGATGAACGGGTGGGATTTCAACTTTTGCGGCGAAATGCTGACCGCTTTGCCAAGCGGTGCCCTTTGGTGGCAGGCACGCCAAATCCTGACAGTTTCTGACCTGCATCTGGGCAAATCCGAGCGTATCGCCAGACGCGGCGGCACCATGTTACCGCCCTATGAAACGCAGGATGCTCTGACCCGACTAGAGNCCGATATTGCCGAAATGAACCCGCGCACGGTCATTTGTCTNGGCGACAGTTTTGACGATCTTGATGCCGCACATGCATTGCAGCGCGAAANTTNTNNCTGGATCACCCGGTTGCAGGCCGGGCGCGACTGGGTNTGGATTGAGGGCAACCACGATGCTGGACCGGTGGATTTTGGCGGAACCTACCGCTTTCAGGTCACCCACGCGCCGCTGACGTTTCGTCATATTGCTGAACCAGAGGCATCGGGCGAAATTTCCGGGCATTTTCACCCCAAAGCCACCCTGCGCACACGCGGCCGCGCAATTACCCGCCCGGCCTTCTTTTTGATGAAAGCCGTGTGATCCTGCCCGCCTTTGGCACCTATACGGGCGGTTTGCGCACAAGCGACGTGGCCTTGGACGGGTTAATGAAACCGGGCGCCCAAGCGATTCTGACAGGAACAACCATGTGTCAGATACCGATGCCGCGCGGTTCACAGAAAGTGGCGAAATGAACGGGAATCACCGGGTGGTTATCGCCAAAACGAAGTATCGCATGTGGCACAATGCCATCGAGGTTGCGAACCAGACAAAGGCTGTTCAGCGGGATATGTCAGGTACTCTGGGCTTTCAATCTGGGTTGAATTGGTCCCACAATCAGCCGGGAAGCAAGAAGTTCAGAGACTGGCATGATGCCCTATCATCTCACCCGGTGTAATCATCGCCGCGCAAGAATTTGGTTCAGGAGGAAACCACATGCAGTTTAAACCCCGGTTTGCCGGATATGACGCAAAAACCCGCAAAAGTTTCGCACAACAAGCCATGATGAAAACATTCGGGGCCGAAATAGTTGACCTGAAGCCCGGGCATTGTGTGATTACTGCTCCGATCAAACCCGGCGTGACGCAACAACATGGATTTGCTCATGCCGCGCTGACATTTGCCATTGGCGATACCGCAGCAGGGTATGCCGCCCTGTCTATGATGGATGAAAAGGCCGAAGTTCTGACCGTCGAAATGAAGATCAATCTATATGCACCTGCAAAAGGCGATCTGCTGATCGCAACAGGGAAAGTTGTGAAAGCCGGGCGTCGTCTGATTATTGTGAGCGCCGAGGTTGCCGCCCGTAACAACGATCAAACACGGCCAATTGCAGTATTGCAGGGCACTATGATCCCGGTCGAATAGCTTATCGGCTCAGGCCGTCAGCCCTTTGGGTTCGGNCAATCCGTTCGCACGGCAACAGGCGGTGACAGTATTGGCCAACAGNCAGGCNATTGTCATTGGGCCAACACCACCNGGCACCGGTGTGATTGCGCCTGCAACCCCCGCCNCNCTTGCAAAATCCACGTCCCCCACCAGCCGGGTTTTGCCTNCGCCTTTTTCAGGTGCGTCAATCCGGTTAATGCCAACATCAATCACCGTTGCGCCGGGTTTTATCCAATCTCCGGGCACCATTTCCGGCCGNCCAACAGCAGCAACCACGATGTCAGCGCGCGCTACCACCTGTGCCAGGTCGCGGGTGCGTGAATGGGCAATCGTCACCGTGCAACTGTCGCCAAGCAAAAGCTGCGCCATCGGTTTTCCGACGATATTAGAGCGCCCGATCACCACAGCATCAAGCCCGCTCAAAGCACCCAGATGATCGCGCAGCAACATCAGGCAGCCAAGCGGCGTGCAGGGCACCATTGATTTTTGCCCCGTGGCCAGCAGGCCAACGTTAGAGATATGAAACCCGTCCACATCCTTGGCCGGGTCAATCGCGTTGATTACCAGGTCTTCGTTCAGATGCGCGGGCAAGGGCAGTTGCACCAGAATTCCGTGTATCGTTTCATCGCCGTTCAGATCAGCGATCAAGGCCAGCAGATCGGCCTCGGACGTATCCGCCTGCAGCGCATGGGTCACCGATTTCATGCCGACTTCGGTTGTCAGTTTGCCTTTGGAGCGGACATAAACCTGACTGGCCGGATCTTCGCCGACCAGAACCACGGCCAGCCCCGGCGTCAGCCCGTGATCGGCCTTCAGCCCGGCCACATGGGTGGCGACCTTGCCCCGTATTGTTGCGGCAAATGCCTTTCCGTCCAGTATCGTTGCGCTCATCTTTGTTCCCAACAAATGCAAAACCCTGTGTGGGNTGTGAAGCGCAATCCAGCGGCTAAAACAACCCTTCGACTTCTCCGGCATCGTTTAACATGATCTGCTCGGCAGATGGCACCCTTGGTAAGCCCGGCATGGTCATTATGTCGCCGCAGACAACAACAACGAACCCGGCACCCGCTGACAGGCGCACCTCTCGGATCGGCATGGAATGCCCTGTGGGCGCGCCCCGCAGGCTGGGATCGGTCGAAAAGGAATACTGCGTCTTGGCCATGCAGATCGGCAGATCGCCATAGCCCTGCGTTTCCCATTGCCGCAACTGATCGCGAACCTTCTTGTCGGCCAGAACCTCGTCGGCGCGGTAAATACGTTTGGCGATTGCTTCTATTTTTTCCATCAGGGGCAGGTCCGCGCGATAAAGCGGCGCAAACTGGCTGGCACCGCTATCGGCTATTTCGGCCACGCGGGTTGCCAGTTCGACGGTGCCCTCTGACCCTTTTTCCCAGTGCTGACACAGGATTGCTTCTGAGCCCTGCGACAAAGCATATTCTTTGATTGCCGCCACTTCTGCATCGGTATCGGTGACAAAATGATTGATCGCCACAACCACCGGAACGCCAAAGGATTTCAGGTTGCCGATATGGCGGCCAAGGTTGGGGCAGCCGTCGGTGACGGCGGTGACATTTTCCGCCCCAAGATCGCCCTTGGCCACGCCGCCGTTCATTTTCATTGCCCGTACAGTGGCCACGATGACCACGCAGTCAGGCGCCAGCCCGGCCTTGCGACACTTGATGTTCATGAATTTTTCAGCGCCAAGATCGGCGCCAAACCCGGCCTCGGTCACCACATAATCGGCCAGCTTCAGCGCCGTGGTTGTGGCAATAACCGAGTTGCACCCATGGGCGATATTGGCAAACGGGCCGCCATGTACAAAGGCGGGATTATTTTCCAGCGTCTGGACTATATTGGGCTGCATGGCGTCCTTTAGCAGAACCGTCATAGCCCCATCCGCCTTTAGATCGCGGGCATAAACCGGGCTGCGGTCGCGCCGGGACGCGACNATAATATCGCCCAGCCGTTTTTGCAGATCATCAAGGTCCATCGCAAGGCACAGGCAGGCCATAACCTCGCTGGCGACGGTAATGTCAAAGCCGCCTTCACGCGGAAACCCGTTGGCAACGCCGCCAAGGCTGGCGGTTATCTGGCGCAGGGCGCGGTCGTTCATATCGACAACCCGTTTCCATGTGATCCGGCGAATGTCGATTTCCAGCTCGTTTCCCCAGTAGACATGGTTGTCGATCATCGCGCTCAGCAGATTATGCGCCGAGGTTATTGCATGAAAATCGCCGGTGAAATGCAGGTTCATCTCTTCCATCGGAATAACCTGCGCATAGCCGCCGCCGGCTGCCCCGCCCTTCATCCCGAAACACGGGCCAAGGGATGCTTCGCGGATACANATCGCTGCTTTCTTGCCAATCCGGTTCAANCCGTCGCCAAGCCCAACAGTGGTTGTCGTCTTACCCTCGCCCGCTGGTGTGGGCGATATTGCGGTGACAAGGATCAGCTTGCCGTTTTCTTTGCCCTGAACCGAATTGATAAAGCCTTGCGAAACCTTCGCCTTGTCATGGCCATAGGGCAGTAAATCATCCGGCCCAATGCCAAGCCTTGCCCCGATTTCTTGAATGGGCCGCTTGGAAGCTGCGCGTGCAATTTCTATGTCGGTCATATGGGCCATGGGTTCCCCGTCGTTTTGGATATGATAGTTGTTCATCCCATTAAGGACGGGTTGCAAGTTGTCTCGCGGGCAATACCGACATTTTCAGCGTCGAAATCGTCCAAATGGGGTTTGAGCCCGGTTTAAGGCGACAATTCGAATTCCGGGCCGTCAAAATCCTGCCCGTTGATGCGCACGGACACCAGCTGTTTGCCGGGGTAATCCTTTCGCGTGGTCACCTTTCGGTAGGAATGGGATTTTACCAATATCCGGGCTTCACCGGGTTGCAGGGTGATTTTGGTCCATTTGAACACCTTGGGGCTAAGCTTGCCGTTCGCGCGCATGAAATGGATGACATAGTCGATCAGAAAATCCTGTGGTTCATCGCCCCCAAGCAATTCCAACGAAATATCCAGCTTGTCGCCCACCCTCACGTCCGTGCTGGATATTTTCACAACGCATTTCTTCAGTGCTGGCGGTGAAAATCCAAACGCCTTCAAAGCGCCCGGATGGCCGTTTTTTATCAATGTCCGGCAGGCGTGGCTGACCAGCCGCACACGATCCTGCCCGCCTGACGCCAACCAATCCCCAGCCAGATTGGCCACCAGATCAGGGTGATCCTTGGCGATGTCATTTAGATTGTTCGCCACTGATCTGCGCACATACTCCGACGGATCATCCCTTAAGGCAGTCAATAACGGCAGGATCAGCGAAGGTTGTTTTACGAACCCATGCAATTTGATACCCCACGGCAGTCGCGGGCGGCTTCCTTCTGACGCAAGGCGGCGCACATGCAGGTTCGGGTCCGCCGCCCAATCCGTGGCCGCCTTTAACGTCACCTCTGTATGGTCGCGAAAGAATGGGCGCACCGCAAATTCAGAACTGGAACGCATCGTCATTTCACGCAAGGCAGACAGGCTAAAATCGGGCATATCCAACCCGTAGCGCGCCACGAACCCCGCCATTGGCATCACCGCCCAACCAGCGATCCCAGCCTTGTCACACCGCATGTCGGACAGGTCTGCGTCGGTCACCGGATGAAGGGTGGCCAGCATCGCGCCAACCGCTTCTGAAAATGGGACAGAGTATGCGGCATTAAGGGCCTGCAAAATCTGTTCGGACCGTTCCATCATTTCCAAATCGTCCAAACCGCTTAGCGCACGGTGCAAAAACTGCTCACCGTCGAACTGGTTTGAGGTTCGCCCAAGATGCCCNGCCATCGCGCGGATAAGGTTCTCGTTGAACAGGTTTTTGAACGGTTCTGGCATCTATTCAGCTTGCCATGCGCGTTGACCTGGCACATGCAACTTTATCTGATCGCCAAGACGTAACACCCCTTCCCNCTCGACCCAGGCGGTCACGCCGCGCCGCCCTTTGGCGGCCAGCTTAAAGGGTGTCTTTGTGGCGCCTGTTTCATCAACGATGACTTTGCTCACCAGATGGCAGGGAAGGTTTTCCATATCGACGGTCAGGGTTGTTCCAGCCTCGGTCTGCAAGCGCGACGACGGCGGAATATAGGTGAAATCCGGGATACCTTGGATTACCATCGACGCGCCAAGCCAAGTCGGATCAATCGCATCCAGCCCCATCGTNTCAGCAACGGCCTGCAAATCTTCGGCGCTGACGATTGAAAGCTGGCGCACATTTCGGATCTTGGTATCACGCGGATATTGCGACAGAACGCGACTGTCAGAGGCGCGGGTCAGCCCGGCGTGCGCCTCGCCGCGAACGCCGGCAAAGCTGGCAAAAACCTCATCCAAAGCGGTGGATTTAAGACTGTTCGCCCGGTCAGCGACCTGACCAAGCCAGACGATCTTGCCGGTGATTTCTGTTGGCAGCAAAGCTGGCATATTGGACAGTCCTTTCCCTTTTGGGTTTGGTGCAGGGAAAATCTGGCCCTGCGCCGGTTAGCGCGTCAACACAAAAAGTATTCGGTTTTCCAGAAATTCGGATCGCCCGCCCCCGGCCAACCAATGGCAAAGTGCATTGTGAAATATCAGCGCAGTGCCGGGCGCAAACGAAAACCCCGGAACTTTGCGTAAGCCCCGGGGTTCCAGTCGATTGTTTGTGCCCTCAAGCAGAGGGTTCCGGTTCCAGCCCGCCATCGGGTTTGGATTTGGGCTTGGTTTTTGGAACGGCCGTGACCGAAGGTGTGTTGCCCTGATCCGGCGTATCATCTTCGTCTTCACCGCGGTGCAGCGCTTCGCCTGCGATGACTTTGGTGATTTCCGATCCCGTCAGGGTTTCATATTCCAACAGGCCTTCGGCAAGACGTTTCAGATCGTCCTTCTTTTCAGTCAGGATCGACTTGGCCGTTTCATAGGCTTCATCAGAGATGCGTCGCACTTCGTCGTCGATGATCTTTTGCGTGGTGCCGGAATGGCTGGTTCCGCCGCCATAGGCACCCATCTCGGTTTGACGCTGATTTGCATAATCGATGTTGCCAAGCTTTTCCGACATCCCGAACTGCGTGACCATTGCACGTGCAATTTGTGTCACCTGCTGAATGTCAGAGGACGCACCAGATGTGACCTGATCTGGCCCAAAGGTCAGCTCTTCGGCCACTTTACCCCCCATCGCCATCGCGATTTTTGAGGTATATTTGGTCTTGGTCACCGAAAGCTGGTCGCGTTCAGGCAAGCTTAGCACCAGCCCAAGCGCACGACCGCGCGGAATGATCGTCGCCTTGTGGATCGGATCATGTTGGGGCACGTTCAGGCCAACGATCGCATGGCCAGCCTCGTGATAGGCGGTCAGCTTTTTTTCGTCCTCGGTCATCACCATAGAGCGTCTTTCCGACCCCATCATGACCTTATCTTTGGCGTTTTCGAAATCTTCCATCGTCACGAAGCGCCGCCCAATACGCGCCGCCGTCAGGGCGGCCTCGTTCACAAGGTTGGCCAGATCAGCACCCGAGAAACCCGGCGTTCCGCGCGCAATGATGCGCAGATCAACGTCTGGGCCAAGCGGTGTTTTACGTGCATGAACCTGCAGGATTTTGTCGCGCCCCTTGATATCGGGGTTTGGCACCTGAATTTGACGGTCAAAACGACCGGGACGCAAGAGTGCGGGATCCAGAACATCGGGTCGGTTTGTCGCGGCAACGATGATCACGCCTTCGTTGGCCTCAAATCCATCCATTTCGACCAGCAACTGGTTCAACGTCTGTTCACGTTCGTCGTTGCCACCGCCGTAGCCCGCGCCACGTGATCGACCAACTGCGTCAATTTCGTCAATAAACACGATGCATGGTGCGTTCTTTTTCGCCTGCTCGAACATATCGCGCACACGGGACGCCCCCACGCCCACGAACATTTCCACGAAATCAGAGCCAGAGATAGTGAAGAACGGCACGCCGGCCTCGCCCGCGATCGCACGCGCCAGAAGCGTTTTACCGGTGCCCGGAGGGCCCACCAGCAACGCACCCTTAGGTATCTTGCCGCCAAGGCGCGAGAATTTCTGCGGGTTGCGCAGGAATTCCACGATCTCTTCCAGTTCTTCTTTGGCCTCATCAATTCCGGCCACGTCATCAAAGGTAATGCGCCCCTGCTTTTCGGTCAGCAGCTTGGCCCGGCTTTTGCCAAAGCCCATGGCACCACCACGCCCGCCGCCCTGCATCCGGTTCATGAAATAGATCCATACACCGATCAGCAGAAGGAACGGCAGGAACGTCATGATGATCGAAGACAGGCCCGATTGCTCCTGAGCCTCTGCGACAACCGAAACGTTGTTTTCAATCAGCGTGTCTACAACATTTGTGTCGTCCGGAATGATGGTCACATAGTCCTGACCGTCGCGCCCGCGCATCAGCACCCGCTCTCCATCCAGCGTCACGCTTTGAACGTCACCGGCTTCCACCGCTCGAACAAATTCGGAATAGCCAAGCGATTGCGAATTCATCGTCGACTGGCCGCCGCTGAACAGGTTGAACAATGCCAGAATTAACAAAAACAGCACTACCCAAAATGCGATATTTCGCGCGTT
>JGI24723J26617_10003977_pt1 | contig 10384 bp, 5 predicted proteins | sample Cruoilmetagenom6_FD_26617 | JGI IMG/M metagenome (IMG submission 26617) | reverse complement strand
GCCAATGGCATGGCTGCGCTGGACCGCCCCCGTGCAAGAGCATCTGTGTGCCTCGATTGCCATTTTGGCAGTACCAAACCCGGTCAGTTCGTTACACACTCAATGATGGCAGCGGGCCATCCGCGCCTGACATTCGAACTTGACCTGTTTTCAACGCTCCAACAGCACCACGATGTTGATAGCGACTATGAGCGCCGCAAGGGCAAGTCCGACAGCGTTCAACTCTGGGCAATTGGGCAGGCCGAAGCCGTTCGCCGTTCGACCGAGCTGTTTGCAACACCGCAATTTGGCAGCGACGGCGTGTTTCCCGAATTCTATTTCTACGATTGCCATAGCTGCCATCGCCAGATCAATGACAACCCCGGAGCAAAGCGCACGTTTGAGACCAATCCGGGTCGTCCAATTGCGTTTGGCAGTCCGCCTTACAATGACGAGAATATCATCATGCTGTCCGCTGTCTCACGCATACTTGCACCTGGGCAAGCAGCGCGCTTCGATGCCGCCAGCCGGAATTTCCATGCGGCAATGGGCAAAGGGCGCCTTCAGGCTCAATCCGCAGCGGCCCAATTGCGGAATGCAGCAGGCGCGTTATCCGCTGCGATAGCCGCGCGCAGCTATCAACGCGATACAGCGTTCATTGTCATTGCAGCCATTTCCGGGAAGTCGATCCGCCCGCGCTTTACCGACTATGCCGGCTCGGCGCAGGCCGTGATGGCTGTCGACACATTGCTCAATTCACTTGTTCGTGAAGGCCGCGTTACAATCGGCGCGGCAGCTGGAATCCGGGCTAACATCAATCGCGCCTATGCCGCGGTCAGCAGCCCGGAGCGCTATGACCCGCCAACTTTTCGTGCCGCCCTGGGTCATGCAGCACGCAGCATAGCGGCTCTGCGGTGATGCGCCGCACAGGCCCCAAGCTGGCTTGCACGGCCGCAGCGCTGTTGTTTCTGGCATCGTGCGGAGGCGGCTCTGGCGGAGGCGGCAGCTCATCGGGAGGATCGTCTGGAGGGGGCTCTTCGGGAGGATCCGGCGGCGGATCGAGCGGCGGCGTGCCCATCGGCGACTATGTCGCGCCTGCGCTTGAGGCGCTCAATGTAGCTGACGTGCAGTCTGTCATCGCGCGCGCCGCATCTCAGGCAAGTATGGGTGGCAGCCCGGCGACGATCGCCGTCGTTGACCGAGTCGGCAATGTTCTGGCTATCTTCCGCATGACTGGCGCGTCGGCGACTGCCAGGATTCCCGACGCACCCAACGGCAACAGTATCGATGCGCAGGGGATCACCGTCCCGTCTGAAGCAGCCGCCATCGCCAAGGCTGTGACCGGCGCGTATCTTTCAAGCAGTGGCAATGCCTTTTCATCGCGAACGGCGAGCATGATTGCGCAGCAGCATTTTCCACCTGCCCCGACCACCACCGGCCTTGAAAGCGGACCGCTGTTTGGAGTGCAGTTCAGCCAGCTGCCTTGCTCTGACTTGTCCGAGCGGTTCAAGGCTATGGGCAGCGATGCGCTGATCGGGCCAAAACGTTCCCCGCTTGGTCTTTCCGCAGACCCCGGCGGATTCCCGCTTTACAAGAACGGCGTTGTTGTTGGCGGCATTGGAGCAATCGCAGACGACCTTTACAGCTTTGACGACAATGTCCTCGACATCGAAATGGACGCGGACGAGCAGATCGCATTGGCCGGCACGGTTGGCTATGAGGCACCAGAGTCGATCCGCGCCGACCGCATTTTTGTTGACGGAACGCAGCTTCGCTATTCCGATTCAGGCTATGGCAACCTGTTCGATGTCTCGAACGCAAGTTACGCGCAAACTGCCCCGGCGCTTGGTATGCTGGTGCCGTTTCGTGGTTATCACTCTAACCCGGCTGCGATCCGCGCAGGCACGGCTTATGGCAGCGAGGCATCTGGCATCCGGGCATCCACGCCAGCCGAATTCTCGATTGCCGATGCGTTCGTACTGACCAATGGCAGCGGCGCGAACCGGTTTCCTATCCGTGGCGGCACTGATGCAGCCGAAGTGCCGCAACCGATCAGCCAGGCCGAATCGAGCGCGCTGCTGACTGAGGCGTTCAAGATCATGGCGCGGGCCCGCGCGCAAATCCGCCAGCCGCTCGACAGCCGCGCGCAAGTCACCATCTCACTGGTCGATACGCGCGGGCAGGTTCTGGGCATCGTTCGTTCCCCCGATGCGCCGATCTTCGGCACCGATGTAAGTTTGCAAAAAGCGCGCACCGCCGCGTTCTTTTCCGGTGCGTCTGCCGGTGCCGAACTGTCTGGCGTGCCGGACCCCAATGTCACCGCATTCGTTGGCCGGGTTCGCGCGTTTCTGGATGACCCGAACGCCCTCACCGGGACACATGCGTTTGCCGATCGGTCTGGCGGCAACCTGTCGCGGCCATACTTTCCCGATGGCGAAGTGGGCAATCCGGCAGGGCCGCTGTCTCGTCCGATTGACCAGTTCAATCCATTTTCCACCGGGCTTCAGTCTGCTCTCATCATCCAGAATATCGCGGCGCACCTTGGATTTCTGTCCGGCGCACAGGAGGCTGACACGCCGCGCCGCTGCACCGCCCTTCCCAATGTGGCTCCCGGCCAGAACCGGCTGCAAAACGGCATCCAGATATTTCCCGGCTCGGTTCCGATCTATCGCGGCAGCACTCTGGTTGGCGGCATCGGCGTTTCGGGCGACGGTATCGATCAGGACGACATGATCAGTTTTCTGGGCACGCATAACGCCGGACTGAGCGTTGGCGGTATCGGCAATGCTCCAGCCGCGATCCGTGCTGACAACATCAGCGTCAATGTTGGCGGGCGACTGTCCCGACTGCGCTATATCGTCTGCCCATTCGCCCCGTTCCTCGACACTTCGGATCAGAATGTTTGTGAGGGACTGTAGTGGCGTTCTTCGCGATCACGCTGCCGCTGTTTCTGGCTCAACCGGCGACCGAGACTGTAACGGCTGCGCCTGCCGAAAACGACACGGCATCCTTGGAAATCGAACAACTTGCCCCTCCCCGACTGGCTCCGGAGTGTGAGCTTGCGCCCGACCAGAGACCCATCATGTGCCCGCCCGGAACTGAGCCCGCACCACCTGAGGTTGAGACTGACATCCTGCAAGGCCGGCGCCGTCCGGGGTACAATTCATCGCTCCCGGAGCGGCTTTCGCAGGACAACGAAGGCGCTGTTCGCGCGCCGCCGCCCGAAGCCTTTCCCACCGATCAAGTGCCGATCCCGGACCGCTGGCGGCTGATCGAAACGCTGGGGATCGTCAAGGAACGCTGGTTCGATCCCTATAACCAGAACACCTACAAGGGCGACCGTCCGATCAACCCGGACAAAGTTCCCTGGCTGCCAATCAAGGGGGACGACTGGTTTTTTATTGCCAATGCGATTTCCGACACAGTGATCGAACCGCGCAGCTTTCCGATACCAGTTGGCATCCAGACGAGCGAGCAGTCCGGCAATCTGGACGTGTTCGGCAAGGGTGAAAGCCTTGTCCTGTCGCAAACATTCATCGCCGGCATCGCACTGCTCAAAGGAAATACCGCGTATAAACCGCCCGATGTCGAATATCGGGTGACGCTGGCGTTCAATATCAATCACGTCGATGTGCCCGAACGCCGCGTCCTGTTTGTTGAACCATCGAAGCCGACGCACCGCACCGATCATTTCCTGGGCGTGCAGGAAGCCTTTTTCGACTATCATATTCGCAACACTTCAGACCGGTATGACTTTGATTCCGTCCGCATCGGCATCCAGCCGTTCCAAGCTGATTTTCGGGGTTTCCTGTTCAACGACAACCAGCTTGGCATCCGCTTGTTTGGCACGCGAGACAACAACCGCGTGCAATACAATATCGGCGCGTTCTGGCGGTTGGAGAAGGACACCAACAGCGGCCTGAACGCGGTCTTGCAAAGACCGCGTGACGATTTCGTGTTCTTCGCCAACATCTACCGGCAGGACTTGATCATCCCCGCCCTGACCAGCCAGTTCACGGTGGTCTACAACCGCAACCGCGAAGCGAATGACATCGAGATCGATGACAACGGTTTCCCTGTCCGCCCTGCACTGCTCGGCAATCTTCGCGGCCGAGATTACGACGTGGTTTACCTTGGCTACAATGCCGATGGCCGGATTGGCCGAATCAATCTGACTGCCTCTGCCTACGCCGCGCTTGGCGAAGACCGCAGCAGCTTCTTCACGGGCGAGAAGGCAAATATCCGCGCGTTCTTCAGCGCAGCCGAGCTCAGCTATGACAAGGACTGGATGCGCTTTCGCCTGTCCGGCCTTTATGCCACAGGCGACAGCGACCCGTATGACAATACCGAAACCGGGTTCGATGCGATATTTGAAAACCCGGTCTTTGCAGGTGCCGACACCAGTTACTGGATCCGCCAGACAATTCCACTTGCGGGCGGAGGGCGGGCGGTATCAGTCAATGGCCGCAACGGCGTGCTCAATTCGCTGCGCTCCTCAAAAGAGCAGGGCCAATCGAACTTCAACAATCCTGGCACCATGTTGCTTGGCGCGGGTGCCGATTTTGACCTCACGCCCGAATTTCGCCTGTCTGCCAATGCCAATCATCTGTGGTTCGAAAACACCGCAACATTGGAAGTGCTTCGCAACGAAGGCAGCATTCCCAAGGACATCGGCTGGGATACTTCGGCGGCCGCAATCTGGCGGCCCAAGGCAACGCAGAACATCGTCGCCCGGCTTTCCGGGGCAGTGCTGTTTCCCGGCGCCGGATTTCGCGACTTGTTTGACAAGCAGAATGGCGACAAGGCCTATTACTCGGTCCTCGCCAATCTGGTGCTGACATATTGATGCGGCTGCTACGTTCCATTCTCTTGCTCGGCGCGATCCTGGCGCTGGCCATTCCGGCTGCGCGGACAATCGCGGCGGAAGGCGAAAAGCCTGTTGATCGTGATTACTCTCTGATCACGGCGCCAGCTGCTCCGGCGCGCCAGAGTATCGCAGATGTCAGCATGAAATCGTCAGGCTGCCTGACTTGCCATGTCAAATCCGATGCGCCCAGCATGCATGCAAGCCCAGCGGTGCAGCTGGGCTGTATCGATTGTCACGGGGGCAACGCCTCCATAAGCGGTAACCCGGCACTGGGCTTTGATCATCCAGAATACGTCGCCAAGCGTGAGCAAGCGCACGTCTTGCCGAAATATCCTGGCCGTTGGCACTATCCCTCATCGGCCAACCCGAAACGAAGCTACACACTGCTCAACAAGGAAGCGCCGGAATACGTGCGCTTCGTCAACCCCGGCGACTACCGCGTCGCGCGTGAAGCGTGCGGGGCCTGCCACCTGCCTGTGATCGAGGCAGCCGAACGCTCGTTGATGGCGTCAGGCGCGATGCTATGGGGCGGGGCGGCCTATAACAACGGCATTGCCCCCTTCAAAAACTACATCTTCGGCTCCGCCTATACGCGAAATGGTGAGCCGGCGAAGGTGGTGTCGCCGGGGGATCCCCCCGAAAAGCTTACACCGGAGCAGCAGGCCCGCGGCGCACTGGCCGCGCTGTACCCGCTCCCGACGTGGAATGTGATCCCGCCCGGCGATGTGTTCCGCGTGTTCGAACGTGGCGGGCGCAATATCGCTTCTCAGTTTCCCGAAATCGGCATTCCCAACCCGACCGGCCAGATTCAGCGTTTAGAAGAACCGGGCCGACCAGATCTCAAACAATCAAACCGCGGCCCCGCCACCGGCTTGCGCGTAGCGATCCCGGTGCTCAACATTCACAAGACCCGGCTCAACGATCCATTCACCTGGTTCATGGGCACCAACGATCAGCCAGGTGATTATCGCAGTTCAGGCTGCACATCGTGCCATGTGATCTATGCCAATGACCGTGAGCCGCGGCACAGCCTGATCTACGCTTCGCTCGGCCGCGACGGACAGACAATCACCAAAGACCCGACAATTGCCGCAAAGCGCGAAGCGAAACCGGGCGCGCTGCATGGCGCTGCACATGATGAGAAGCACCGCGCTGCTCAAGACAGCGCGCCCAAGGAAAAGGGCCACCCGCTGCAACACGTGTTCACACGCGCGATCCCGACCGCGCAATGCATGAACTGTCACATGCACCAGCCGAATATCTTCTTAAATTCGTATCTCGGCTACACGATGTGGGACTACGAATCCGATGCACCGCACATGTGGCCGGAAGAGCAGAAATACCCGACTGCAAAGGAAGTGCGCGACGTGCTCGATCGCAATCCGGAAGCCGCAGCGCCGCGCGGCAATTGGGCCGACCTTGATTTCCTGCGCAATGTTTATGATCTCAACCCAAAGCTGAAAGATACGCAATTCGCTGACTATCACGGCCACGGCTGGAATTTCCGCGCAATCCTTAAGCGTGACCGCGAAGGCAACCTGCTTGATGCCCAAGGCGCGATTGTCGATCCCGGCGATCCCGAGAAATGGCGCAAAAATGGCGAAGGCAAGTTCGTCGAGCCCGGCACGAACCCCGGCAAGACCGTGCACATGATGGACATCCATGCCGAAAAAGGCCTGCAGTGCGCCGATTGCCATTTCAGCCAGGACAGCCACGGCAACGGGCTGATTTATGGTGAAGTCGCCAATGCCGTCGAAATTGGCTGCAAGGATTGTCATGGCACTGCCGATGCATATCCCAACCTGCTGACATCAGGCCCCGCCGCGCCGCCCAAAGGGAATGATCTGGCGCTGCTGCGAAACCCCGATGGCGCGCGCCGTTTTGAATGGCGCGACGGACCGCGTGGCAAACGCACGCTGATCCAGCGTTCGATTGTGGATCCACGGCTCGAATGGCAAGTCAGCCTGGTCAAAGACAGCATTGATCCTGAATCCCCTGAATTCAACGGCAAGTCGGCCCGCGCCAAGCTGATGAGTGCGGGCGGCGCTGATGATGGCACGTTTGCGTTCGGTCCCGGCGTTCCCATCGAGGATCGCGCCCACAAGGATCCGGAAATTGCCTGCTTCACTTGCCATCTTTCGTGGACGACCAGCTGCGGCGGTTGCCACTTGCCGATCGAGGCAAACTGGAAAAGCGAAACCCATCATTATGAGGGCGAGACGACACGCAATTTCGCGACATACAATCCGCAAGTCGCGCGCGACCAGATGTTCCAGCTTGGCCGCCACCAGACGACCAAGGGCAACCAGGTTGCGCCGGTCCGGTCTACATCGGCGCTGGTGCTGTCCTCAACCAACATCAACCGCGAGCGTATCTACATCCAGCAACCGCCGATCAGCGCGGCAGGTTTTTCCAGCCAGGCATTCGCGCCGCACTTTCCGCATACCGTGCGCAAGACGGAAACGAAGACCTGCTCTGACTGCCATGTCTCGGCTGATAATGACAACAATGCGATAATGGCGCAGACGCTCTTGCTCGGCACCAATTTCGTGAACTTCGTCGGGCTCAATGCCTGGGTCGGCCTGGAACGCGGATTCGAAGCCGTGCGCGTCACTGAATGGGAAGAGCCGCAGGCCGTGCTTGGCTCATACCTGCACAAATACGCCTATCCCGACTATTACCGGATGCATGTCGAGGGCAATCGCCGCGAGCTGAAAAACTGGGTGCGCGGCAAGACGTTTGACAAGGATTTGTCCGGCGAGACCAAGGCGATGGAGCAATTCCGAAATATTGTGCAAGGCACGCGCGGAGCCGTCCGCTGCCTGCAGATGCGTGGCGAATACATGTTCGTGGCCGAAGGCAAAGGCGGCTTCCGGGTCTATGATATTGCGGCTGTCGGCAACAAGGGCTTCTCCGATGCCATTGTCACAGCCCCGTTTTCATCGCTGGGACATGACACGCGCGTAAAGACAAAGAACGCGACCTGCATGGCCCTTCCGACGAACCAGCCGATCGCGCCAGGCCGCAACCGCGCGATGGAAGCGACAGGCGTGAAAGACGCGAACGGCAATCCGATCATGCAGGAGGATGGCACGCCGCTGACATTGCGCGAGGCCAATCAGGAACAGGCATTCCGCCCGATTTACGACTATGCCGTCATCACCGACAGCGAAGAAGGGCTGATTCTGGTTGATATCAACACGATGGCCGACGGTGAGCTACGCAACAACAAGCTGAAACGTGCAGTGACCTGGAACCCGGACGGCGTGCTCAATGGTGCGCGCCATGTCACTCTGGCAGGCGACATCGCCTATATCGCGGCCGATGCCGGACTGGTCACGATCGATCTGTCCGACCCACTGGCACCGCAGCTTTCCAACGTAGCCCCGCTCAGCGATGCACGGGCAAGCGCNGTNCAGTTNCGGTTTCTCTNGGTCACNGACTCCGAAGGATTGAAACTGTTCGACGTCACTGATCTGCGCAATCCGGTAGCCGTGCCGTCCGNCACCATACCGCTCGCCAATGCGCAGCGGATCTACCTTGCTCGCACCTATGCTTATGTCGCAGCCAAGCAGGACGGGCTCGTGATTGTCGATATCACGCGGCCCGCCGCGCCAAATATCTATCGCAAGGTGACGCTTGGCGGATCACTCAACGATGCTGAAGATGTGATCGTTGCATCGACCAATGCTTCGTTGTTCGCTTATGTCGCCGATGGNCGCAATGGCCTGAAAGTGCTGCAACTTACTTCGCCGGACAGCCAGGCGAAGTTNTATGGATTCTCTCCCGCTCCAAAGCCTGAACTGATTGCCTGGGCCAGCACGCCTTCCCCGGCACTGGCGCTGTCGAAAGGGCTTGATCGTGACCGTGCNGTAGATGAAACCGGCGGGCAAATCGCTATATTCGGCAGGCTTGGCTCNCGGCCATTCACCCGGCCCGAAATGGAAAAGCTGTTCCTCAATCGCCAGCGCGCACCCTACAAAGTCACGGACGAGGTCGACATGTCCGTCTGGGTTGCGCGGCACTGAATTCGCCGTGACCAAGACNGAACCACCTNAATTCCCNCCCGGCGCTTTTGACCGGGTAGACGAGATCGACGATGCGGTTTTTTACCGCCCGCCCCGGCTCGTCACCCATATCGACGATCAAGCCATCGCCGCGTTATCCCGGCACTATGCCGACGCGATTGAGCCTCGCAGCGTTGTTCTGGACTTGATGTCGAGCTGGGTAAGCCACTTGCCCGGCGAACTGGAACTTGCACAAGTGATCGGCCACGGCATGAACGCAGCGGAACTGGAAGCGAACCCACGCCTTACCGGACACTTCGTGCAAGACCTTAACCGTGAGACGAGCCTGCCGCTTGATACGGACAGCTGCGATGCCGCGCTGTGCTGTGTCAGCGTTCAGTATTTGCAGAAACCTCTGGATGTATTTTCCGATGTTCGCCGTGTGCTAAAGCCCGGCGCGCCGTGCATCGTCAGCTTTTCGAACCGCTATTTCCCGACCAAGGCCGTTGCAATCTGGCGCGCGCTTGACCTGCAAAAACATGCGTCGCTGGTGCATAGTTACCTCAACCATGCCGGTTTCTCGCAGATCGAAGTCAAAGTCCTGGCCAACGGCATGGACGGTGACCCGCTGATGGCGGTGTCAGGCAAAGCGTGAGCCAAATAAACTAATCGCCGCGTCGTTCAGCCTTAAAGCGTTTGACAACCGCCTGCATCGTCTCATCAAAGCGGGCGAGCACCGGGCCATCACTAACCGCTTCGAAATGCGACGTAATGCGGCGCCCGTCCCAGCGATGCAGCCCGTATGCCGGGGGCTCATCGACGATCATGGAGCGTTTGTCCGGTCGATCCACATCCATAGGCTTCAGGTCCAGCGCGACAGGCGGGGCAGTCGATGGACAAACAGACGCAGCAACGCCATTCCACTGTGTATGAATCGCGCGGTGCAAATGGCCTGTCAGGATTGACCTGATCTGGCTGTGACCTGCGATGGCCTGAGCGAACCGGGAAACCCACGCTCTCCCGCATCGCAGTCCAGCCATTCAATCCCGGTTTCGAACGGCGGATGGTGCAGCACGATTACGGTTGGCGTATTGGGATGGTCCGCCAGTTCAGCAGCCAACCACGCAGCACGCGCTTCACAAAATGCGCCGCCGTGCAGCCCTTCTTCAAGTGTATCGAGCAAGAGGAAACGCACGCCGTCGCCTTCAATCGCGTACTGGACAAACCCATCGTGGAGCTGCGTTTGCGGGAATGCGGCAATCAGCGGCTCACGGGCATCGTGGTTGCCAACCATCGGCCAGACCGGGAACGGACAATCGCGCAGCGCAGCGGCAAGCAAAGCATAGCTTTGCGCATCGCCAAATTCACAGAGGTCTCCAGTGAGAAGCGCCATATCTGGCCGGTTTGGCCCATCAGACAGCCGGTCAACGACAGCCTTGAGGCGCTGCAGGTTCCGATCATCCTGAGACGCCCGGTCAAAGCCCACATGAATATCGGTGATTTGCGCAATCAGCACGCGTTCCTCCTGTCC
>JGI24723J26617_10003975_pt1 | contig 10389 bp, 6 predicted proteins | sample Cruoilmetagenom6_FD_26617 | JGI IMG/M metagenome (IMG submission 26617) | reverse complement strand
AAAAAAAGCCATCTCACGATGGCTTTTTTTATTGTCTTAGGTAGGATTAGGATTCGTCTGAACGCACCCCTAGCACTTTTCCTTTTTGATCAATCAACAAGTACTTGGTCCAGTTTCCCTTTACAATTTTAAAGGTGTACACCTTTTTATTACCACTCTTCTTTTGCACTGTAGCTTCTTTAGAGATGGTATATCTTGAATATTTTTTGAGCACTTCCTTTACCTTTGCCGGCGTTTCGTCCGTACTAAGCTTTTGCTCAATTTGTGCATTTTTAGTTTGTTGTGCCTGCGTAAATTGCATCCCGAAAATTGAGATAAATCCAATCAACACTAGAATTCGTATGGTTTTCATGTCAGTCATCTTTTTAGTTATTATTGCTCCAGCTTGTATTGTACTTCCCATTATCGAAATTATACCCTAAGGTAATTAGGTGTGTACCGCTATTATTAAACGTTTTAGCTTCATTTATATTTAATTGAAATCCGTATCCCACATAGAATTTCTTTTTATTCATCCCAATTAATGGAGAAATCGATACGGGTTCAAAACTTTGATCATTGATAAACCGTGAATTAATTCCAGCCCAAAAATATCCGTCTTCGACTAACATTCTGGCTTTAAAATTAATATCAGTTGCAGAACGACCATCTCCTTCATAGTACTTAAAGTATACCGACGGCTCATATTCATACTCCTCACTTCTACTTAAAAAGGTATACCCTGTATAGAGGTAGTAGTTTCTTAATTTTGACGGCTCTTCTCCTTCAAACACACTGATTTTTTTATTTAAGATATTTGAAGCATTAATCGCTACATAATACCGATCAAGACGATATAAGGCACCCACTTCAAAGTTGTGGTTAATTACTTTCTGCCCTGCGCCTACATTTGGGTCATTGTGTCCGTTACCACTTCCATCGTCAAAATCATCTGTTGAAATTTTAAACTGATTAAATTTATACGATAGTCCAAACGATAAATATTCATACTTATCATAATTTAAATCTAAGTGATATGCATAGGTTAATTGGCCTCCAATTTGAGAGGTATGACCATTTTTGTCATTGTACATAATAATACCCACTCCAGAGTTTTCGTCTAATCGTGTATCAAAAGAAATGGTTTGTGTACTCGGTGCATTTGACAATCCTAGCCATTGTGCCACGCCACTTATTCTCAGCTTATACACTTCATCATCTACTCCAGCAAAGGCCGGTGAAATCACAAAAGGATTTTCAACTAAGTACTGTGAGTATGGCGTTAGTTTTAATTCCTGGGCTTTCACAGAAAACACGCAGAAACACAACAAGATATATATATAGTTTTTCATTTTTAGTTAGGTTGATTTAAGATTATCTGTACAGCGTGAAATTGCCTTTAAATGTTCGTTTGTCGTTCGCTTCATTAAGCTGAACATAGTACCAATAGTCTCCAGATGGTAATAACTTATTATTGTACTCACCATTCCAAGACGCTTGATTACCATTGAATTTGGCGATTAATCGCTGATACCTATCAAAAATAGTCACGGTAATATTTGGATATATCTCAATGTTTCTTGGATACCATGTATCATTGGTTCCATCGCCATCAGGCGTAAAGAAATTAGGGATTTCAATATCAATAAACTCTAGTTCAATTTGCTGCTCTACGATACATCCTTTTGTATCCTTAACATAAAAGGTGAATAAGCCTGAACTGTGAATGGTAAATACATTGTTTTCTCCTAAGGCGGTTTCGTCATTCATGGCATACTCATAGCCTGGCTCACCACCGGTAGCATTTACAGTATATTCATTAATTCCCGAATTGTAAATAGAAAATGTCACGGGAGTATAGGCATCAACGGTAACCGTTACAGGTTCTGCTGAACAGCCCGTACTGTTGTTCACTACTGTTACCGTGTGTTCTCCATCGGCTACATCTTCAAACAATCCTGTGGTACTTGTTGTTGTACCATCTAAGGTATACGTTACATCATTGCTGTAGGCCGGATCAACACTGGCTACAATTTGATTAAACGAACCTTCACAAGAAAAGTTTGCTGCTGCAGTAAAGCCAAGGTGAATGGTTTGCACTAAGCTTACCGGCACACTAGTTTCACAGGTATTTACTCCTTTTACTTTTTTAATTATCACTTCGTAATCTCCCACACTTAGTCCGCTGAAATTAGGTGAGTTTTGAAACGTAGCTCCACCATCAATACTATAGGTAATGGTATTTCCTGCGGTATTACTCGTGAGCTCAATTCCAATCTTACCGTCTGAACCTTGATAACAAGTTACATCTGTTTTTGTGGTGTTATACGTGATCTCCTCATCAAAATCAATCGTTGCTGTGGTTGTTGTGGTACAGTTATTTGCATCCTTAATCGTAATCACATGATCTCCTTCTTCCGTTACTTCAAACACATTGTCTGACTGGTAGGTTGCACCATTATTGATACTGTATAAATAGTCTGGCGTTCCTCCTGTAGCATTCACTTCAATTCGTCCACTTAACCGATTTCCATTACACGGCATAATATTATCGAGTACCGTATTGGTTGCTTGTAATAACGTTGGTTCTCCAATAGTAACTTCCTGCACATCAAAACAACCATCATCATTGGTAACGCGTACGCTATAGGTACCAATATCTAAACCTGTGAAGGTATGACTCTCGGCCGTTGTTGGTCCAACTGTACTTACCGTAGATCCACCTTTAGAAAGCACATAGGTATAAGGTTGTGCCGTATCATTTATATCCACTTTGATGGTTCCGTTTTCGCTGTCCTTACAAAGTGCATCTGCAGGGGTAACCGTTACATCAAGACCTAAAACAGTAATTACTCTTGTTGTTACCGTACAACCAGTTTTGGTTTGTGTTACAGTATATACACCAGGGCCAGTAACCGTAATTTCTTGGGTATTTCCAATGTCATTCCCGTTTTCGTCTTCCCACTCATATAGGTTATAGCCATCATGACCCGAAATTGTTAAATTATTATTACAATAGGTCATTGTACTATCAAACTGACACGAACTGGTATCTACAAATAAATCCATAGAACCTACATTTCCTAGTCCACAACCATTAATACCATTCAATCCAGGTTGTCCTGAAACATTTTGACCTGAAGTTTCCCCATCATAATACGATGAGATTTCATTTTCTAGTAAATTGGTACAGGCATCTGTATAGTCAAAACAGTTGTCAGACGCGACTACTTGATAACGAATATTATAAGACGTACCTAAATCGCGTTCCACTAAAGCATCATCTATAAAAAAGCGCAGTAATCGCGTAGCTGCGTTATAGGTATAGGTCACTCCAGTAGGCAACACAATAGAAGCTTCGTCTAAGGTTACGTTAATTGGTAGCGTATTGTCAATATAGGTGTTTTGTGCATTGTCAGTTCCAATGTTTTGGAAGTTAATATTATACCATACCGTTGCCCCTAAAGGTACTGGTGACATATTGGTGATCGGATTTAAGTCGGTATCCTCAACACTGGTGATTACCTGCAAAACAGGCTCTATAATATTAATTGAAAACGTATTTAAAAAGGTGTAGATATGATCTCCACCGGTATTGTTACGAACCCGTACGGTTGCACCAGTTTCACCGTTTCCAATTAAACTATTACCCGCATTTAAGTTGGTAAAATCTACTATTTTTTGGTCCCACCCTAAGGTATTCGAACTATTCAAATTTCTATTGGTAACGACTACTCCATCGTGTGTTATATTACTACTAAAGAAGTTATTTACATCGTTGGCATCATCGTATAGTGGCGTAAAGTTGGCATCGCTATCAAGTGGATCAATATTAGCGTCTGCACGCAATTGCATTTGATCACCATATAACCCCAAATCTCCTTCCATGGCAACAACCCCAACTTTCCCTTCAACGGGACCAGAGGGTGGTGTTGTAAATCCAGAATAATTAAAATCTACTTGTTGATTTGGGAAATTACGAACTGCAGAGAACCCATCAAAGGTAGAAATATACTTTCTAGACTCATTAGGATCTTCATACACAATTACAAGTGACCAACCTGCTGAAGCATTGTATCCTTGGGTTGAACTTAAATTGGCTACAAAGTAATTTCCATTTGGATTAGTTAAGCCAGTTACAATTGACGTTACATCCTTATAATAAACGTCATCATCAATATTTTCATCTGCTTCTAAATCGAGATAAGATCCTCCAGGGATCTTAAACTTAATAAACTTTGGGTCAGGGTCTGACGGAGCCGATATGGTTCCCCAGTAAAGTCCTGCATAAACCACCCTATTACATGAATTGGTTGTAAAGTTTGCACTACTCGAATTAAAGGTGTTGTCATCTCCATCAATATCTACCCACACCATATCGATATCATTATTCCTTAAGGTACCATTGTACGGAGTATCACTAGAATTCCCCATAATGGAGTTTCCAATAATGGTGAGTTCACCGTTGATTCCGGTGTTCTCATACCGGATGGTAAAAGGAACTGTGGTTTGAGCGCGAGAAATTGCTGGAAGTAATAATAGTGTCAATAACATGAAAATTGTCACGTAAATAAAGACACACTTCTGCTTAGTTTGGGTTGATTTCATACAAATGTGTTTAGCGATTGTTAACATAAACGGAGGAAAATCCCATTTAGTATATACGCGAGTAACATCTGTTAATGCCTACACGAACTAACCTTGTATTAATCCCTGTAAATTAAGGGGTTGTGGATTTTTTCACGAGGGAATTTTGCGCAATAGAAAGAAAAACATAAAGCAAAATAATTAATGGAATGGCCACCAACTGCAATACAACGATTAAAATCACCGAAATTATAAGCAGTACCACTGGAAAAATAATATCCATTTTTCCATGCTTTTTAAATTTCAATGAAAATAGCGGTAGCTCAGCATTCATCAAGTAACTAAAGAGGGCTACAAGGCCTAGGAGCACATACGGATTGAGCAATAAATCATGGGCAATCTTCAGCTCTGAATGCAATAAAATCATAGGCAACGATAAGACAAACAAAGCCATGGCAGGCACGGGTAGTCCAATAAATGAATCCGACTGTCGTTCGTCTAAATTAAAATTCGCTAAGCGATATGCTCCGGCAAGGGTAAGTACAATGCCCAAAAAAGGCAAAAGAAATTCAGCGCTTAGGTCAAACGCGGGTTGATGCTGATCTAAACCCGTACTTTTTTCAAAAAGTGAAGGAGCAAATGAGGTGGTTTGCACACTGTTTGCAAGCAATTGATACATCACAATTCCAGGAACCACACACGAGGTTACCATGTCAGCCAGCGAGTCAAGTTCAAGACCTAATTTGCTTTGAACGTTTAACATTCGGGCGGCAAGGCCGTCAAAAAAATCAAAAAAGATGCCTAAGAGTACAAATAATGCGGCATATTCATACTGCTCAACAACAGCAAACATTACGGCTATTGTTCCGCAAAACAAGTTGAGTAAAGTTATTAAATTGGGGATATGTTTTTTGATAAGTTTCAGTTTTAGTTAATTCTTCCTACAAATGTAAAGAAATATTCACATTTTATTGTTTAATGGAACTGTTAATAAAATCTTGCTATACCTTTTCATTTATTCATGTGAAGTGTTATTTTAGCTACTTGCAAATTTTCGCAATTCTCCATGACAAAAGAAACAGCTTACACCGAAGACAACATACAATCTCTCGACTGGAAACAACACATTCGTTTACGACCAGGAATGTATATTGGAAAACTAGGAGATGGCTCTTCACCGGATGACGGAATTTACATTTTAATCAAAGAGGTGGTTGATAACGCCATTGATGAATACGTTATGGGAGCCGGTAAAACCATTGAGATTACGGTAAAAGACAAAACCGTAGTAGTGCGTGATTACGGTCGTGGAATTCCGCTAGGAAAAGTGGTAGATGTAGTCTCTAAAATGAACACGGGAGGGAAATATGACTCTCGGGCCTTTAAAAAATCGGTTGGACTAAACGGCGTTGGTACCAAAGCGGTAAACGCTTTATCCTCTCACTTCAAGGTGCAATCTGTACGAGATGATCAAACCAAAATTGCTGAATTTAACCAAGGAGCCCTCATTTTAGATGAGAAAATTACCAGCTCTAGCTTACGAAAAGGAACCAAAGTCACTTTTGTTCCTGACGACAGCATTTTTCAGAATTACAAATTCAGAAATGAATATGTGATTAAGATGATTAAGAATTATGTATATCTCAATCCGGGATTAAGCATTATTTTTAATGGAGAAAAGTATTATTCAGAACACGGATTAAAAGATTTATTAGAAGAAAATATCAATAGTGAAGATCGCCTCTACCCTATCATTCACCTTAAAGGGGATGATATTGAGATTGCCCTCACACACAGTAAAACCCAATACAGCGAAGCCTTTCATTCGTTTGTTAACGGACAGCACACCACACAAGGAGGAACGCATCAAAATGCTTTTCGCGAAGCCATTGTAAAAACAGTCCGTGAATTTTTTGGAAAAAATTACGATGCCTCTGACATTCGAAAATCTGTGGTTTCTGCCATTTCTATTAAAGTGATGGAACCCGTCTTTGAGAGTCAAACCAAAACTAAATTAGGCTCTACTGAAATGGGGGGAAATCTTCCTACAGTCCGCACATTTGTCAACGATTTTATCAAAACTCGACTGGACAATTACCTGCATAAAAATCCGAAAACGGCCGAACAAATACTCAGTAAAATCCTACAAGCAGAACGCGAGCGAAAGGACTTATCAGGGATTCGTAAATTGGCAAGAGAGCGTGCTAAAAAAGCCAATCTTCACAATAAAAAATTACGGGATTGTAGAGTGCATTTGGGTGATATGAAAAAGGACAACCGCTTAGATAGCACCCTGTTTATTACGGAAGGGGATTCTGCAAGTGGGTCCATAACCAAATCCCGAAATGTAAATACACAGGCGGTTTTTAGTCTCCGTGGAAAGCCGTTAAATTCATTTGGGATGAGCAAGAAAATTGTATATGAAAATGAAGAATTCAATTTATTGCAAGCGGCCTTAAATATAGAAGATGGAATTGAAAATCTACGCTATAACAATATCGTCATCGCTACAGATGCTGATGTTGATGGAATGCATATTCGTCTACTCTTAATTACATTTTTCCTCCAATTTTTCCCAGAACTCATCAAAGAGGGGCATTTGTATATTTTAGACACGCCATTATTTAGAGTTCGTGATAAAAAAGATACCCATTATTGCTATTCGGAAACCGAAAAAAATGAAGCGATAAAAGCGCTTCGAGGGAAAGCAGAGATCACTCGATTTAAAGGATTAGGTGAAATTTCTCCAGATGAATTTGCTCATTTCATTGGAGAAAACATCCGTTTAGACCCGGTAATGCTGGATAAAGAGATGTCTATTGACCAGCTACTCACTTTTTATATGGGGAAAAACACACCAGATCGTCAAAAGTTTATCATTAATAATTTAAAGATTGAACTAGATTTAATCGAAGAAGAGCAAGTTCAAGCATGACCATGGAAGAAAGCAACGAAGCACAGAACGAACAAAACTTATCCGAAGAAACGATTACCAAAGTAACAGGCATGTACAAGGAATGGTTTCTTGATTACGCCTCTTATGTAATTTTAGAACGGGCAGTTCCAGCCATTGATGACGGTTTAAAACCTGTACAACGCCGTATTATGCAGTCTATGAAAGATCTAGACGATGGTAGGTACAATAAGGTAGCCAATTTAGTGGGACACACCATGCAGTACCATCCACATGGAGATGCGAGTATTGCCGATGCCATGGTGCAATTGGGACAAAAAGAACTGCTTATTGATATGCAGGGGAACTGGGGAAATATTTTGACCGGTGACCGTGCGGCTGCATCGAGATATATTGAAGCTCGACTCTCAAAATTTGCCTTGACGGTGATCTTTAACCCCAAAACAACCACCTGGCAATCGTCGTATGACGGACGAAGAAAAGAACCTGTTAATTTACCTGTAAAATTCCCTCTTCTCCTTGCGCAAGGCGCCGAAGGAATTGCTGTAGGTTTGTCCACTAAAATTCTACCGCACAATTTTAATGAACTTATTGACGCTTCAATTAAACACCTCAAAGGGCGGAGTTTTAAGCTTTTTCCCGACTTTTTAACTGGGGGAATTGCAGATATAACCAACTATAATGACGGAAAAAGAGGTGGAAAAGTAAGGGTACGCTCTAAAATTAGCCAACTTGACAAAAACACCTTGGTTATTACCGAAATACCTTATGGAACCACAACCTCCTCTTTAATTGACTCCATCTTAAAGGCGAATGACAAAGGAAAAATTAAAATAAAGCGTATTGAAGATAATACCGCAGCGAATGTTGAAATTTTAATCCATCTACCCAGCGGTATTTCACCCGACAAAACCATTGATGCTCTTTTTGCTTTTACAAATTGTGAACAATCAATTTCACCGTTATGCTGCGTCATTGAGGATAATAAACCTATTTTTTGCGGCGTTTCTGAAATGCTTCGCAAATCTACAGATCACACCGTTGAACTCTTAAAGCAAGAACTCGAAATTCAGTTAAATGAACTCGAAGAACAATGGCATTTTGCCTCGTTAGAACGGATCTTCATTGAGAATAGGATATATCGTGACATTGAAGAAGAAGAGACATGGAAAGGTGTAATCAGTGCTATTGACGAGGGATTAAAACCACATATCAAGCATTTAAAGCGGGCTATAACCGAAGAAGATATTACCCGATTAACTGAGATTAGAATTAAAAAAATATCGAAATTCGATATTGATAAAGCCAAGCAATTTATTGAAGGACTGGAAGATAAAATTGCTGAAACCAAACACCACCTTGCGAATTTAATTGAGTTTGCTATCGATTACTTTACCACCCTAAAAAAGACCTATGGTAAAGGGAAAGACCGTAAAACCGAAATTCGTGTCTTTGAAGATATTATCGCCTCAAAAGTAGCGATGAAAAATGCCAAACTCTATGTAAATAGAGAAGAAGGCTTTGTTGGAACCTCNTTGCGAAGAGATGAATTTGTGGCCGACTGTTCTGACCTAGACGATATCATTGTGTTTAGAGAAGACGGTCATATGATTGTGACTAAACTTGACAGCAAAACCTTTGTAGGAAAAAACATTATTCACGTTGCCGTCTTTAAGAAGAAAGATAAACGCACCGTTTACAACCTAATTTATCGCGATGGTAAATCGGGACCTACCTATATGAAACGCTTTTCGGTTACATCCATCACGCGCGACAAAGAATACGATTTAACAGCAGGAAACAAAAACTCTAAAGTACTGTATTTTACAGCAAACCCTAACGGAGAGGCCGAAGTAGTTACCGTGCACTTACGCGCCGTAGGTAGTATTAAAAAATTAAAATGGGATATCGATTTTGCCGATTTAGCCATTAAAGGAAGGTCTAGTCGTGGAAATACCGTCACGAAATATGCCGTAAAACGCATTGAACTTAAAGAAGAAGGGATTTCTACACTCAAACCGCGTAAAATTTGGTTTGACGATACCGTACAACGTTTAAATGTTGAAAACAGAGGGGATTTATTGGGCGAATTTACCGCCGAAGATCGCCTGCTAATCATCAAACAAAATGGGATCGTAAAAACCATTAGTCCAAATCTCAGCACCCACTTCGACGAAGATATGATTGTGTTAGAAAAATGGATTCCTAATAAACCTATTTCTGCCATTCATTATGATGGTGAAAAAAAACGGTATTACGTGAAGCGCTTTATGGTAGACAATCCAAATAAAGATGAGCTCTTTATTACCGAACATCCCGATTCTCACTTAGAGATTGTTGCCACGGATTACAGACCAATTGCCGAAATCATTTTTTCTAAAAAGAGTCTAGAAAACGAAGAATTAAATTTTGAAGAATTTATTTCAATAAAAGGCGTTAAAGCAACAGGAAATCAACTAACTACAGAAAAAATTAAAGGAGTAAATTTATTAGACCCACTCCCCTATGACGAACCGGTAACCAACGGCATAGACGTGGTGGATGAAGAAGAGGTTTCGTCTAAAAAATCAGCTGAAGACGACGCTAAAGATTCGGATGACGCACCACAAACCACCCTCTTCTGATGGACGTTTTTGGCTATCATTACCCGTTAGATTCGGTTATTTCCATTCTGGGGTATTGCCTGCTTGTCATTCTCATCGCTTGGCTAATTTCGCGTCTGGCCCGTTACCTTTTAGTCTCGTATATTAAACGAAATAACCGAGAGGATTTATACCGTATTACGCGGTTAAAATTCATTAAAAACTCGATCAAATTTTTTGCAGGACTCGCCGCCTTTATGGTGCTTGTCTTTACAATTCCCGCTTTTAGAAACAAGGCAACCCTCATTTTCTCTGGTGCCGGGATCT
>JGI24723J26617_10003972_pt1 | contig 10392 bp, 6 predicted proteins | sample Cruoilmetagenom6_FD_26617 | JGI IMG/M metagenome (IMG submission 26617) | reverse complement strand
CATCATTGTCACATAAAAAATAATCCGTAATAGGATCCGTGATAGAGGGACTCTCGTTCACTTGGAGAACCAAGCTTACGATATTAAAGCAAGTAGGGCTGTTTACATTCTGAACACGAACAAACACAGTGTCTAAACCAGCAACTTGATTGGTATAGGCAGTATCTGGCATGATTGGAAATGCACCAGCTTGTGCTTGTAAAAATGTTTCATGATACGTAATAACCGCATCTGGATTACCTCCATCAATTTCAAAATTCTTAGACGTTAGATCAAATACTGCAAAACCATCATATGGTATATCGTCACATATCGTATATTTTGTTGGAGGCGTCGCTGTAGGAGCNACCCAAATACTTATGTCAAAGCTTGTCACCTCATAACACGTACCTTGAGCAATACTTTCCACACGAACCCATATTGTTTCGCCTGGAGCCATTACATCATATGGCATCATAAGCGCCCCTATANCCCCATCAGCATCAGCAAAACTTTTGTGATAAGTCACAACAAATTGCCCCGGNGATTGGCCGTTCAACGCCTCTGCATCTTTTACAACGTTGAAGTCAAAAGCAACCATACCATNACCATCCTGATCACACACATCATCAATATCTGTCATAGGACCAGCTGAAACNGGACCAAAAGTGATCGTAAAATCATCTAAGGCATAGCACGAACCTGAATTATCTTCAATACGCGCATAAATTGTCTGCGTTGGCGGTGCCATAATTGGATAAGCAGCATCTAATGGTGGTAAGATCTGATTCATATCCATTTGACTATCCACAAACGATTCATAGTANTTAATGACAAACATCGTTGGGTCCTGAGCACCCAAAATATCATTATCATTTTGAGTCAAGTCAAACACGCCCACATTGGTTCCATCATCACAGATGAAAAAATTTTCTGGTTGATTTGCAATTACGGGTTGCGGGTAATAATTTATAATTATTGCATCCGAAACGATACAAGTAGGGTCTGCTGGATCAAAAACATCCACACGATACGTGCCTGAATTAGGTGCTAAAACATTAAACGTATCATCATTTATTGTTGAAGGACCTTGTGATATATTATTGATAAACCACTCATAAGAAAGACCTGTAATTCCCGGATTAGCATCCAGCAAAATAGGATTCGTGTTACAAGTATCAACATCTGGCCCCAAATCAATAGCAAAAGGTGCAACTGCAGTTACAGTCACATCATCAGTTAAAACAACAACATCACCATTACAAACATTCGTATAGGTTACACGGGCTGTATAAACCGCAGAACCTACCGGACAAACGGTAATATTAGGATTCGTACCAATGACAGTACCTGTTGAATCAAGCCATTCAAAAACGTAGGTTGGAGGCCCAACTGGGCTAATACTCCACGCCTCATTATTTGTTGTCCAAGGCGAATCAGACGTATTTCTTCCCGGCGGAACATACGCAGAAGTACCTGCATTATTTTGAATACCTAAGGTTGCATTCCCTCCATTCCAACTCGGGCAAGATGGTTTATCTTTAATATAAAATTCTATAACATTTGAAAACTCATAAAATACGACCATATGAGTGGCAAGTAAATTATTACACGTACTTGAAAACATAGGTACCTCAAAATATGAAACCACTAACACGCGATTCGGGAAGGTACCCAAAACTTCATATCCTATTTCTTCAGAACCTGAAACCGAAGGGTCAATGTCATGACCAGGCGTAAAAACATTTGCTTCCGCTAAAGCTTCTTCCGTGTTATTTGGCAAATTCTGTGAAAATATCCAATCATTACTTCCTGAACCGGTATCTGAAGCATCTACTTCAAAACGAATTACACCATTCGATCCTACCTGAAATTGCGTTTCCCGATTTCCGAAAAAACAAAAATCGAAGGCAAAACATCCACAGGTGACCACGCATCATCAATATTTGGATTTAATGGATTCGCGAGACCATCAAAAGGAAATGGCGGAGCATAAGGTATAGGGTTCACAACATAATTTGATCCTGACGTATCAAAAGTTTCTAGGAAATCGGCCGAAAGATTGGCACAACCTCCTGTTCCACAAGGTATCGATTGATCTGCACCTGCGTCGACAAATAATGCTCCTGGGCCTTGTGCTTGTGCATTAAAGACCGAAAAAATTAATAAAATAATCGCAACTAGGTAGTTGGGGACGCTGTTTTTCATGTTGGTATGGGTATAATCCGCGAAAATTAAGAAAATTTTATGAAATCTNCCCCATCCTTCTATTAAAAATAGTGAGAGTCAATTTTTTCTTAGAAAGCCCTAATCCTTATCTTTGCGGTCTGTATTATAAAAGATACTACATACTTTATGTCCACAGATTTAGAAAAGCAACTACAAGCCATCCAAGAAGTTGGAGATGATCANATAAGCGGAGCAACAGACACACCCTTGCGTAAGGATGCTTTTGAGCTAAGTGATATGGAAAAAATAGCCGCTATNAAAGGCGATGTTAAAAGCATCATGGAAACCTTGGGACTTGACTTAACAGACGATAGCCTTAAAGGAACACCCACGCGCGTTGCTAAAATGTTTGTGCAAGAGATCTTCGGCGGACTTCATCCAGACCGAAAGCCAAAAGCCTCTACATTCGACAATAAATACAAGTATGGCGAGATGCTCGTCGAAAAAAATATTACACTATATTCTACGTGTGAGCATCATTTATTGCCCATCGTTGGGAAAGCACATATCGCTTATATCTCTAACGGGAGTGTTGTGGGCCTTTCAAAAATGAATCGCATNGTAGATTATTATGCTAAACGTCCACAAGTNCAGGAACGTCTTACCATGCANATTGTAAAAGAACTACAAATGGTTCTCAATACAGACGATGTTGCTTGTGTGATCGATGCGAAACACCTTTGCGTAAATTCACGCGGAATTCGCGATATTGACAGCAGCACGGTAACCTCAGAATTTGGCGGAGCCTTTAAAGATGTTAATAAACGTAGAGAGTTTCTAGACTATATTAAGCTTGAAACGGAGTTTTAAGACGGAAGTTCAAGAAAATAAAAACGTTGATCAGTTATCAGAAATTACTATGAAACTATACGAAACCCAAACTGTAAAACTTTACAATTCACTCTCTAAAGAGAAGGAAACCTTCACTCCTATTCATGAAGGCGCAGTAGGTATGTATGTCTGTGGACCTACAGTTTACAGCAATGTGCATTTGGGCAACTGTAGAACGTTTCTATCGTTTGACATGGTTTTTAGATACTTAAAGCATTTAGGTTACAAGGTGCGATACGTTCGTAATATTACCGATGCAGGTCACCTTGAAAATGACGGCGAAAGCGGTGATGATCCTATTCTAAAAAAAGCACGTCTGGAACAAATAGAGCCTATGGAAGTGGTTCAAAAATATACGGTAGATTTCCATGAGACCATGGCTAAATTTAATGCCCTTCCCCCCAGTATTGAACCAACCGCTACAGGTCATATTATTGAGCAGATCGATATCATAAAAAGTATTATTGCCAAAGGCTATGCCTATGTGACAAATGGATCTGTTTACTTTGACGTACATAAATTCAACAAAGATCACGCTTATGGTGTTTTAAGCGGAAGGAACTTGGAAGACATGATCGCCAACACGCGTGAGCTCGCAGCCCAATCTGAAAAGAAAAATCCGCAGGATTTTGCCCTTTGGAAGAAAGCTGAACCACAACATATCATGCGCTGGCCCTCGCCATGGAGCGACGGATTTCCAGGCTGGCACCTAGAATGTACTGCGATGAGCACCAAATATCTTGGCGAGTCTTTTGATATTCACGGCGGCGGAATGGACTTAAAATTTCCCCATCATGAATGTGAAATTGCACAAGCTGAAGCACATAATGGCAAGTCGCCCGTTCATTATTGGATGCACACCAATATGCTTACGCTGAATGGCAAAAAGATGTCAAAATCAACCGGAAACAGTATTCTACCCAATGAGATCATTTCGGGAAATAACGATATTCTAAGCAAAGCTTTTTCGGCTACTGTAACCAAATTCTTTATGTTTCAGGCACATTACCGGAGTATCTTAGATTTCAGTAGTGATGCTTTGGAAGCTTCAGAGAAAGGTTTTAATCGCTTGATGGATGGTTTCCGAAGTCTTTCAGAAATAAAAACGTCGGCTAGCAGCAGTATGGACATTGCTGCTTGGAAACAATCGTGCTATGATGCCATGAATGACGATTTTAATAGTCCGATTTTGATCGCACAGCTTTTTGAAGCCACGAAGTTCATTAACAGCCTAAAAGACGGAAGCGCGACGATTTCCGAAGAAGATCTAGAAACACTCAAAAATACCATGCATGCCTTTATTTTCGATGTTTTAGGGTTGGTTGATGAAGTTGCNGCAGGTTCAAATGACGGNAATAAATTGGATGGTGCCGTTCATCTTTTGATCGAATTGCGAAATCAAGCCAGAGCCAATAAAGATTTTGCCATGAGTGATCANATTCGGGATGAATTACAAGAAGTAGGTATTCAGCTAAAAGATGGAAAGGAAGGAACCACTTTTTCAATTAGTTAATCAAGGTTTCCATTCGTGAAGAAATATCTCACATACCCTTTTATTGTTCTTATAAGAGTCTATCAACGCGCTATATCGCCAATATTTCCATCAACATGCAGATACACACCTACCTGTTCGCATTACGCNGCAGAAGCACTACAAATACACGGACTATTTAAAGGAAGTTGGCTGGCGATAAAACGAATAGGAAGTTGCCATCCGTGGGGCGGACAAGGTTTTGACCCCGTACCTCCCAAAAAGAAATAAGTTTACGGTTAAACAATTCAGCTTTTACTATCTTTATCACGTGTTACGGTCAACCAAGTACCATTTCATAAAATAAAAAAATATGCACTATTTAAGTATTGTTTGGGATCCATCAGCGGGTATTGATCTCGGTTTCTTTGTGATTCGTTATTACAGTTTAATGTTTGTTACCGCCTTTGTTTTAGGGTGGTTCATCATGAAAAAGATCTTCAAAAATGAAAACGAACCTATAGAACGCCTNGACAGCCTCTTTATATATATGGTATTGGCAATTCTAATTGGTATGCGTCTTGGTCATGTATTTTTCTACCAAACGGAACTTCTTTGGCAAGATCCTCTTTCGGTAATTTTACCGTTTAGCTTTGTACCTGAATTTCGATATACAGGATTTCAAGGACTTGCTAGTCATGGAGCCGCTATTGGTGGAATTATAGCCATGTATTTTTANAGCAAACGCATTTCTAAAAAACCAATTTTATGGATCCTAGACCGTGTGGTACTCGCCGTAGCGAGTGGCGCTATCTTTGTACGAATTGGAAATTTCATTAATTCTGAAATCATCGGAAAACCCACAGGAACCGACTTTGGCGTTATTTTTAAGCAACTAGGAGAACCTTTTCCACGTCATCCGGCGCAATTATACGAAGCAGCTGGCTATGTATTGGTCTTCCTCGTTCTGTGGTACTTTTACTGGAAAACCAATAAAAGCGAATATTTAGGCTTCCTTTTTGGCTTGTTCTTTGTCCTCCTTTTCACGGTTCGTTTTATCGTTGAATTTGTTAAAGAGAGCCAGGGTGGTTTTGAAGACAAGNTGGGCAACGTNCTTACAACAGGACAGTGGTTAAGTATTCCATTTATCATTATTGGCGCCTATTTTATGTGGCGATCTGCTAGCAAACGATATGATAATCCTTCCGCGAAAGCGTAATAAAAAAAGCTCAAAGCACATGAAAAAATTTCTAGTTATATCAATACTCTTTTCGTTTTTTGCATTCTTCGGAAGTTGTAAAGAAACGATTAAAGAGGAAAAGGTACTTACCAAAGAAGTAGTTTTTAAAAAGGAAGGTGAACTTCAATTAAAAAAAGCTGCGACAGACTCTGTGATCGCTACCTTGGACATTGAAATAGCCGAAGACGATTACGAAACACAAACAGGTCTCATGTACCGAAGAAATATGATGAACAATCACGGTATGTTATTCATCTTTGATGCTATGCAAACACGCTCATTTTATATGAAAAATACTGAATTTGCTCTCGACATTATTTATATTGACGACAATAAACAAGTCATTAGCATTCAAAAAAATGCAAAACCGTTAGACCAAACCTCGCTACCTTCTGAAGGAGCTTGTCAATACGTTTTGGAAGTAAACGCCGGACTCAGTGATGTTTGGGGGCTCGAAAAAGGCGATCAAATCGCTTGGTCGCGTACTTCGGAATAGTTATTGATCTTACAGCGCTAAGGCGACCTAATTGAAAGAATCATTTTACGTATTGAGAAGTGTAATTCACTTCATAGTAATTTGATAATCCACTTTTAGCTCGTAATTTTAATCCAAACCCTGTAAGATGAATAAAACACTACCTATACTCGCACTGCTTTTTGTTTTTCAATTATCGCTCGCGCAAAATTGCATGAACTTGGATCGCCAATTGCAAGGCTATTTCTATGCAGGAACAAGCCAAGAAGACACTTTATCTCCTGGAGGCTACGCCTCTTCGCAGAACACACCAAAACAGATCACCAAAAAGATCAATCGTCGATCGCAAAAGGAGACCTTTCAAATAGTAGCACAACCCAATAGTGAGACTACATTTCAGTATGACCACAAAGGCTTTCACGTTTTAGTCATCAACAAAACAGATACTATCGTGGGTCTTTCGGCACAAGATGGTAGAATTGACATCATCCGACAAGTATATTACGATGGCTCTTGGCAAGCTATTGAGTTCTTGCAGAGTAGTTGGTGCGGAAACAGCTATCACAACGTCTACATCAACCCAAATCAGTATTGGGAGTTTGCAGCACCCTGTATGGAGGGTGACACCAAGAGCAAATTTCGTTTCGCATTGGCTGTTGACAAAGACATTACGATCTACTCTAACGAATTTTCCGGATCATTTAATCTGAAGCAACTGGAAAAGGAAAAAGGCCACTTACGAGACAGCCTTATGGATCCTCTCGAGAATTAGCGCGGTACTTCGGAAGCAATCACAATAGAATATAATAAAAAAGCCGCATCCAATGGATGCGGCTTTTTATATTATTGAAACTAAGACTAATTAGTCAGTGACAGGTCCAGCGTGGCACACCATGCACCTCGCTAAAATTGCCCTCTAGACATTTTATTCTAGCTCGGCTTCTTCTTCTTTTTTCACTGTTAAATCAATACCCTTTTTCTTTACAGTATCAAAGAATACAGGTGTTGCAATAAANAACGATGAATACGTACCTACAATCACACCTACCATTAANGCGAAGATCAATCCACGGATCGATTCAGCTCCAATAAAGAAGATACACAACAATACGATCAAGGTTGTAAGCGAAGTATTTAAAGTTCTACTCAATGTGCTGTTTAATGCAGAGTTTATAATACGATTCATTTTCCAGCTACTGTGTTCATTAAAGAACTCACGAATACGGTCAAATACAACCACCGTATCATTCAGCGAGTAACCAATTACGGTTAGAATCGCCGCAATGAACGCCTGGTCAATTTCCATACTAAATGGCATGATATTATACGTAAGAGAGAATACACCCAATACGATTAAAACATCATGGAATACAGCCGCAACCGCACCCAAACTAAACTGCCATCTTCTAAAACGTAATAAGATGTATAAAAACACAACTACTAACGAACCTAAAACNGCCCAGAAAGAAGCTTTCTTNATGTCATCGGCAATTGTTGGACTTACCTTATAATACTCCATTCTACCTGCAACTTTACCTTGGTCATCTTCCGTAAAGTTTGCAAGCGTCATTCCTGCTGGTAAGTTTGGTTTTAAACCTTCAAAAAGCATGCTTTCGATCTCAGCATCTACGCCTTCGCCACTATCGTCAACCTTATACTTCGTTGTAATTTTTAGTTGGTTATCACTACCATATGTTTTTGCTTCTACACTTTCAAATACTGAAACCAGATCATTCTCAATCACTTTTGCATCAACATCCTTGTCAAAACGAACCGTATAAGTACGCCCTCCTACAAAGTCAACCCCTTGGTTTAATCCGTTGGTGAATAATGAAAATACACTCACTANAATTAAAATACCTGAAATCACATAAGCGATCTTACGTTTNTTAAGGAAGTTAATGTTCACATTTTTAAACAANTTTTTGGTCATTGGCGTTGAAAAAGGAAGTGGTTTTCCATTNTTCGTGTAACGATCAATAAACAAACGTGTGATAAAGATTGCAGTAAATAACGAAGTTAAAATACCGATCAATAATGTGGTTGCGAAACCTTGAATTGGACCTGTTCCGAAGACCAATAAAATAAGACCTGTAAGTCCCGTGGTAATGTTTGCATCTAAAATAGAAGACAAGGCATTACTGAAACCGTCTTTAATAGCGTCCTTCTGTGCTTTTCCTTTGGCAAGCTCTTCTCGAATCCTCTCAAAGATAAGTACGTTTGCATCTACCGACATACCAATGGTCAATACAATACCTGCAATCCCAGGAAGTGTCAATACAGCACCAAGCCCTGCTAAGATACCAAGAATGAAAATAATGTTTACTATCAATGCAACATCGGCAAANGCTCCTGCTTTTCCGTAGTAAAAGATCATCCAAAGCAATACAATTAAAAGTGCAATACCAAAAGATAACATTCCACTGTCAATAGCTTCTTGCCCTAAGGTTGGNCCAACAACTTCTGCTTGAATAATATCTGCTGAAGCTGGTAATTTACCTGCACGTAAAACGTTTGCTAAATCCTGTCCTTCCGTAATGGTNAAATCACCCGTGATCTGGCTACGTCCTCCTGCAATAGGTCCTGTAGTAACTCCAGGTGCAGAATAAACGGTGTTATCTAAAACAATAGCGATCTGACTCTGCGTGTTAAAGGCTTTTCCGGTCATTTCTTCCCAAACCTTTGCTCCTGTACCGTTCATCTGCATGTCAACAGAAACAGCTCCTCCTTGTGTATACGACTGTTGTGCGTCTGTTACAACACCTCCAGCTAACGGCGGCACATTATCACGACCTGCCTTAATAGCGTATAATCCAGTGATGTTTATAACGTCACCTTCTGCATTGGTACTTTCCTTAGGAAGCTCCCACATAAACTTCGCATAACGCTGCTCACCCTGTAATAAGGCACGAACCTGAGGTGCATTTAGATAGCTCTCAATTTCTTCAGTATCTTTTACGTTAAAGTAAGCAAGTACCGGACTTCCTTGACTTCCACCAATAACGATCTTATCAAGAATAGGACTCAACTCAGCCGCTTCTTCCACGTCATCACCACCTAAAAGGTCGCTAATATCATCATCTTCGGTGGTTTCAGTAGAATCTACTACTACTTCTGCTACTGTTTCTTCTGAAGGAACATCCTTCTTTAAGTCTTTTATCACTTGATCAGCCTGACGAATAAAATCGGCCATCTCTTCAGCTTTATAAACTTCCCAAAATTCTAATTGTGCAGTACTAGACAATAATTTTCTAATACGCCAACATCTTTTGCTCCTGGTAATTCAACCAAGATACGCGCTGATTTTCCTAAGCGTTGAATGTTTGGTTGTGTTACACCAAATTTATCAATACGTTTTCTCAATACTTCAAAAGCGGAAGTAATAGACTCATCAATTTTACGCTCAATGATAGGCTGTACCTGCTCATTAGTCATACCATCTTCGATGTCTTCTTCTAAATTTTTGTTAAAGAAGATACTTGGAGAAGCCAAGGTATTTTCTCCTGGAAGGGCTTCAAAAGCTTCAAAAAATGATTCTAAATACGTATCCTGACTTTTCGTTTGAAGCACATCTGCATTAGCAAGTGCTTGTCTAAACGCTGGATCTTTNGAGTTGTTTGCCAACCCACCTAAGATATCTTTTACAGAAACTTGTAAAATTACGTTGATACCTCCTTTAAGGTCAAGACCTTTATTCAACTCCTTTTCTTTGGCAGTTTTATAGTCGATNCCCATAAANACTGGAGCCTCACCTAATGAGTCTAAATAGCGCGCTTCAGCAATATCGCGTTCTTTGTGTTGTGTTTCGTCAAATTTACTATTGGCGAAATCCTTCGCATCTTGCTCTACAGAGCCAGAAATAAATGTAAACGATAATTGGTACAAACTCACCAATCCGAAGAGTATCGCAAACACTGTTATTAATCCTTTATTTTGCATTGTTATATTTTTTGGTCAAATTTTTAAACGGGCAAATATAGAATTTACCGTATGATCTGACAATTATATTTAGTGATTTATNGCTTTGATTTCTAGTGAACGAAAGCCCTATTTTAAAGAGAGAATNTCTACCCTGTAAAGGGCACTTAAGACGATTATTCCTTTAAAAAATAGATGGGAAGTAATTTGAAAAGAATTACACCATCCCAGGATCGTTGGGGCCAGCCC
>JGI24723J26617_10003967_pt1 | contig 10399 bp, 9 predicted proteins | sample Cruoilmetagenom6_FD_26617 | JGI IMG/M metagenome (IMG submission 26617) | reverse complement strand
CTCAACGATGTGCTCTCGATCGTATCGGTGGTCATCATCGCGCTGGGTTCGGTGCTCTTTACCGCGGGGATGATCAATATCTGTATCGACACAGTTCGGCTCTACCCGGTGCTCGTCCGCCCGGGCGTGGGGCTCAGCGATATCTTTGAGACGAACCAGCAACGCTCCGAACGATTGGGATAATCAGGCCCAGCCATCAGATCGCTGAAACCCGGGAACTTCTGATCCCATACACCCGTATGCATTCAATATGTCAACTCACTCTCAGGGGCCAACCATGCGTATCGACCGATCAATGAACCTGCTCAAACTCAGCGCGATCAGCGCCCTGCTCGCGTGCGCCGGCGCAACGAGCCAAACGATGGCCGAGGACATCAGCCTCGCGGTGATCGAGATCGAGGGCACGCCCTACGAGGTCCAGATCGGCTATAGCTGGCTCGGCGACGGGGCCAGCTCGCTGCTCGGGGTGATCAACACCATCGACACGCTCGCCTACGACCGCGAGTTNTCCGGACTCGTCATCCGGCTCAAGGACTCCGCGCTNGGCGCGACCCAGGTCGAAGAAATCGGCGAGGCCATCGCCCGCTACCAACGCACGGGCAAGAAGGTCCATGTGTTCTCCGAAGCCTACAACACCAACGACCTGCTGCTGGGCGCNNTGGCCGATGAGGTCATCCTCCAGGCCGGCGGCTATGTCTCCTTCCCNGGTCTGCACATGGAAGAGATGTACATGGGCGACACGCTCTCGTGGATCGGGGTCGAGGCCCAGTTCCTCCAGGTCGGTGACTACAAAGGCGCCAACGAGACCATGACCCGCTCACAGCCCTCGCCATCGTGGGACGAGAACATCTCCGGGCTCCTCGACGGCATGTACGCCAACATCCGCGCCATCATCATGGAAGGACGCGGGCTGAGCGAATCGGAGCTCGACGACGCGATGAAGGTCGTCTGGGCCGCCAACGGGCAAGAGGCCATCGAAGTCGACATCATCGACGCGGAGGTTGATCTCCCGGATCTGCTTTCGTATCTCGAAGAAGAGTACGACGCGGATATCGACTGGGTGATCGATCCCTACGCGGTCCCTGATGGCAAGATCATCCGGATCGAATCGCCGATGGATATCTTCAACTCGTTCGAAGTCGAAGACGCGCCCGTCCAAGTCACCCAGCCAACCATCGCCGTCCTGCACATCAACGGCACCATCATCGACGGCGACTCGACCGCCGGCGGGCTCTTCGGCGGGGGCACTGCCGTGGGCTCGCGCACCATCCGCAACACCATCGAGATGATCCGTAACGAGGACCTGATCGAGGGCGTGGTCGTCCGGGTCAACTCTCCGGGCGGGTCGGCGATCGCATCGGAAGTGATGTGGCAGGGGCTCGATCGGCTCAGCCACGAGAAGCCCGTCTGGGTGAGCGTGGGGGGGATGGCCGCCTCGGGCGGGTACTATGTGCTCACCGCGGGCGAAAGAGTATTCGTCAATCCATCAAGCGTCGTCGGCTCGATCGGCGTCGTCGGCGGCAAGTACGCCATGGGCGGGCTCTACGAAAAAGCAAAGCTCAATATCGTCGAAAGATCCCGTGGGCCGATGGGCGGGCTCAACTCCGCCTCCCAGCCTTGGGACCCGGCGCAGCTGCGCATCATGCACAACCACATGAAGAAGACCTATGACCTGTTCACATCGCGGGTTGAGTCAGGGCGAGACGGGATCGACCTGAGCAAAACCGCCGAGGGGCGTCTGTTCGTGGGGGGCGATGCGATCGAACTCAATATGGCCGACGAGATCGGGAGCCTCGACGACGCGATCAACGGGCTGGCCGGCGAACTCGAGATGGGCGATTTTGAAATCGTTCACCTGCCCAAGCCCCCGAGCTTCGACGACATGATCCGCGAAACCTTCGGCCAGTTCATGCAGTCCCCCGCCCAATCCATGGGCGTCGGGCAGCTTGAGGTCACGCTCCGCTCGCTGCTGGGCGATCACCGCTACAACGCGATCGTCGAGACCCTCAACGGGCTGGCGCTGATGCGCGACGAGCCGGTGCTGCTGGTCAACCCGCGGGCGATCTACATCAAGTAATCGACTGTCCAATCAAGAATGGATGGGCATAAAAAAGCCGACCCAAGCGGTCGGCTTTTTGTGTTGTTTTCGTGTTGAATCTTTCGATCAGACCGTNGTGATNTCTTCGGTCTTCTTGNTGAGCATCGCATCGACCTTGCCCTCGTACTTCTTGAGCAGGTCCTGGATCTCGGTGTGCAGGGTCTTGATCTCGTCCTCGGAGTAGACCGTGCCGTCCTGCTTGGCCANCGAGTCGGCGTGCTTGTTGGCATCGCGCCGGGCNTTGCGGAAGACGATCTTCTGCTCTTCGCCGACCTTCTTGGCCTGGGCGACGAGCTGCTTACGCCGCTCGGTCGTCAGCATCGGCAGCGACAAGCGCACCTGCTTGTCCTCAACTTTCGGATTGACCCCAAGGTTGGCCATCTCGATCGCGTTGCGGATCGTGTTGGCCAGCGACGGATCGAACGGCTTGATCAGGATCTGTGTGGGCTCGGGGATCGAGATCGCCGCGATGCTCTTGAGGTCGGTCTCTGAGCCGTAGCACTCGACCTTGATGTACTCGACCATCGCCGGCGACGCACGCCCGGCGCGGATGCCCGAGAGCTCGCCCGTCAGGTATTCCACGGCTTTGCCCATGGCTTCTTCGGCTTCTAAGAGAATGGTGTCTGGATCGGTGCTCATCGTGGTCTCCATTGAATCTGTTCTGGGGAGGAATCATACCCCCGATGATCCGAATCGTGTCCGAATCCTGTGTATTTGTGCCCGCGGTGTGATGTTCAACACGCTCAGACGCTCATCAGCGTGCCGATTTCCTCGCCCTCGATCACCCGGCGGATGTTGCCCCGGTTCTTGAAATCAAACACCAGCACCGGAATATTGCGTTCCTGGCACATGGTCAACGCGGTCATGTCCATCACGCCCAGTTGCTTCTCGATCGCTTCGGTGAAGGTCAGGTTCGGGTATTTGGTGGCCGACGGGTCCTTGTGCGGATCGGCGGTGTACACCCCGTCGACCTTGGTCGCTTTGAGCAAGATATCGCAATCAAGCTCCGTCGCCCGCAGGGCGGCGCAGGTGTCGGTCGTGAAGAACGGGTTGCCCGTGCCCGCAGCCAAGATCACCACACGCCCTTTATCGAGATGACGGATCGCCCGGTTGCGGATGAACGGCTCGGCGATTGCCCGGATATCCAGGGCCGAGAGCACGCGAGAGTCCACACCGATCGAGTCGAGTTTTTCCTTGAGGGCCGCGGCGTTCATCACCGTGCCCAGCATCCCCATGTAGTCAGCCGTCGCCTGCTGGATATCGCCCGACTTGGCCAACTCTGCCCCACGGATGATGTTCCCGCCGCCGACGACAATGGCGATCTGAGCCCCCGCCTTGGTCGCGTCGAGCACCTCACTGGCGATGATCCCGAGTTCTTTGGTGTCGATCCCGAACCCGTTGGGGGCACAGAAGGACTCGCCGCTGAGCTTGAGCAGGACGCGCTTGGGTGGGGTGCGTTTGGTGGTGGTCTCGGCTGGTGTCATGGGGTCTCCGTGCGATTGAGTGCGAACCGATCCACAATAGCCCTCGGCATGGGCAAAACACACCCAATAGTAGAACCTCGGAGAACCTTTGTGGTACCGTATACGAACCGACTTGTGGCTCCAGCCTATGCACCTACGCCCAAGAGCATGCCAACTCATAGGGCGGCCAAGTCATGGCGCGAGCAGGCCCAATTGCCCGATACAGAGGGAAGAATCGCCCAAAGAACCCGATTGCTTGTCCTCAGGGGAGCCCGCACGCTTTGAATCCACCCGCATCCAACTCAGCACACCAGCCCAAGCCCTTGGATGCACACCCTTTGCGCACCTTGCCATTCGCAAAGTACTTCAAGCGGGCAACCATCGCCGGCATCATGGTGTCCGTGCTGGTCCATCTGGTCATCACCATCATCGCCGCGTTGATCACGATCAATTTCGGGGTCGCCAACGCGGGCTCCGATGGTGACTCTGGAGTCGAGTTCGCCGTGCTCACCCAATCCGAGCTCGCGAGCACCTCATCGCCGAACATCGAGTTCGAGAGCTTCGAGGTCGCCATCACACCCAACGAGTCCGTCGTCGAGATCGATATGCTGACCGATTCGGGCACCGACCAGTCCGTCGATGATCTCGCCGATTCGATCGCCCCGAGCCTCAACCCAGGGGGCGGCTCACTCACCAGCATTGACGCGAGCACGGGCAGCTCGGGCGCGGGCACCGGCGACGGAGCCAGCTTCTTTGGGCTCGAAGCCCAGGGGCGACGATTCGCCTATATCGTGGATGTCTCGGGCTCGATGGACACCCTCCTCGGCGACGGCGAGCTCTCCCGCTGGGACATGACACGCTATGAACTCATGCGATCGGTCGATGGGCTCGATCAGGTCGCCGATTTCTACATCGTGCTCTTTTCTGGAGGACCCATCTCGCTCTTCGGCACGCCCGAATGGATCCAGGCGAACCCGACCAACAAATCCACCGCCGGCACAGGGCTCGAGGGCATCACACCGGGCGGGGGCACCAAGCCGGCCAGCTCGTTTGAAGATGTCTTTGCGCTCGATCCAAGGCCAGATGCCATCTACTTCATGACCGACGGGCTCGTGCCCAGCGATGTCCCCGATCTCGTCCTCCAGATGAACCGCGGCCCCGACATCCCGATCCACTGCATCCTCTTCGGCAATCTCCAGAACCTCAACGACGCACGCAACGCCAAGCTCATGCTCCGGTCCATCGCCAAATACTCGGGCGGCAAGTTCACCCACATCCAAGGGAACAACCCATGAGTCTCCGATCCACGATCAGGATTGGACTCCTTGCAATGCTGAGTTCTCTGGCGGGTGCGAGTCAGCCCGCCGACGAACCAGCCGAGCAGATTCAGCTCATCCGCTGGTCTTCGGAGGAGCCGCTGTTCGGGGCCCGGGTTGAGAGCACCGAGCAGGGGGTCAAAGTCAGCGTTGATTCGCAGGTGATCCCGGTGCTGGTGCCCTGGTACGATGTCCGCGCACTCGAAAAGCCCGATGATGGCTTTCGTGCTTACGCCCAAACCGCCCAAGACGCATGGCGGGCCCACAGCCGATTCGAACGCGGCGACTACCCCGGCGCTCAGCGGATCTACACTCGACTAGCCGACGACTATCTATGGAAGGTCGGTCCCCAGTCCGCCGATGTGAGCTACGGGCTCATGCGCTGTATGCTCGACCAGCAAGACGCCCAACAAGCCACCATCCCGATGCTCAGCTGGCTCGTCGCGACCGGGCCAGGCCGTGCTTCAGGGCAAGCCGATCAGCCGACGGACTTTGACCACAAGCACAGTTTGTTTGTGTCGCTCCCCCCGATCCCGCACCCGGGCACGGAGTCCTACGGGCTCGGGCCACTGCGTGTTGACGCCGTCACTGATCGACAGGCGGCGCTCCATGAGCTGTATGACCTGAGCTTCTCAATCGGGCTCCAGCGCGATAACCAAATCAGCGAGCGATTGCTCGCGCTGAGCGAACGCATCTCCAAACAACGCCTCCGCGACCCCGGCATCATGCTGATCCTCGACATGCTCACCGCCCGAGCGCACCCGGAAGCCGACAAGCGAGCCGATGCTCGGGCAAAGCTCGAACGCCGGGTCCAGTACGACGATGATACCTGGGTCGAGGTCTGGTCCCGCTTGGGGCTGGGGATGTCGCTGCTGAGCGAACCCGACCACGCCAGCAAAGACCGTGGCGTAATCCACCTGATCCACATCATCGTCCGTCTCCGTGACATCAGCCCAACGCTCGCCCAACTCGCGGCCAAGATCGCCGACGATCATCTCGCCAAGACCGATCGCGCCCGCTGGGGCGACGAACTCATCATCGAATCAAAGAAGCACCAGTCCATCACCGAGTCCAAACTCGTTCTCCCATCCCAAGGAACCCACCAACCATGATTGGTACCGCTCCATTTATACACATCTTCGAGCCGATGACCCTGACACAGGCCCAGCAGCCCGTCGAGGTCCACCGCTCGCTGCTCGACTACATCGCCAAGGGCGGGCCGATCGGCATGATCATCATCCTGATCTCGCTCGTCGCCATCGGTATGATCAGCGCCCAGCTCATCCGCATCCGGCGGGATCGCCTCGCCCCGCCCGAACTCCTGAGCGATCTCCGCTCGCTGCTCGCCGACGGCGACATCAACAGCGCAATCAAACGCTGCGAGGACGAACCCTCCACCAGCTACCTCTCACGCGTGGTCGGCAGCGGGCTTGTGCGAGCATCAAGATCGGCCTTCGGCATGCTCGAACTCCGCGCCTCGGTAGACGAGACCGGGCAGCTCGAGGTCGATCGGCTCTATCGCCTGACCGACGGCATCGGGCTCATCGCTTCCGTCGCGCCGATGCTCGGGCTCTTGGGCACCGTCGTCGGCATGGTCGGCGCGTTTGATACGATCACCCTCTCTGATGGCCCCGCCCGCCCTGATGCATTGGCTGGCAGCATCTCGCAGGCACTCATCACCACCGTGCTCGGGCTGATCGTCGCGATTCCATCCACGGCTATGTACACCTTCTTGCGCAATCGGATCGACCACCTGAGCACCGAGATCAACGAAGACATCGAAGAGATCATCGCGCCCCTCGAAGCCGCCAACGCAACGCCAACAGCGAATCAGCAAGGAGCCAGCCAAGGGTGAGCAAGCGATCCTCGTCATCCCGCCACATGATCGATGTTGATCTCACCTCGATGATCGATGTGGTTTTTCAGTTGATTATCTTCTTCATGTTCACCTCACAGTTCGGCGAGATGATGCGCACCGAGATCGACTTACCCATCGAGCCCGGCGACGAGGATGTCGCTCCAAAAGAACCCGCGATGATCATCGACCTCACCAACGACGGCAAGTACCTCATCGGCTCGACCGAAACCTCGCTGCTCGAGATCGAACGCCTCGCCAGCGCCGGGCTCGCGATCCACAACGATGCCCACCCCTTCGATGTGCTCATCCGCCCCGATCGCAACGCACCCGCGATCTACCTCGATCGCCTGCTCCTCCGCCTAGCCAACACCGGGGTCGAGCAATGGAAGCTCGCCACCGTCGACAACGGGGGCGGCTCATGACTAAAGCCAAGCAAAAACGAATCCGCCGACGCTCGGCCCGGCTCGGGGCACTCCCGCTGACCTCGATGATCGATGTTGTGTTCCTCCTGCTGATCTTCTTCTTGGTCACCGCCAACTTCGCCCAAGAAGAACACAAGCTCCCCGCGACCGTCCAGACCGAGGGGGGCGGGGTGCAATCGAGCGATCTGCAGCCTCAGATTATCCAGATCAGTATGCGGGGCACTCAGCCCGTATTCTCGATCGGCGAGCTGGTTCTCAGCGATGCGCCATCACTCGAATCCCTGCTCAAAACCCTGCCCAAAGAGCCCGGGGTCGCGATCAAGTCCGACCCCGATGTCCCCATCGCCGCCATCGCCTCTGCCCTCCAATCCGCCCGCAACGCGGGGTTCGACAAAAGGAGTTATGTGCCAACCGATGAGTAGCCGAACTTCACAACTCATCCGCACAACACTCCTCGCATCCGTACTCGGCTCGGCGATTGGTGCTCCGTGCGCATTGGCCAGCCCCGAGGACGAGCAAGTGGCGGCTTTCCTCCAAGAGCACCACATGCTCGGGCTCCTCAAAGCCCAGCTCAAAGACCGACTTTCAGCGGCCCAAGAACTCGCGGCAAACGACCAAGACCCCGCCCGCAGCATCGAGCACAACCAAGCCATTGAGACCCTCGCCGAACAGCTTTCCGGAATCTATCTCCAAGAGCTCAAAGCCATCGAGCAGAGCAATCCCTATCGCGCCGTCGTGCAGATCCAGGCTCAATCGCTGCTCGATTCCATGCCTCGGGTCGGCATGTACGAGCTGCGCATCGAACTGCTCGTTGGCGAGTACCTGCAGATCGAGCCATCCGTCGAGCTCCACCGCCTCGAACTCCTCGACGATGCTGATCGGATCGGGTCCGCAGCCGAGCTCATCCGGGTGACCCAAGAACTCGGCGCACTCTCGGCCAAGCTCGATCTGATCGTCAAGAGCATCGAGCACAAGCTCAAGAGCACGCCCGATCGGAAGCTCAGCGAGATCAAATCACAGATCGCGGACCTGCGCCGGTTCCGATCGCTGGCGCACTACTACCACGCGTGGGGGGGGTATTCGCTGGCGGTGCTCGAAGACCGAGCCGTCGATCAAGACGCCTTCGTCTCTTTCGGCTGGCTCTTGGGCAGCCAAGGCAGCCTCCCCCAGCTCAGCGAGTTTAACGAGACCACCCTCGAGTTCGACCATGTCGCCCGAGCCGCAATCGGCGTCGCCATGGCGTACGCGCAGTCCCAAGAACCGATGCTCGGGCGGGCGTGGCTCCGTGAGATCATCGACTCTACCTATACCACCGCAGAGATCAACGCGTCGGCCAAGGATCGGTTGTTCCAAGTGAACGCCATGGCCGGCGAATGGATCACCATCAATCGGATGCTCAATGATCTGATTGAAGAGCTGATCGTAGAGCCGGAGGAACACGAGCTGATCGCGATCGCACAGGCCCGGTTCATCGCGCTGCGGGCGCTGCGCGATATAGAAGCTGATTACCTCAGCGAACGAGACGAGGCCGAAGCCAATGAGTCGGCCCGCATCGCCATCGAACAACTCATCAAGCACGGCGAGATCGGGCATGTACTCGATCTCTACACCAAGTTCGAGACGCTCCCGCTGGTGGCCGACAGCTTCATCACCAACTACGCCCGGGCCCTGGCAGAACTCAACCAAGCCCAGCAGATGGGCGACGCGGGGCGGTATGCCTCGGTCGCGACGCTCTTTGTCGAGGCTCTCAACTCGAAAGACGCGGACCGCTTCCCGATCGAGCGCGATGACTGCACGCTCAAGCTCGCCTTCGTCGAGATCCAATCCGGACGACCCCGCGAAGCACTCAAAGCCTGCGATCTGCTCATCAAGCAATCTGCAAACGAGGAAACCATCGAAGAAGCCCGCTGGATGCGCATCGCCGCCCTCGATGGCATCAATGTCAAGGCGAATCGCTCGTCCTCGACCGAGCTCGACCAAGCGGTGGAGACCTACATCGCCGCGTACCCAACGACCAACCGCACCGCCAAGCTGGTGCTCCGTTATGCGATGAAGGGTACGGTGGATCCACTGATCGCCATCGACTCGCTCTCGACGATCGCCAGCGACGACCCGATCGCCCTACCCGCCCGCCGGACCCTTGTGCAGCTGCGCTATCAACGCCAACGATCCAGAGGCTTCAAAGACCAGCAAGCCATCGCCGACCTGCTCACCATGATCGGCTGGATCACCGACAACCAACCCGCCGACACGCTCGACACCGACGATGCCAAGGCACGCATCCAGACCCTCCGCATCGGGCTCGACCTCGCTCTCCGCTCGAGCCCGCCGGAAACTCAAGCCGCCCGCGACCTGCTCACGATGGCTCAAGCCATAGTCGATGACCACCTCGCCCTGCGCAGCTTTGCCCCCGAGATGCTCTACCGCCAGCTCGAGATCGAACTCCTCGAAGACCACATCGAGCCCGCCATCGCGCTGCTCGCCGAGCTTGAATCGACCGATCCAGCCAGGGCCGACAGCGCCCGCGTGCTGGTCTTCAATCGCACCATCAAGCACTGGAAAGACCAGCCGAGCGAACGATCGGCCCGCATGCTCATTGACCTGGGCGCCAAGGTCCTCGCCAACGAATCGCCGCCGCACCCGGAGCCCTTAGGTGTGCAAGTATCAAGCGTGGCCGAGATCATCGCCCAAGCCGGGACATACCTCTGGGAATCGCACGACGACGATGATGCACGCTCGCTGGCGCTCCGCCTCTCGCTCCTCGTCTTGGATCGCGGCGATCCCACTGAGCCTGGGCTCCGGCGCACCGCGTTACTCGCAGAACGCTCCGATGACCTGCCCCACGCGCTCGATGCCTGGCTGCGGCTGCTCGGTGCGTACCCCGAGTCCACCGATGACTGGTACCAAGCCCGGTACGAATCGCTCAAGCTCATGCTCGCCATCGATCCCCTGCGTGCCCAAGACGCCTACGCCCAGTTCAGAGCGCTGCATCCCAACGCCAGTGAATCGCAGTGGGGCCTGCCGATCGCTCAGCTCTTCGGGGAGGGCACGCCATGAGTGGGCATGCATCTTCCTCATCACCCATCACCGAGTTCCTGGGCCAAGACGCCAGCGCCGGCGGCCCCTTTGCGCTCCTCGGCTTGCTCCACGCCATAGAGAACGACGAGCAGATCATCCGCGCTGGCCACCGCCGATTGCACCAAGTCGATCACCACCGCCAGCGTTCCACGCCCGACGCAGAC
>JGI24723J26617_10003961_pt1 | contig 10412 bp, 4 predicted proteins | sample Cruoilmetagenom6_FD_26617 | JGI IMG/M metagenome (IMG submission 26617) | reverse complement strand
TCAATAGTGGCTAGATTAGTCAAAGTCACTTCGTCTATTGCTATATCACTAGTAAAACTGGATCCTACCTCCCCTCTAAATCGAACTTTAATGATTTGATTAGCGTATGTGGACAAATTGATAATCTGATTTTTCCATACATTGCCTTGATTTCCTGAAATAATCGGCATTACATCTAATACCCAAGCACCATTAGACCATATATCCACATGTAAAGCACCCATAGTCGCTCCATACATATGGTACCAAAAATTCAATTGAGGGGCTAGTACATTGGATAAATCAATGCAAGGGCTAATGAGATACGCTTCGTAACCTTGAGGAGTGTTGCTGGTTTCAATATACATGTAATTTCCTCCTCCAATTGAATTATGATCTTGAGAAGGTCCAGTATTAGCCGATGGAGTTCCTCCGGTATTAACATTCCAATCCATATCATCTTGCTGATCGTTTTCCCAACCATTGATAAGAATGCCAGGAGCTCCAACAGTAAACTGGTCAAACAATTCTGTAAAAGGAAACGAACTCACAGTGCTATTCATTGCAAAATTATAAGTTAAAGTATCATTAGCGGTATTGATATCCGTTGATAATTCTGTCCAAATTTTTAAAGTATGCTGAACATTTGGAGTGACGGTAATTGGTGTTGAAAAAGTAAACATCTGGGAACTAGAGGGCAAAATACTAGATGTAGAAGTAGACCTTACCACAGGACCATTATTTAATTGATAGGCCACTGGAATGGATGAAATAGGCACGAAACCATTATTAAAAATTGAAACATCCACTCTTTGAGATGGATTTAACAAACATGTTTTGTCCATTGGATTGCTAATTGCTGCAACTGAGACATCCTCTCCTGTAGTTACATTTAAACCAATATCATCGAGCGCAATATCACTGGTATAACTAGGACCTTTTCGGCCTCTAAACCGAAGTTTAATGGTCTGACCTGCATAACTAGACACATCAATAATAGCTTTCAGCCATTGATTCCCTTGATTTCCAGCGATGGAAGGCATAATGTCCAAATTCCACATATTATTTGCAAAAAGATCTACATGCAACTCTCCCATTCCCACTCCATACATATGGTACCAAAAGCTAAATTGGTAAAATGAATTACTACCTAAAGTATAGCAGGGTGTAATTAAATGAGCCTCATCTCCTGATAAAGGCCCTGTTGCTTCCATATAGAGGTATTTGCCATTTCCTCCTGTATGATCTGAGGAAGGTCCCGTATTTGTAGAAGTTGTTGCACCTGTGTGCACGTACCAGTCAAAATCATCAAATGTCGAATTTTCCCAGTTATTAACCAGAGCGCCACTTGTGCCAACTAGAAATGTAGTAAAATCTTCGTTATAAGGATAGTTTGTTATAGCCGTTCCTATGCAAGGTACTGGCGGTAATGGGTCAATATAAAATTGATAACATTGACTGGCTGGCAATACTTCTTGATTAAAGCATGTGGAGGCATCTCTAATAGAATAATAATAACAAATGGTATCATTAATTGACCCCGCTGGCAAATTTCCTGTCCACGTATTTCCGGATACATTACTCAATGACACAGAGTCAATCGCCCCATTATTGATAGTGAAGTATACTTTTGCGGAAGAGATTCCAGATTGATCAAAGGCATCAATTGATAATCGCGTTGGTGACAAGGAATAAGTGGCACCAGTAATCACCGTTGCATTTGAAAGAGTAGGTGGAATGAGCTCACAAGCAGCTCCCACAATTTGAAAATCATCGATTAACCACCCATAATTAGAAGCAGGGCCATTAAAATCCCCATCAACTAGTACCAACCGAATTTTTACTTGACTATTGTTGGCTGTGGCAGAGATGTCAAAAGTTTCATTCTTCCACCACGTATTATTTGGCAGGGTTGTAGGTTGACTGGATAACCAATCCGCGTATGATCTTGAAGAAAACAGGTTTTGAGCAAATAATCCTGTACCTAAATATTCATTAGTGGTGAGATAAGTCCATGTGATTCCATTATCTAATGAATATTGCAAATGAGCCTTGTCCAGGCTTCCTATTTTACAAATTTGATTAAAGGATAAACCCACACTCAAATAGCCCATCGTAGAAAATGAATTAGACTCCAAAAATAAAGTGTCGTTAAAAGTTACTACTCCGCGATAGGATTTTGAACCACTCGTACTAAAAACAGAGTTTGTATTCCAAAATGCAAATGGATTAGAAGCTGCATAACTATTAAATGAAGTTGAACTGCCTTCAAAATCTTCATTGACTATTACAGTTTGCGAAAAAGCAAACATACTCATTGAAATAAAAACAAAAAATAGACTTATTCTTTTCATTCTATGGATTTTAATTACAAAAAAAGGGAACTATTTCTCAATAGTTCCCTTTAAATATATAACAATTAAATATTATTTAGAAATAATCATTTTCTTAACAATTCTTTCTCCTTCAAACTCAATAGAGTAAAAATACACTCCATCAGCCCATTCAGCAACATTCAATTCAATCATGTGATCACCTGCGCTCATGAATTCAGAAGTTTGAGCAAAGGTTTGTCCCAACATGTTAGTGACATTAAAGTTCACCTGACCTGATTTCGTTAAACCGTAAGTTATTGTTGTCACTCCATTAGTTGGGTTAGGTACATTCTGACTTAAAGAAATATTTTTTGAGTTAAAAGTATTAAGCCCAACTGGAAAACAGGTTTGGTACCTCAGTGAGTCAGATTTTGCAATTTCATTGATGCAAAAATCATCAATTTGCCAGCCTTCGTTTCTGACAGAACCATCCGACTGATATCTAAATCTGAAAATTGTTTGTTTATCTTCCCACAGTCCCAAAGTATTTTTAGATTGAATCCAAGCGCTTGTTCCAGTCCATCCAGCATTCTGGCTATTATTCAACATAGCAGCTACGTGTTGGGTGTTGAACCATTCCGTTGCAGTTCCGCTATTATCGTATAAAGTAATCCAAGACTGGCCATTGTTAATTGAGTACTGGAAGTGTCCTCCATCATTATCCTCCTCTGTTTCGAACTTATGGAAGAAACTTACTTCATAACATTTTTGAGCTTTTAGTTGAAAGAAGTCAGAAACGACACTAGAAGAATCATAATCAACATAATTGGAATCCAATGTGGTTATCCATGAATTTTGCCCACTATTACTCGTATTTAGATTCGGCTTAGTACCTGTACCCAGTTGAAAGCTATTTCCCAATTTGGTATACGTACTAAAGTTCAAACCTCTCCAAGCTTTTGACACATTCTCAAAATCGTTGCAATAATTATTTACAGAAACGGCTTTCACAGTATCTAAAACATGCATATCAAAGTATGCAGTATCGTCCGTTGGATCTGTATCAGGGAAATTATTACTATTTGGCTCACTTGTCCAAGCTTTAATTTTATGAATACCAGGTGTAGCACTCCAAGGGTTTTGGAATAGATGTTTTCTAACATCTTTGTACCTCAATTCTGGGTCAAAAACAAGGGATTCTGTTATAACGGGATCGTTATCAATCTGTAAGTTAACCTTCACATCATCTATAGAATCCAAACCATTATCTAATAAGGTAATTTCTATAGGATAATCGATGGCAAAAGGTAAGTTCCCTGCTAATCCTTGTAGGTCAATTTTTGTTACCCCCATTGATAATTTGGGAGGACAGTCCCAATCAAAAGAATTTGAGTTAATGTTTTGGTTTCCACCTAGAGTTCTCCAATAAGAATAACCAAAACCTAAAACTTCAAATTGAATTAAGTTAGAATTACCATCTTTAAGGTTCACTTTTACTTCCTGTCCATCTTTTATACAAACTTCTTTCGTATAAGTAGTAGAAGGTAGTAATGTATCCGTTTTTTCAATCAATCTCCTCTCTGGTGAGGCATTATTAACGAGGACTTCCCATGAACCTTCTCCACCAATAGTAAGGCTAGTTGAATACCTTAATGTCAAATTACATCCATAATAACTTTCGGTGAACTTAAATGCAGTATCATTTCTTGCATCTCCGTCGCCGGCTAAATTAGATACTACTTGTACTTTATAATTCCCATATCTTGGCAACTTTACCCAACCTGTAGATGTAACTCTTACTGAGTCAAAGACCCCTAGATTAGCATTCACTGTCTCATTTATAGAGCTAACTGTATTGTTATTTTCATCTATTACTGATATCACGACTGGAATAGAACTCATGGAAGTTCTACCGTAATTTTCCAATTTAAACTCCACCTTCGCTGAATCAATATCGCAATAAGACAAAGGAGAAAACACACCAGTAACCGCTACATCTAATGGCTGAGGATTGATAATGTTAAAGTTATCTACAGCCGCACCAAAACCAGCAAAATCATTCGTATCTGACATGAATCTAAATCTAAATAGAACTTCATCTAAGTCATCTAAATAGGTAGTTTTAATTCGCGACAATTTGTATCCGCCAGTAGTATCGGCCCAACAAGGTATTCCGTCATAATTAATACTATTATACCAGTTTAAAGTAGCAGGCGGATTATTATCATCTGCGACAAGTCTCCAAGTTGCTCCTCTATCTAAACTGTATTCAAGGTGCACACCATCTAGGTTAGCAATATCTCTTTGCATGTAAAACTGAACAAATGTAGAGTCTGAATTTCTCATATCAATAAATGGAGAAATTAACTGATTATCAGAGCCTGGGCCATACTTCTGCGTTCCATTCACACTCCAAACATAATCAGGTGAAAAGGCTTGTTTTGGCTCACCAAAACCTGTACCGGGTTTCAATCTCTTCCATTTATCTGGCACCCCTACTTGTAAGGGAAAGTTAACCCAATCATCAGCCCTTGAATCCACATCATAATTGTCATAATAAGAAATAGGACGCTTGTTTACCCCATATGATTGAGCAATATTCGTATCATTATTATTGGCAGTATCCATTGCAAGATTTACTATGACTTGTGCAAAAAATATGCTATCAGGTGCTAAAAACGGAGTAGAAAAAGTCAAATCTTGTGTTGCTGCTGGTGGAACATTGAGTCCATTAAAAGTTTCAGTAACTGTTGATTCAAGATTATTAAATCGATCATAAATATTGTAAGTCGCACTAAGCGTCGTAATTGGTAGTACTCCAAAATTCTCTAATCTAAATGATAATTGGTCATTTACTTTTGGAGTAAAAGGAGTTCTATATACTTCAACAACTGCAGCATTATGAATTGGACCATTGTAAATATAGAAGTCGTCGATCGCAATATCGCCAATATCTCCACCTTTTCCTGCCTTAGCTCTCAAACGTATCTGAACTACTCGATCTCTGTAGTTGTAAAAATTGATTTGCTTCAACCTCCAGAAATCACCTTGATTCCCAATAATTGGAGGAGCGACATCATTTACCCAACCTGGTATAGTTTCATCATAAATATCAATATGCAATTCATCAATATTTTGACCATTCATATGATACCAGAATTCAAGTGTCGGGTTTGGAGTTTCAAAAAAGTCCAAACAGGGTGAAACGATATGCGCTTCTTGGCCTACATGACCGGTTGCCTCTAAATACAAGAATTTAATTCCAGATTTACCTCCCTTAGGACCAGTTCCATTGGTTAGTGTAGAATCAACGCCTACCCACCAATCATGAAAATCTCCTTGCAAATTAACCCAGTTGTTATACATTTTACCTGTCTCATCCCTTGGAAATGATTCAAAATCTTCTTTATAGGGAAATTGAAATTCAGGCAATTGTTGACAAGGCTGTGGCAAATCAGGGTAGATAATCATGTATCGCTCTCCCGCTAATGGGAATCGAGTTTTATTAAAACAACCACTTGCATCGGTGTATATTAACGAATACCTAATTGAATCTCCAACATTAGCAGCGGGTATTGTTCCTCGGAAGTTAGCTGCTGAAACATTGACCATTTTTACAGTATCTCGAACGATTAGTACTCTTGGGTTACTATTGTCGTATCTAGCATAAGCCACATAGGTAGAATCCAACAAAAGTCCAGATTGATCAGTCACAGAAGCAATAAAATCAAATGGACCAGTATCATAAACTCTACCGTCTCCGTAGGAACCAGGATAAGAGCTAGGAGCCGACAGATTAACTGCTGGTGGAAACAACTCACAAAATGCACCGGCTACAATTACATTATCAAGAAACCATCCTGCTCTTCCTGAAGGTCCAGCTTGAGAATTTAGCATATCTCTTAGCACAAATCGAATTCTCACATTGGGTTGTCCCCCCGCCAATTCTGAAATATCGAAATTTTCCTTTCTAAACCAAGAGGGTTGAGGATAAGCTACTATATTGGCTTGAGTTGGTGTTCCTCTCCATCCAATTACATCAGAAAATTCCGACCAAGCACTATCTGGTAACATATTCGTCTGACCTTGATAGTTAGTATTCTTCTTTCCCAAATGAATCCAAGTAGCCCCATTATCAATAGATAACTCAACATGAGCCCTATCCCCACCTTCGATTTTAGCTACATGATCAAAACTCAACAACGCTGAAACATATGGAGTTAAATCAATAGGATCTGTTGTTAGATAGAGAATATCTCCGGCAACTACTTGTGCCGAATCACTGCTATATGGAGTGCTTCCTTGTGCTCCCACCCTATTAGTAATAGCCCAACGATTATTATTTAGACCAGAAGCTGACGAAGAAGTCATCTTAATTGTGGGGCCATCAAATCGCTCTTCAAAAACATTCACTGTTGGGGTTTGTCCAAAAGTGTAAAAAGCAATGCTAGAAAGCATTACTGTCAAGGTAAACGTAAAGAATTGTAAACTTCTTCTCATCTTAAAATCGATTAGTTATTTAAAGTTGGGCTAATTTAATTATTGTATCATAATAATACAACTTAAATCTTTTTCAACACTACAAAGCAGCCCTTTTCAGTAGTTGCAAAAACATGACGCAAAAAGCTCATTTGAGGTTGCATCATTTTTTAAACACTTTCAAAATACTACTTTTGTAAAAAACTTAATATAATTTCACATGAATATAAAAGCCAATAACCCAGAATTAACGAGTTGGATTGAAATAAACGAGGGATCGGACTTCCCTATTCAAAACATTCCTTTTGGAATTATCAGTACGGACAAAAAAACGAAAAGAGTCGCTACACGTATTGGTAATAGTGTAATCGACTTACAATGCTTAGCTGAATTGGGTTACTTTGATGGAATAGAAACGGATAATATTTTCAATCAAGATTCGCTCAACTCTTTTATTGAAAAGGGTAAAGCCTACACTCGAATCATTCGTGATCGAATATCTGAAATCTTCACAAAAGGAAATGATGAACTAAGAAAAAAAGAGAATGCATTACTGGAAGTGATTACACCCATAGATAGAGTTCAGACCCATTTGCCTGCAAAAATTGGTGATTATACTGACTTTTATTCAAGCATTGAACACGCAACAAACGTAGGAACAATGTTTAGAGATCCAAACAACGCCCTATTACCGAACTGGAAATATATTCCTGTAGGTTATCATGGACGATCTTCTTCCATTATCAATTCCGGAGTCGCCATTCATCGCCCAAAAGGCCAGCAAAAACCGAATGATGGGGCTCCTACATTTGGTCCATGCAAACGATTGGACTTTGAATTAGAAACAGCATTTATCACATATCCAGGAAAAGAATTAGGTGATCACATTACACCTGATGAAGCAGATAATTTTATTTTTGGAATGGTTTTATTCAATGATTGGAGTGCTAGAGATATCCAAAAGTGGGAATATGTTCCTCTAGGACCGTTCCTTGCCAAGAACTTCGCCTCCTCTATTTCATCATGGGTAGTTACAATGGATGCTTTGGAACCTTTTAGAGTTGAAGGACCTAAACAAGAGCCTGAAGTATTTCCTTACCTTAAATTTAATGGAAACAAAAACATTGACATTAACTTAGAGGTTTTAATCCAACCTGAAGGAAGTGTAGAATCGGTTGTTTCTAAATCAAATTACAAATACATGTATTGGAACATGGAGCAACAATTAGCTCATCATACTATTAATGGATGTAATATAAAAGCCGGTGACATGTACGGTAGTGGTACAATTTCAGGACACACCCCGGATTCTTATGGCTCAATGTTAGAGCTTGCTTGGAATGCAACAAAGCCTTTAAAGTTAGATGATGGTTCTGAGCGCACATTCATTAACGATGGAGACACCGTTATAATGCGAGGATATGCAGAAAAAAATGGAATAAGAGTTGGATTTGGTGAAGTTTCCACCAAAGTATTACCCGCAAAATGAAACAAAATTAAAAGGCTCATTTGATTAAAATGAGCCTTTTTTGTTCTACGTTCTTAGTCTTCATCAATTAATACGAATACCTCTTCATTATCTTTTTTCATGAGGTATTTTTCCCTTGCAAACTTCTCCAATGATTTCGGATTGGTCTGTAATTCTTTTAAATCTTGTGTGACAATTTTTATTTCCTCTTCGTAAAACTCCCGCTCATTGTCCAATTTATTTAACTCAAATTGATACTGCATCTGAGCAATCCAATTGTTTTGGTCAAAAAAGAATAACCAAACGATGAATACAATAAATGTAAAAACGTATTTATTCCTAAAAAAAGGCGGTATTTTATTCCACAATCTATTCATCATTCCAAAATTAGACATACAAAACCAATGTAAATACAAAACGCCTGTTAAAATCTTAACAGGCGTTTGTTAGTGGACTTAATTTGATTTATCCCAAAAACGGGTATCTATAATCTGTTGGTGTTACGAAAGTTTCTTTCATTGTACGAGCAGAAACCCAACGCATTAAATTTTGCATTGCCCCAGCCTTATCGTTAGTTCCAGATTTTCTAGCTCCACCGAATGGCTGCTGACCAACTACAGCCCCAGTTGGTTTATCATTGATATAGAAGTTTCCTGCTGCATTCACTAATCGCTTACACATATGTTCAATTACGATTCTATCTTTCGCAAAAATTGCGCCTGTTAAGGCGTAAGCATTGTCGTCCACCAAATCCAACGTTGCCTCAAAATCATTTTCTTCGTATACAAAAATCGTGATTACTGGACCGAAGATTTCTTCGCACATGGTGGTAAATTTAGGATCCTTTGCTACAATGACTGTTGGTTCGATAAAGTAACCTATAGATTTATCGTATCCTCCTCCAAGGATAATTTCAGCATCTGAAGAATTCTTAGCTCCATCAATATAGTTGGCAATACTATCAAAGGCCTTTTCACTGATTACAGCATTTACAAAATTCGTGAAATCTTCAGGAGAACCCATTTTGAAAGACTTTACATCTATTTCTAAACGTTCTTTAACTGCTGGCCATAGACTTTTTGGAATATAAGCTCTTGAAGCCGCTGAACACTTTTGACCTTGAAATTCGAAAGCTCCTCTAGAAATAGCAGTTGCTATTTGAATAGGATCAGCAGACTCGTGAGCTATGATAAAATCCTTTCCACCAGTCTCTCCAACAATTCTCGGATAACTTTTATACGTTGAGATATTGTTCCCAATTGTTTTCCAAATATTTTCAAAAACAGCGGTAGATCCTGTGAAATGAATACCTGCAAAATCTCTGTGGCTAAAAATTACATCACCTGCCTCTTGCCCACCAACATAAACTAAATTGATAACACCATCTGGCAAACCTGCCTCAATCAAAATTTCCATGATAACCCTCGCTGAATATATCTGAGTATCTGCGGCTTTCCAAACTACTGTATTACCCATCATAGCCGGAGCTGCTGGCAAATTACCTGCAATAGCAGTAAAATTAAATGGAGTCAATGCAAATACAAATCCTTCTAAAGGACGATATTCCAACTTATTCCATACACCAGGACCTGATTCTGGTTGCTCCGTATAGATTTGTCGCATAAATTGAACATTGTATCTAAAGAAGTCAATAATCTCGCATGCCGAATCAATTTCAGCTTGAAAGGCATTCTTAGACTGTGCTAACATGGTCGCTCCATTCAACTTTGCTCTGTATGGACCTGCAATCAATTCCGCTGCCTTTAAAAACACAGAAGCTCTATGCTCCCATGAAGTATTCGCCCATGACTCTTTTGCTGCTAAGGCAGCATCAATAGCCATTTTCACATGAGAACCATCTCCTTTGTGAAAATGTCCCAAATTATGCTGATGATCATATGGCGGATGCATACTTACAGTATTTCCTGTCCTCACCTCTTTACCTCCAATATACATTGGAACATCGACAGGAGTAGCTTTCATTTTGGCTACGGTATCTTGTAATTCTTTTCGCTCTGCAGATCCTGGAGCGTAATTTAATATAGGCTCGTTGGTAGCAATTGGCGTTTTAAAAATAGCGTTTGACATATCTTAAATTTTTAATTCTTATCGTAAATAGAAATGCGAAATTAAGATTTCAAAATGGGGATAACAAGAACTAGAGTTACTGC
>JGI24723J26617_10003959_pt1 | contig 10416 bp, 9 predicted proteins | sample Cruoilmetagenom6_FD_26617 | JGI IMG/M metagenome (IMG submission 26617) | reverse complement strand
TAGCCGCGAGAAACACGGCAAAACCAGCGTATACAGTGGGTTTTCTACCTTTGCTGTCTGATACGGGGCCAAAGATCAACGGACCAACACCGAGCCCGAGAAAGATCATAATAATAAGGAGTTTGTTGTCTTCTACGTCTGCTGTACCCACGGCGAGACCGATGATGTCTAGTGCTGGCAGAATGGCGTCGATGGCCAGAGCAACCACCGACATGAGGAATGCCATAAGGACGACAAATTCGGTTTGTGAATTGGGTTTTGCAATAGTAGGTTGAGACATGGGTGCAAAAATACTATTAATGGTTTAATGAGAGAATGAATTAATGAGGGAATGAATTAATGAGTTAATCGGGATCTATGCACAACTTTCAACTTTCAACTTTTAGCTTTTAGCTTTTAGCTTTTAGCTTTTAGCTTACAACTTTCAACTGTAAGCCGTGAGCTATGAATTGTGATCGGTGAACCGTGAATCGTTAATCGTGAATCGTTAATCGTGAAGCGTTAATCGGAAGCTATGCACACTTTCCACTTTTAACCTTTAACCTTTAACTTTTAACCTTTAACTTTTAACCTTTAACTTTTAACCTTTAACTTTTAGCTTACAACTTTCAACTGTAAGCCGTGAGCTGTGAATTGTGATCGGTGAACCGTGAATCGTTAATGGTTAATCGTGAAGCGTGAAGCGTTAATCGGAAGCTATGCACAACTTTCAACTTTCAACTTTTAGCTTTCTGCTTTTAACTTTTAACTTTTAACTTTTAAGTGTCAGCTTAAAGCTTTCAACTAAAGTTCGTATCTTATTNAGAAAGAAAAATTAAATACTGTGTTATGAAAAAAATTAATGATCCTTTTTATTGTGGGTAGTGTTTTGGCTGGNTGTCAGAGTACTAAGGTTATNGATCCTCAAGTTCAAAATTTACTGGCTGGAGGGAGTTTTGAGATCGTACAAGATTATGCGAATCCGTTGGTGAGCAGTGGATTGAATCAAGTAGCAAATTCAGGACTTTTACCGCCAGGCGATCAGGCGAGTAGCATTAGCTTGTTTGGTACAGACAACTATATTCGCGTTATAAATGACAGTGTTGCTGTAGATCTGCCGTATTTTGGAACACGCCGTGCGGGAAATGTGGTGGGCACGAACTCGGGGATTAGCTATCGCGGTGTTCCAGCTGATCTTGTTATAGAAGCGAACGAAGCAAAGAAAACCACACGCATCACATTTACCGGTCGTGGCCAGGGTGAAAATTTTGGTTTTAGTATTACAGTACAGCCCAATGGGAATTCATTTACGCAGGTAAATAGTATGACCCGAACAGCCATTTCGTATGACGGACATATAGGCGCGATCAAGGCACTAAAGAAAGAGTGAGTTTAAACAAACGCGCTGTGTATTTGCTGCTATGGAAAATCATTGCTGATTTTAGATGAAGCGTAGAGAATATAACGACACAAAACAAAAAGATAACTATAGCGTATAAAAGAAGGAGTTAGCAGCATCTCCTTAAATATTCTATTTTACATAATATAAATTATGATACAAATACTTTATTTGGTTTATAACGGCGTATTTCCTATTTGTAAGTCATAATTCTCTATTATGTAAAATATCCCTATTGTATTCCGTCTAACTCTCTTATAAGCAGTCTGTGGGTCATTAAGCATTATTCTTCTGGGTTATGGTCTCGTTTGAAGATTCGGCGTGTTTGTACCATAATTCTATATTATGTAAAACATTTCAGAAAGACTTTTACACACAATAAACTGTGATTAATTAAATGAAAAAATCCTAGGGAATATTGTATCAAAAAAAATGGAGGATAGTTTTTGTGGCTATCCTCCTTACCAAACATCAATAATTAATAAAAGCATTTTTTTATTCCATTTCAATAATACCTACCACTTCATACGCTCTTGTACCATCTACTTGTACTTTTTCGTATAAAACGTTTGCGTATTCATAGTATGTCTGTCCGTCTAGAGTTACTTTTTCATAATTATCTGGAAGTTCATAAACAAGTGTTCCTATTTCTGGATCTACAACTTCATATTCATTATTAAGTTGTCTATAAAATATCCCTTGCGCATTAAAATACGTGAAGTTGTTATAATTTACCCTTATATAATTTGAAGGTAACACTCTAATTCTAAAACCAACTTTTGGTGCAATTACGATATAACGTCCTCTAGACTGCGTATAGTACCTATTATTTGCATAATAATATTGTTGTCCACGATGGTTTATAATTATTCTGTTTGGAACATTTCTTACAGAAACTACTTTTTTCTGGGGTGTTCTATAGGTCACCCTTGTACTAGGTATTCTGTTTTTTACATTGCTCTTTTTTGATGTAGAAGTTACTACTGTTTTTTCATTAATTGTACGTCTTATCTGTGCAGAGAGTTGTACTGTGAAAGCCATTAAAAGTACTGTTGTCACTACTACATATGTTTTGTTTAATATATTCATAATTTAAGGTATTTTAAGTTACACTTCCTTTATATACAATACGCTTATTTGTATTGATAGTATAAATGTATTTGTATTGTGAGCAGTATAAAAAGCAAATAGAGGTACACCCATTATTTCTCTACGAATACCGTGATTTTATCTGTTTGATATTTAAATAAAATAAAAATATGCTACGTTGATTTAAACAGTCATTCACAAATAAGTGACTCCGTTTTAGTTTGTAAAAAAATTTGGTTTAATTCAATACCCTACTTTTTTTTTGAAGCTACTTGTAGTCTCTAACTTCTAGTAAAGATTTTAAATTATAGAGAAACAGTAAACCAAAAATCAATTGTCTTTAAAGCATCTTGCATATTTTGATTGTCTAAATTTGCGCCATTACTTCGCTTACCTCGACCTCCTCCGTCTCCTCTGCCACCAGATGAAGGTCTACCACCTCTGGTATTAGATTTAGACCTATTGTCAGCTTTAGGCCTTGTTTGTTCCTTTTTATTAGTTTTTACACCAATAACTAGTTTTGAAAAATCTTCTTTTGAACTTGAACTAATTCTATTCTTTGGTATTTTTAAACGATACTCTAATAGTCCATTTTCTTCATTGTAAGTATAAGAAATGGAAGCATTTAATGAGTTTAGAAGAATGTGAAACTCCTCTTGCGAATCAAAATGATGATATTCTGCCTCTTGGGGTAGATCCTTTTCAATGAGTTTAGCTATATACTGTTTACTCCTCTTTTCTTCCTCTAACGTTTTAAAGCCTTTAGAGGGCACGTCTTCTTCATCTCTTTTAGAACCAAGTCTTATTGGTTTCAGAGGGTATTTAATATATACATCCTCTTTTTTCTTCCCTTTTACATCAAAAAACACCGTAACTCCCATTCTAAGCATGGACATTATGATATCATTATCTTTTGTACTTATGCTAATGTGAAAATTTTCTTTATCCTCTACTACTTTATATACTATGTTTTCATTGGAAACTACAGTTGTATCAAGTACACCGGTAGCGATTGGGTTTTTTGCACTTACAGAATATACAGTGCATAGTATTACTAATAATTTAACTGTTTTTTTCATATTTGCTTCATTTCTATTATACTAACCAATTTTTATATACTTGTGACTTCTACTGTACTATTTTACTATGTATGCAAAAGTAGGTTGTCCTTTTTCTTCTGAAAAACGAAGTAGATAGGCAATCGTTATTTATCTATTAATGAGAAGAACTTATAGACGAAGTAAAAAAAGTCTTAATTATTAAATGAGTTATTAGCTACAAACTCCAAGAACTTCGGCTTGTATTGCTCAGAAACTGTAATACGTTGGTTGTTAATGATAATTTGACTGCGCTCAATCACTTCAATATTTTTTAGAGATACAATAAAAGAGCGATGTACTCGTAAAAATTGCGTTTCTGGTAGTTCTTCTTGTAACAATTTTAAACTCATCAAGGTTAAAATAGGTTTCGGAGTATCCTTTAACCATATTTTTATATAGTCTTTTAAGCCTTCAAAATAAAGAACATCTGCTAGTTTAATTCGGAGTTGTTTGTATTCAGACTTGACAAAAAGAAACTCTTTTTCTTCCGAAAGTACTGTCTGTCTCTTTCCTTTTACCAATTCAAACCAGGTATTTGCTTTGTTGGCTGCCGCTAGAAATTCTGCATAATCAAAGGGTTTTAATAAGTAATCTAACGCTTCAACTTTAAACCCTTCTAACGCATATTGGTCGAAAGCCGTAGTGAAGATCACACGTGTGTCTCTCGGTAACATTTTAGAGAACTCAAGACCGGTTAAATCGGGCATTTGTATATCTAAAAATAGGAGATCAACAGGATTCGTTTTTATAAACTCCATAGCTTCAATAGCACTACTACACTTCCGTTTTAACACTAAAAAAGGTGTTTTTTCTACGTAGCTTTCCACTAAATTGAGTGCCATAGGCTCATCGTCTACAATAACACAGCTAATTTCCATACGACCCATCATTTAGTTGGTTTCAATTTTTAACGTAATGACAAAGCGATCGTCTTTTAAATAGCTTTTAAAGTCGAATTTACCAGGATACAACAATTCTAATCGTTTTTCCAAATTTTGAAGTCCGATACCAGAACCACTCTTATCGTCTGTTTTCTTCGGAAAATTATTGTTTTCAACAGAAAATAAAACACTGCTGTCATTACACGTCATATTAATATCAATGGTACTTGTTTTCGTTGCAGAGACACCATGTTTAAAGGCATTTTCGATTAACGAAATAAATAACAAAGGTGCAATTTGAATGCCTGTTTCTTCCGAAGGAAAACGATATTTAACAATTGTTTTATCTGAAACTCTTAACTTCATCAGATCGATATATTTTTTAAGAAAATCGATTTCTTTGCTCAGTGGCACTACTTCCAAATTAGTTTCATACAACATATAGCGCATTAACTTACTTAAGCTGTGAATAGACGACTTTGCTTGATCTGGTGAAATATCGACTAAGGAATAAATGTTATTCAACGAATTAAAAAAGAAATGTGGTTGTAATTGGTAATGTAAATGCTGTAACTCCGATTTCAGTTTAAAATTAGCAGCTTCCTTACGTTCGGCCTCTGTTTTAACCCAGCGTTTTGTAGATTTTAAAGCAACTGAAAAGAATAAAGGTGCTAAATATGACAACAGTTGTATATAAACAGCCATTTTAAATGGAGGCTTTACTCTGTTGGTATTCTCTAGACGTTTTTTTGCAATATCCTGAAAAAAATTGTCTTCAATGTATTCTTTTAAAAATAAGAAGAAGACAATTAACACTGTATTTATTAGAATAAACTGCAACGTTTTTTTAGGAAACAAAAAGCGGTCTACCAACACAAAATAGTTGAGATAGAAGATAATTGCTGAAAAGAATAAAGGAATCCAAAAGTGTGCAATAACTCTATTAATTTCTTGCTCTTGACCATACGATAACAAGTAAGGCAAATAAAATAGTGTTAACCAAACCAGCACATGTGATGCTACCGTTATTGTTTTATTTTTATACATAATTTATTATTCGTAACGTAAAGCGGTTATTGGGTCTAGTGCAGATGCTTTTCTTGCCGGATACCATCCGAAAAAGATTCCTGTTACGGCACACACAGCAAAAGAAATTACAATTGAATACAGCGCGACGCTTGTAGGCCAATTTAAGAATTTTTCGATAAACACGGTTGCACCCAACCCTAACAATACGCCCAAAATTCCACCAGTAATACTTATTAAAATGGCTTCTATTAAAAATTGCATTAAGATATCGGAGCCCTTCCCTCCTACAGCCATTCGTAATCCAATTTCTTTAGTACGTTCTTTTACAGAAACATACATAATATTCATGATGCCAATACCTCCAATTAATAGGGAAATACTAGCTACTGCTACTAATAGAATGGTAAGCATTTCGCTGGTAGAACTAAAGGTAGAAATTAATTCTTCCATAGAGCGTACTGTAAAATCATCCTCTTCATTTTCCAATAATTTATGTTGAGAACGTAAAATTTCTGTAACTTGTTCTACTGCATCAGGGGCATCATCTTCGCTAATTGCAGATGCTACAATATCATTTAAATGATCAATAGCTAAAATACGTTTTTGAACTGTTGTGTATGGAGCAATAATTATATCATCTTGATCTTGACCAAAAGTATTTTCTCCTTTTTCTTCCAATACTCCAATTACTTTAAAAGGAATATTATTAAAACGTATCATCTGTCCAACAGGGTCTTGACCATCAGGAAAAACGTTATCCACAACGGTTTGCCCGATTAATGCCACTTTAGAAGCTGTTTTTACCTCGGCATCTGTGAACATACTACCACTTTGTAAATCAACGACTTTAATTTTCAGATAGTCTGGATTTACTCCATAAATACTTGATGGCCAGTTATTAGAGCCATTAATAACTTGTCCACCACCATTTACAACTGGAGTAATATAACTTAGTAATGTTGCTTCTTCTTTAATTTTTTCGTAATCTTTTAGTGTCAATGTTTGCACATCTCCTCCACTTCCTCTTGCTGGACCTCTATCGTCGGCACCTGGTCTGACTGTAATCATATTGGAACCCATACTTGAAATGGATTCTCTAATACTTTCTTTGGAACCTTCGCCAATAGCGAGCATTGCAATAACCGAGGCAACACCAATGATGATACCTAACATAGTAAGTAAGGTTCTTAATTTGTTAAGAACTATGGCTTTCAATGCTATTTTAAATAAATTTAATAGTCTCATAATCAATCGTCTTGTTTAGGTAATTTTACTAATTCTTCTTCTGCAGATAATACATTAGGATTTTCATAATCTTTGATAATATTTCCATCTCTTAACACAATGGTTCTTTTGCTAAATAATGCAATATCTGGTTCGTGAGTTACAAAAACTATGGTTATACCTTGCTTGTTCAACTCTTGAAATATAGACATGATTTCGTAGGCTGTTCTTGTATCTAGATTTCCTGTTGCTTCATCTGCAAGGATCATAACTGGGTTATTAACCAATGATCTGGCAATAGCCACACGTTGTTGTTGACCACCGGAAAGTTGCGAGGGTGTATGATCCATTCTGTCTTTTAAACCTACCATCTTTATGGCATTTATAGCTCTTTTGCGTCGTTCTTCTGAAGACACCTTGCTATTATAAAATAGAGGTAATTCTACATTTTCTAAGGCTGATGTTCTTGCTAACAGATTATACGATTGAAAAATAAAACCAATTTTTTCGTTTCGAATAGTGGCCAGTTGGTTTCTATTCAGATCTTTCATTTTCACACCATCAATTTCGTAGATTCCTGAAGTGGGTTTATCTAAACATCCTAAAATATTCAATAAGGTACTTTTTCCAGAACCACTCGAACCCATTATGGTTACAAATTCCCCTTCATGTATTGTAATTGAGATACCACGTAAAGCACGTACTGTTTCCGCTCCCATTACGAACTCACGAGTTAAATTTTCTATTTTAATAATTTCTTTGCTCATCTTATTATCTTTTTCCACCTCCACCACGTTGTGGCATAAACGGACTTTCATTAGTATCTCCAGTGCTTGCTTCAGACTTAGAAACTCCTTTTAAACTATAAACGAGTTTATCGCCTTCTGAAAGCCCCTCTAAAACCTGCACGTTTACACCATCACTTGCTCCCAATGTTACTTTTCGGGCTTTTATTTCACCGTTGCTCCCGTAAACCCAAACCACGCTGCCATTATTTCTTTCTCTTGATTTATCATTTGTTGGTTCTACCGTAAAATTGTGTTGTTCGATATAGGTAGTTAACTCTGGACGTGTTGGTTTAAAATTGATGGCTTTGGCTTCTGCCGTCAACACATCCTTTAATTCTAAGGTGTAGATTGAAATGGTTGCTGTCAATCCCGGTTTTAATTTTAAATCTTCATTTTCTGCCTTGATTACTACAGTATAAGTCACAACATTTGAAGTTACCTTTGGGTCTAATCTTACTTGTGTAACAACACCATTAAATGTTTCTCCTATATATGCATCTACTGTAAACTCTACGCGTTGTCCTTCGGTCACTTTACCAATATCGGCCTCATCCACATCTGCTTCTACTTGCATTTCTTTTAAATCTTGAGCGATGGTAAATAAGGTTGGCGTGCTATAGCTTGCTGCAACAGTTTGCCCCTCGTCAATATCTCTAGAGAGCACGACACCATCAATTGGCGAATAAATATTAGCATACCCTAAATTGGTTCTTGCTTGTTGCAAGTCTGAATAACGCTGTGTTACCGTTCCTTTTGCCGTTTCGTAATTGTAGGCGGCATCATCAAAATCAGATTTACTAATCACTTGATTATCGTACAAGATTTTTTGTCTCTCATAAATAGTTTGAGTGTAGTTTCTTTGACTTACAGCATTATCGTAAGCTGCTTGTGCTTGCGTTTTAGCTGCATTGAGATTGGTTTTATCTAACTCTGCAATTAACTGTCCTTGGGTAACCACACTGTTATAATCTACATATATTTTTTCGACAACTCCAGAAACTTGTGTTCCAACATCTACTTGGTTTATAGGTTCAATAGTTCCCGTTGCCGTAACCATTGTGGTAACATCAGCTTTTTTTGCTGTAACTGTTTTTGCTTCAATAACGATAGCATCGTCACCCTTTAGAAACGAGTAACCTACAATTGCGAGTATGACCACTACCATGCTACTTATGATGATATTCTTTTTAGTTTTCATATTTATTTTAATTAAAGTTTGATATCGTTTCCTTGATAAAATTGTAATAGTTGATGGTATAAAATACTGAGGTATTTCGCTTGTAAATAGTTTTGTTGCGCATTGGTGAATGTATTCTGACTAATCACCAAATCGGTAGTACTTAAATCGCCTAATTCATACTTTTTTTGCGCAAGCTGGTAGGATTGTTCAGCCGCATTTTTTGAAGCTTCAGCTGCAATAACCTGCTCTTGCGCTGAAACCGCATTTTGATAAGCCGTTTCTACTTTTTTATAGATCTCCTTTTCTGTACTTTGCTTTTGTATTTGGGCCTTTTCAATGTTAATAGTAGCCGATTGTACAGCAGCTTTGGTTTGATTTCTATTAAAAATTGGAATGGTTAAGGATACACCAAGTCTCTGATTAAAATTAATATCCAACTGATCTGAAAATGTGTTGTCATTAATACTTGTATAGCCAGAACCAAGGCTTCCTGTCAAGGATAAGGTTGGTAAATAACCGCCTTTTACGATAGCCAATTCTTTTTCATTTGCAGCAATATTTAAGATACTCGATTGAATTTCTGGTAAAAAACCTAGGGCTTTGTCATAAATATCGATGCTATTAAGTTCTAGGTTTATTAAATCCATATTCTCATCAATGGTTTCAATTTCTAGAGCTTCCGTTGGCGGTAATTCCAATAATTGTTTTAGTTGAATTATATATTGTTGGTAATCATTTTTTGAAGTAATCACATTGTATTTATTAGTTGCTGCCTGACTTTGTGCTTCAGTATAATCGCTTAAAGCAATGGTTCCGGCATCTAAACGAGCTTTTGCTCTTAACACTTCTTTTTCTGAAGCGGTTAAGTTATTTTGGGCTATAGCGATACTTTCTTTACTGTATAATGCTTGTAAATAGGTTTCTAACAAGTTTAAAACAATATTATTTTTCTCTACTTCTTCCTGAAATACACTTTGCTCTAATAGTAATTTGTTCTGCTTGATCTGATTGTTAATTTGACTCCCCTGAAACAAAGTCATAGAAGTATTAAGACCAATATTCGTGTTATGAATCTGGTCTGTTACATAATTGCTAGTAATAGGATCAACCGTATTTCCGCTAGAAAAATTTTGTGATGCACTACCAAACAAATTAGGTAGTCGTGACGATTTGGCTTTGCTATAAGCTACTTCTGCACTATTTTTATTTAAGGTAGCTTCTTTAACCGTAATATTATTCTCTATCGCATACATGATGCAATCTTCTAAAGACCATACTTTTGGTGATGTAGTCGTTGAAGCTTCCTGCCCAAAGGAAAACTGCGCAAATAAGAAGCTAGCAATGATTAGATACGATTTCATTTTTTGAATGTTTTATAATTAACACTTCAAAGGTGAAACGATATGAATTTGTATAAAATAGTAATAGACGTTTGGGTGCATTGTTTATGTAGAAAGCCTTTTTTTATAGATGAAATTTTTGATCAAACTATAGAAATACATAATCAAGGTTGTAAATCGTTTTATTTCCATCTCACATTATGGCCCTGCTCCCTGTAGTAGAGTAGAATTAGCGAGCTTTTTTTAAATACCACGGCACCGCGGCAGGCAGATAGTATGCTTCCCTCCTTCTTTGATGGGAAATTTCTTGAATTTATGGAATCGATCTCAATAAAAAAAGCCGCATCCTAAAGGATGCGGCTTTAATAGAGACCTTTCGTAATTGAACAATATCTATAAAAGTCCTT
>JGI24723J26617_10003958_pt1 | contig 10423 bp, 13 predicted proteins | sample Cruoilmetagenom6_FD_26617 | JGI IMG/M metagenome (IMG submission 26617) | reverse complement strand
TTCTCACTCCAGCATTGCATCCTGTGTGCAACTCCTCTGGCGAGCTTTTTGGGTACGGTTCCTTGAGCGAATCTCTGTCCGCGTCTTCGCCTGCCTCTTCGTCTGCGCACAGGTCCAGGTCCTCTGCGTTTTCGGGTGACAAAACGCGAGAGGCAATAGCGGGAGAGGATCCCGGAGAAGCTGCGATAGAGGCAGTACTTTGCGCAGGTGCGCCCTGTCTGCAGCTCCGTTGCAAGCACGGAACAGATGCCGCGCGTTTTGCGCTTGCACACCTGCTACGTCAGCAGTGTGTCGCGCATGAGGCCGTGTTTATTGTGAACGACCGTGTTGATATCGCGATGGCGACAGACGCGCATGGGGTGCATGTAGGGGCGCAAGACTTGCCTGTTGCTGTTGTGCGCCGGCTTGTGGGAGTGGGGCGCCTTGTTGGCGGCACCTGTCGTGATGCTGATACTGCCCGACGCTTGGAAGACAGTGGTGCGGACTATTTGGGTGTCGGACCGGTTTACGCGTCTTTTACGAAGGCAGGCCTCCCGCCTCCGCTCGGTCTCGATGGTCTACAAAAAGTCGCCGCGGCAGTTGATATTCCGGTCATTGGTATTGCAGGCATCACTCCTGCGCGCGTGCCGGAAGTTCTTGCTGCAGGTGCCTATGGTGTGGCAGTAATTGGGGCGGTATTTTCTCCTGTCCCGCGTGCGGGTCGCGAGCCGGACGAAAGTTCCACTGCCGGCACTGTCGAGGCTGTTCCTGATGCACTTGGTCGCCTCGAACAAACAGCGACGGTCACTCGTGCTTTTTTGCATGCTCTTGCGCAGGCACTTGGAGAAAAAAGCAGATGAGTCAGCCGAAGTCTCTGCCGGACCTTCTTGTTGTGGGAGGTGGTGTCATTGGCCTTTCAATAGCCTGGCGTGCCGCGACTTCAGGGTGCAAAGTCACGCTGGTAGATCCTGGCCCTGCTGCACCGAGCGAGCAAGCCGCTTCTTTTTTTGCTGCCGGCATGCTCGCCCCGGTGACGGAGGTCCATTTTGGTGAAGAGGCATTGCTTGACTTGAACCTTGCTTCTTGTGCCCGATGGCCGGCTTTTGCGGCAGAGCTGGAAACTGCAACAGGAGTCTCGACTGGTTACCGTATTTGCGGCACGCTGGTTGTGGCGCGCGACAGCGACGATCATGCTGCTCTCATGCGTTTGCACGAGTACCAGCTCAAGCTTGGTCTTGAGGTGACACGCCTGCGTGGGTCTGCTGCCCGCCGGCTCGAGCCGGCTTTGTCGCCGCGCGTGCGCAGTGCGCTCCTTGTCGCAGGGGATCATCAGGTCGATAATCGCCGGCTTTTGAGGGCGCTCCGCATGGGCTGTGTGCGGGCAGGAGTGATCTTTTGTTGCGCCCGCGTGACCCGTCTTGCACCACCTCGTGTACAGCTTGAGACGGGAGAATGGCTTGGGGCAGATACGGTCGTTCTTGCTGCTGGTGCCTGGTCCGGGAGAGAAGACGGCCTGGCCGCGGGGCTTGATTTTCAGGGGCTACACGAACCGGATGTCCATCCGGTGAAAGGGCAGATACTTCGTTTGCGTGACACTGGCACGCGGCCTCTGCTGACACGAGTGGTACGCGGCTTTGACGTGTACCTGGTGCCCCGGGAAAAGGGCGAGATCGTCGTTGGTGCCACGATGGAAGAACAGGGGTTCGATACGACTGTCACAGGAGGTGCCGTGCACGACATGCTGAGAGATGCGCAAGAGTTGGTTCCAGGGATCATGGAAGCAGAGCTCGTGGAATGTGGGGCAGGTCTGCGTCCAGTGCACCGCGATAACGCTCCTGTGATCGGATCTCCCCGGAGCGAGGAGCACCATGGATCTCCCCGGAGCGAGGAGCACCATGGATCCCCCGATCTTCTCTTTGCGACAGGCCACGGTCGTAACGGGGTGCTTTTAGCTCCTATTACCGCTGACGTGGTGCTTGAACTCTTGCACGGCGCGTCTTTGCCTGTCCTGGCGCGTGCTTTTCAGCCCGGATTCCAGCCCTGCGTGCAAGTTGGCGGGGATGGGAACGCTGGTTCGACTGGCCCGGAGAACGAAAAAAGACCGGAAAGGCCGCAGCGTCCTGCAGGAGAGGGGAACATCCGGTGACCGCGCAAACCGAGATTTCGCTTGTTGTGAATGGCACGCGTCGTGTGGTCCCAGGGGAGACGACATTGGCGGATCTTGTGGCTGCGTGCACAGATCGCTCAGAAGGAGTGGCAATTGCCGTGAATAGCGCTGTTGTTTCCCGGAAGCAATGGGCGAGAACTCGTCTGGTTGCGGGTGACAAGGTGGAGATTTTGGGCGCACATCAAGGAGGGTGAGTCCAGTCGTCCGAGTCGCCCGAGTTGTCTCTAGTCGTCCCGGGTCGCTGTGCGGGGGACAAGTGCGCGCGCATCGAGAATTGTTTTGGGCCTTTGAGGAGAACAAGGTGGTGTGGCAGGTGGGCAGGACGAACCAAAGGGAATCACAGAGCAGGAGAGAGAGCCGGAGAGTGCAGAGAAAGTCAGAGAGATATGCGCCAGGCTGAGACGAATGAGAGGAAAAATGAAGGGGGTCGAGAGCTGCGCAGTGCCGGTGCTGCTGGAGAAGATCCTTTTTTGCTGGCTGGTGAGGTTTTTGCTTCGCGGCTCATTTTGGGAACAGGTGGTGCTGCAAACCATGAGATTCTGGAGGCTGCGCTTCATGCCTCCGGGGCTGAGATGGCAACAGTGGCCTTGCGGCGTGTTGACCCGGCTGCGCGCGGGTCTGTGTGGGATGTGTTAGGGAGAATGGGGGTGCGTGTGCTGCCGAATACCGCGGGCTGTTTCACTGCGCGCGACGCGGTCCTGACTGCGCAGCTTGCGCGTGAAGCGTTTACGACGAACTGGGTGAAACTCGAAGTGATTGGAGATGACCGCACTCTGTTGCCCGATGCAGTTGAGTTGCTTGACGCGGCAGAGCAGCTGGTCGAAGACCATTTTATTGTCTTGGCATATACCACTGATGATCCTGTTTTGGCGTGCCGTCTCGCCGATGTGGGCTGTGCGGCTGTCATGCCTCTTGGTGCTCCAATCGGCAGCGGAGCGGGCATTAGGAACCCATACAACCTGGCCATTATTCGGGAAAAGCTCGATATCCCAGTGATTCTTGACGCCGGAGTCGGAACGGCTTCTGATGCTGCTATCGCAATGGAACTGGGGTGCGACGCGGTGTTGCTGGCGAGCGCGGTGACGAGGGCGCAAGATCCTGTGTTGATGGCCAGGGCGATGCGCAAAGCTGTGCAGGCGGGCCGTCTTGCCTATCGAGCCGGCCGTATTCCTCGCCGTCTTTATGCAGAAGCATCGTCGAGTTTTGCGGGAGTTGCCGATTTTGATGCGCTGTTCTGAGAGTGTTTAAGGATTTCTCGGCGGTTTTCTGTCTTTTGTTGCTGGACTCTTTCCCATCTTTTTTTGGTGCTTCTTGCAGCGCAAGAAGCACGTGTTCGTCTTGTTGGGAAGTAGTGGGAAAAGGGAAATACAGGTTTTACGGCATGCCGCGGGAAAGCCTTGTTGAGGAGGACAGCTCCTGGGCCGGCGCGTATTTCTCTGAAGACGACAGAGGGATACAGGTTTTTGTAGGAGAGTAAATGGCAGATACTTCCGGCAAAAAAGACGCGCTTCCCCGCTTGTTGCTTTTCACTGATCGCCGGCAATGCGGAGCAAGAGGGCTTGCGTACACGGTGCAAGCAGCACTCGAAGCAGGTGCTCCTGTTGTGATTTTGCGAGAAAAAGACCTGAGTCAAAGGGAACAAGCCCTTTGGGCAAAGCGTCTTCTTGGCTTGACCGAAGCTGTGGGTGCGCAGTTGCGTGTCGCGTCGAATGTCCCTTTGGCCAGTTCCCTCGGTATTGGGGTGCATTTAGCGGCGTCGGATGCTTTTCCTGACNTTGATCTTCCCCATGTAGGGAGGTCTTGTCACAATGGNGCGGAGTTGACTCGTGCAGAGGCGGAGGGTGTGGATTCTGTGACACTTTCTCCAGTGTTTGCGTCTCTTTCGAAGCCTGGGTATGGTCCGGTGCTCACCCTCAATGGGCTGTCGCATCTTGTTGGCATGTCGGGGTTGGCTGTCTACGCTCTGGGTGGAGTAACGCCGGAGCAGACTGTCGCGGTACGACGCGCTGGTGCGTATGGCGTTGGCACGATGGGGACAGTGATGCGCGCGCCGGACCCTGGGGCTGTTGTGGCTGCTTACTTGCGGGAGCTTCTGTGAAAACTCCTTTCTCTTCTGCTCCGCCTGTGGCATTGACCATTGCGGGTTCTGATTCTGGTGGAGGCGCCGGAATCCAGGCGGATTTACGAGCTTTTGCTGCGAATGGAGTATTTGCCGGAACTGTCATTACTGCGCTGACCGCNCAAAATACTTGTGGAGTGCAAGCTGTGCAAGAGGTTTCTCACGAGTTTGTCGGTCTCCAGCTCGATACAGTCCTGGCTGACTTCTCTGTGCGGGCTGTGAAAACAGGCATGCTTGCGAATCGCGAGACGATCCGGCTTGTGGCTGANCGGGCGGCAGCCGGTGTGCTGCCGAATCTCGTTGTGGACCCTGTGCTTGTTGCCACGAGCGGGGATCTGTTACTTCCTCCCGGCGATGAAGACGTCTATCGAACGGCATTGTTCCCGCATGCAAGAGTTGTGACGCCGAATGTTTCTGAGGCCGCAGCCTTGTTGGGAAGATCACTGGAGACCCATGAGGACGTGTGCAGGGCTGCTCGCTCTCTCGGAGAAGACCAGGCAGAAGGCCCTGAAATGGTCGTTATCACTGGCTCCTGCTGGAGTGGCGGCGGGAAAGAACGCCAAGCTGTTGATCTTGTGTGGCGGCGCGGGGAACTGACCGAACTGCGCGGTCCCTGGTCGGATTCAGTGAACACGCATGGAACGGGTTGTAGTTTTTCGGCGGCGCTTGCGGCGTTTCTTGCCCGGGGCGCGTCTCCGCTCGAAGCAGCTTGGCGTGCCAAGGCATATGTGTCCGCGGGTATTCTTTCTGCGGCAGCTTGGCGAATTGGGAAGGGAAGAGGTCCGATTGACCATTTCCCTAAGAAGGTCTGAAAAAGCAGCTATTTTTGCNGGGTGAGGCGAGAAAATCTTCAGGCGAAATGGTGGGATTGTGAGCTGTACATGGGTCTTNGNGTCTCGTTTGGAGCTGTGGATTCCAGCCTGTTTATAGGCTATTTCCGAGGCTTTGGGGCCGTGCCGGCTTGTGGGGCCTTGTTGGGCTTTCGGATTGTGCCGGTTGCTGGAGCCTGCTCGGGTCTGGGGCCTTGGGATCGTGCGTGCGGGCGAGCGGAAGGGCTCTGCTTTTTCTGTGAGGTTTTCCCCTGGAGCTCCAGAGAAAGCGCTCCGCGCGAGAAGCGGGTTTTTTTGTGGGCTGTTGGGCAGAGCTGTCTGCCGAACTGGGATTTTCTGGACGCTGTTTTACTGTGCCGTATCCAGTAAAACAGCGTCCAAGTTGATTTTTGTCAGTGACAGGGCCCCGTCACTGACAAAAATGCTTGTCAGCCCTTTTTCGCTTCGAGCGCTTCGATGAGCTGAGGGACGACTCTGTGGACGTCTCCCACGATACCCAAGTCAGCGATCGCGTGAATCGGGGCTTCGGGGTCTTTGTTTATGGCAATAATGCTCTTGGAGTGTTTCATCCCGACCATATGTTGCATTGCGCCACTAATACCCAATGCGATGTAGACGTCAGGTTTTACAGTTTTTCCGGTTTGGCCGACCTGCTTGCTGTAAGGCACCCATCCGGCGTCCACGATGGCACGAGAGGCCCCAGTTGCGGCGCCAATTGTTCCGGCCACTTTTTCTACCAAGCTGTAGTGTTCAGCGCCGCCAAGGCCACGTCCGCCTGATACGACGACAGCGGCCTCTTCGAGTTTTGGTCCTTCAAGCTCCTCTTCGTGGCTTTCGAGTATCTTGGCCTGTCCAGCTGCCCCAGTCTCGGGCATGCTGATCGTCGCTACTTCAGCAGGGCTGCCACCCGAGCTTTCGGCAGTGAAGCTTTTTGGTCGAGTCAAGGCAATTTTCGTTTTGTCGGTGCGAAAGGACGTTTGTACGATCTTGATTGCTCCGAAAATGGCCGTCTCAAACTGTATGTCGTCGCCTGGGGTGATGCCGACGACGTTTGAGATGATTGGCGCGTCAGTGCGAGCGCTGAAGCGAGCAGCGACATCCCGTCCGTCGTAGCTCGTGGCGAAGATCATAAGATCTCCTGTTTGCACGATTTCGGGGAGGGCCGCTGCCATTATTGCCCCAGGTAGGGCGTCGCCAGTGTCGAGAGCGTGCACNTTCGCAACGCCATACTCGCCGAGAGTTGCAGCGATGGCGTCCGCGTTGCTGCCCGCATAAATGGCTTCGACAGTGTCACCAAGTTCGCGGGCTTTNGTGAGGTTTTCCAGTGTGCTTGTGGCGACAGTGTCGCCTTTGGCCTCTGCATATACAAAGACGGTCATGGCAAATTCTCCGGGTTTTTCCAGTTATGCGGCCTGTTGTGGGCAGGCAGGTCAGTGGTTTCCCTCTGGCAGGGAGCCCAGGCAGACACAGGAAGAAAAACAGGCAAGCCGAGTGCCGGGGGTGGCGAACTCGACCTGTTTTCTTGTGGTCTGTCGACTCAGGGGAAGACGTCAGAGGAAGACGTTACGAAGACGTCAGATGATCTTTTTGTTCTCCAAAAATTCGACGATCTTGAGGTATGACTCGCCGTCATCTTCGATCTTTTCACCAGCGGCCCGCGCAGGAGCGTCTTCAACAGAGAGGATCTCTTGCCCCCAACCTGCAGACACGTCGAGACCAAGGTCGCTCACGCCGATAATGTCGCACGGTTTTTTCTTGGCCGCCATGATCCCCTTAAAACTGGGGTAACGCGGCTCCACAACTCCAGCGGTCACAGAGATCATTGCCGGAAGAGGTGCTTCAATAAGGTCGTAGCCTGCCTCGGTTTGGCGTTGAACAACGACCTTGCCCTCTTGCACTTCGATTTTCTTTGCAAAAGTGACGGAGGGCAGTCCCAGCAATTCGGCGATCGCGGCGGGAACCGTTCCGACATAGCCATCAGTGGATTCGGTCGCGCCAATCACAAGGTCNTGGTCGCCTGCGCGCTCTATCGCTTTTGCCAGCACTTTTGCAGTAGTGAGGGCATCGGCGCCGCTCAACGCGTCGTCGGTCACAAGAATGGCTTTTTCGGCACCCATTGCGAGGGCAGTGCGGATGCCGGAGACCTCTTTGTTTGGAGCCATGCTGACGAGCGTGACCTCTCCTCCTCCTGATGTTTCGCGGAGTTGCAGGGCAATCTCGACGCCATAACTGTCGGACTCGTCGAGAATGAGTTTGCAGTTTCGGTCCAGTGTGTAATCGTCCTCAAGCTCTGATGGACCGGCGGGGTCAGGGATCTGTTTTACCAACACAACAATGTTCAACTTACGTTCTCCATTCTGTTATCGCCATGCCTTCGAGCTGGAAGGTCGACGCAAGTTGTCTTTCGGGCACTTCCCCGGCCACCCGTGTAGGTTACCCCGGCTGCCCCGACTCGGACATACCTGTTTGGCGGCCCTATTGAGCTTTNTCATCGACTGCAGTCGATTGTCTTGCACATTTAGCATCGCAGTCAGGGCTGAGACGCCAAAATGGCGCGCCAACGGACCCAGTCTGATGGGTCCTAATTGCTCAGCTTAAAAAGATCGTGAAATTTTTCGCAAACCAGCTTGCGGGAAATATCGACATTCTGCGGGAGAGTCTTGGTATGTGAGCGTGTTGCACGGAAGCCTGTCTGAGCGCCAGGCGTGCAGCGCGACGTTTTGTTCTCCGTTGTTTTTACTTTTTCGCGAAAGGTGTCAGACCGATTTTTCCTGCGTCAAGAGGGGAGGTTTTCCGTTGTGGGGTGTGCTGTCGATAGTAGGGAACTGTGCCCGGGACCCGTTCAAGGGACCCGGTGACATTCACAACAGATTCGGCACTTCCGAGAAAAAGGTAGCCGTTGGGGGAGAGAATGGAGGCGATGTTGTCAAGGACAAGTTTCTTGACCATTGTGTCGAAATAGATGAGCACATAGCGGCAGAACACAATGTCAACTGGACCGATGGAATGGAATGGGTCGAGGAGATTGCGACGTTCAAAGTATATCTNCTCACGCAGGCGCGGGAGTATCTGCCATACCTCGTTTTTGTTTGTAAAATAACGTGCGATTAAGTCCGGGGTGAGTCCACGTTGTATTTCAAATTCTCTATAGACCCCTTGTTCTGCTTTTTTTAATGCTCTTTCTGAGATGTCACTTGCGAGGATCTCGATATTCCAGTTTGTTAATTCAGGAAAATGCTCTGCGATCAGNATGGCGATGGAATATGGTTCTTGCCCACTGGAACAGGCAGCGCTCCAAATGCGCAGTTTCTGGGTGTCTTTCTGTGTGTGAATGACCTCAGGAAGGATCTCGTTTTTGAGTGTATCAAAGGGGATTTTGTCACGGAAAAAAAGGGTTTCGTTTGTGGTAAGAGCATCGCAAATACTCTCCATAATGCGAGAACTTGGATGTATTCGTATTGTGTTAATGAGGTTATTTACTGTCGCGTGGTTCGTGAGTTTCGCAACTGGTGATAGTTTGTCAATAATGAGGTATTCTTGTTCTTCAGAGAGATCTATTCCCGCTATTTGNCGTAGTGTGTTGATGATAAAAGCGAGGTTTTCTCGAGTAATACTTTGCATATTATTGCTGTAAAAAGTGGAGNACTTGCTGGTTAAAGAAGTGCTGCATGGTTGAGTTTTGTGGAGAGAGTGTCCGCATTAAATGGCTTGATAATATAGTCAAAGGCGCCCGCACTCATGGCTTCTTGCATCATTTTTTTGGAGTTTCGCGTTGAGCACATTAACACTTTTATCGATTTATAAGACGGTTTTGACTTGATGAGTTTCAGGGTGGAGATTCCGTTTATGCCAGGCATGTCAATGTCAAGCAGTATGCCATCAGGAATTTTTTTATCCACAATACTTTTTGTAAGATAAGAAAGGGCTTCTTCTCCACTTGTCACCTCATTAACTTCTATATTTTTGCCTTTTAAGAGAAGTCGTACGGCCTTTCGGATGACGGCTGTGTCATCGACAACAAGAAGAGATTTCACGGATGTTTCCTCCCGTTTTTTCCAACAGGTTTCCCGNGGAAGAGCTGGCTGACGATGTGTGACGATTACTTGTTGTTTNTANCGATTTTTTCAACGGAAATACGAAGAACCCTGCTCCCCTGAATATGAGGCCTCTTGTGTTCCGTTTTTCTGCTGTGCTTCTTGAAATCGCCTTTGTTTTTCCCACAGTTTTGCTGTTTTTTCTTGGATCTTCCATCGGTCTTATAAAGAGATGTGTTATCCATTTTGTTGCTTTTCTCGGGAGGGATCTGGGCTGCGCAAGGTCAGAAACGCCGTTTTCTACGCTTTTTTGAGCCGTTAATGGGGTTCATTTCGGGATTTTTTTAACCTGGTTTGCCGTGTAGCCGAGATGACAGAGATGGGAGAGAACCTGTGTATCTGCTGATTTTTTTACTTGTTTGCCTGCTATAGGAAGTTTTTTAGGGAAAAAGTGGGGCAGGTCCGTGTGATGTACGAGACAAGTTCTGNGAAAACCCGTTTTGTTGATCTTGCCGGCGCGTCGTAGGGGAAAACGCAAGAGTAGAGGAGGCGTTCGTGTTCGAACCTGAAAGCATGCTGGGTACTTTTCTTGTTGAGGCGTATGAAAATCTCGACAAGCTGGACCGAGACTTGCTGTTGTTGGAACAGGACGCAGCAAACCCTCGAGCACTTGCCCAAGTGTTTCGCACTATCCATACGATCAAGGCGTCGAGTGGTTTTTTGGGTTTNGACAAGTTGGGTGGGATTGCTCATGTGGGCGAGAACCTCCTGCACCGTTTGCGGGAAGGGGATCTCGTTTTGGACGAGGCGCGTACCACTGTTTTGCTGCGTACAGGCGACGCGATTCGGGAGATTCTGGAGTGTGTCGAGCAAACAGGCGAAGAAGGAGACGGAAGTTACATCGACCTCGTGCAGGAGATTTGTTTGCTGGGGGGTGAAGACGACGAAGACGAGATTGTAGATGAAGACGAGATTGTGTTCGATCTCGATGAGGTAGTGCTTGATGGTGGGGAGAGTGGACTCGGCGATGCGGAAAATCAGAGGGATACCGAGCCGTTTACTGAAGCGGCAGCTGCGCATCTTGAGGGAGACGTTCTCACAGTACCGCCTGGGTCGGAGGCAGGTGAAGCTGCTTCCCCCCCTGTGGCCGATGGTGCGGGTGTCCTGGAATCTCCTTCGGAATCTGTGCCGTCTCCCCTTTCGGAATCGCCTGAACTGGTTTCTCGCCAAGAAGATGTATCTCCGCAAGTGCCTGCTTTGGCAACCGCGCCGCGGACCTCGCCAACAAGAGAAG
>JGI24723J26617_10003957_pt1 | contig 10435 bp, 9 predicted proteins | sample Cruoilmetagenom6_FD_26617 | JGI IMG/M metagenome (IMG submission 26617) | reverse complement strand
GCGTCTGCGTTGATTGAACATGATGTCCACCCGGAAGGATTTAGATCTATGGCAAGCGCAAATGTGATGGAGTTTACCGACGGCAACTTCGAGGCTGAGGTCTTGGGTGCTGACAAGCCCGTGCTGGTTGATTTCTGGGCCGAGTGGTGCATGCCTTGCAAGATCCTCGCCCCGACGATCGACGATGTCGCTGATGCGAACACCGACAAGCTCAAGGTGGGCAAGGTGGACACGGACGAGAACCGCGAGATATCCGTCAAGTACGGCATCAGCGCGATCCCNACGGTGATTATCTTCAACAAGGGCGAGATCGCCAAGAAGTTCGTGGGGCTGACGAAGAAGGAAGACATCGAAGCGGCGCTGGCNGAGATGAGCTGAGCGTTTTCGAGCCTACAGAATCAAAGACACATCGACACATATAGAGAAACACCATGAGCACTGAATCATCGAGTCATCGTCCACTGCGTTGCGGGGCTGTCGGAGTCGGGAGGATGGGCCAGCACCACGCCCGGGTCTACGCCGAGATGGAGGGCATCGAGCTGGTGGGTGTGGTGGATGCGAACTTTGATCGCGCCAAGGAGATCGCTGAGAAGTTCGGCTGCCCGGCGTTCGCGACCGAGGAAGAGCTCTTGGCGGCGGGTGTCGAGGCGGTGTCGATCGCGGTGCCGACGACATTCCATCTCAAGAGCGCGACGCCGTTCTTGAAGGCCGGCGTCGCGTGTCTGATCGAGAAGCCGTTGGCGCAGAGCGCTGATGAGGCTGAGCAGATCAAGAAGATCGCCGAAGAGCACAACGCGTGCTTGATGGTGGGGCACATCGAGCGGTTCAACCCGATCATGCGGGCGATGCAGAAGGCGACGAGCGGGACCGGCGAACCGATCCGCCCGAGCTTTATCGAGGTGCACCGGGTGTCGCCGATGACCTTCCGCTCGATGGATATCGGCGTGGTGATGGACATGATGATCCACGATCTGGATGTGGTCCTGATGCTGATGGGCGGGCGTGAGCCCGACGAGGTGCAGGCTTCGGGCGTGGCGGTGATCTCGGAGTTCGAGGACCTGTGCAACGCACGCTTGGTCTGGAACCTCACTGAGGAAGAGGGCGGCGGGCAGTGCGTCGCCAATGTGACGGCTTCTCGCCTGGCGATGAAGACCGAGCGCGTGACACGGATCACGGGCGAGAACGGGTACATCAAGATCGATTACGCGGCCAAGACCGGCACGCTGATCCGCAAGAACGCCAACGAGATCCAGATGCGTGAGGTGCGTGAGCAGCTGCGGAGCGGGGCGGACCTGACGGATATGGACTGGACCGAGCTGATTAATATTGAGCCGCTGGAGATTGATGGCGGCGAGCCGATTGTCAAGGAGATCGAGGCGTTCCTCGAGGCGGTGCGATCGGGGAACCAGCCGGCGATCAACGCGGAGGCTGGGTTTGCCAATGTGCGGACGGCTGAGCGGATCGTCGCGGCGATCGCTGTTTCCGTGGGGAACAAGGCTGCGGCCCTTTCCTGAGCTGTTCACTGATCACCCAATATTCATATTGTTGAACACATGTTGAACAACAGCAAAACCATTCAATGCCCGGGGACGGATAGTCGATGAGATCGATTCTCTCGGCGGGCTCTTTCTGACTCGCGATATCAGGATAGATGACGACACCAATGACAACTTGCGGGCGCACAGACGCGCTCGATTCATTTTTCTTCAGGATTGACACCGTAACCCGTACACAAGAAACGAACCCAACATGAGCGACCAACCCAACGAAACCAACCCGGCCCAGGACTCAGCCCCCAAACCAGAAGCGGCTCCTGCTGCAGCTCCGGCTCCTCAAGCTCCGGCTCCTAAAAACGAAGCACCGATGAGCATGCAGTCGGCTGAGCTCGATGCGCAGACCAACGCCGAGATCGAGGCGGCGATGTCCGAGATGGCGGACGCGGGGGCGGCATCGTCCGACGCCAAGTCATCGGGCGGCAAGATCCGTGGCCCACGCGTGGTCCGCGGCGGGCGCGAGCATCGTACCGGTGTGGTGGTCTCGGTTGGCGCAACGGACCTGTTCGTTGAGTTCGGGCCCAAGGAGCTGGGCGTGGTCGATATGACCCAGTTTAAGGAAGAGGCCCCCAAGGTGGGCGACTCGCTTGAGGTCGCGGTGCAGCGGTACGACAGCGCCGAGTCGCTCTACATCTGTGTGATGCCCGGCTCGGTGCAGAAGGCCGACTGGGAGATGCTTGAAATGGGGCAGGTCGTCGAGGCCCGCGTCACCGGCACCAACAAGGGCGGGCTCGAGCTTGAGATCGCCGGCCACCGGGCGTTCATGCCCGCGTCGCAGGTTGATATCAACCATGTCGCGGACCTGTCCGTGTTCGTGGGCGAGAAGATGACCTGCGAGGTGCAGAAGATCGATCGGCGCGGGCAGGGCAATATTTTGCTGAGCCGACGCGACATCATCGCCAAAGAGCGTGCGAAGCTGGCCGAGGGGCTCAAGGATCGGCTCAACGAGGGCGACACGGTCGAGGGCACCGTGCGCAAGATCATGGACTTCGGTGCGTTTGTAGACATCGGCGGCGTCGATGGTCTGATCCACATCAACGACCTCTCGCACAACCGCGTGAACCACGGGGCCAAGGGCGTGGCGGAGCATGTCAGCGAGGGGCAGAAGGTGACGGTGCAGATCCTCAAGCTCGACTGGGAAGCCAACCGCATCGGGCTGGGGCTCAAGCAGCTGGCGGCTGATCCGTACAAGGCGGCGCTCAATGAGGTCGTCGAGGGTGCGCAGCTCTCGGGCAAGGTGACCAAGATCTTGGACTTTGGTGCGTTTGTTGAAGTCGCGCCGGGTGTCGAGGGGCTCGTGCATATCTCGGAGCTCGAATGGCGTCGCGTGGGCGATGTGTCCGAGGTGCTCACCGAGAACGAGGTGGTGCAGGTCTTGGTGCTCAAGGTTGATCCGGACGATCGCAAGATCTCGCTGTCGATCAAGCAGCTCAAGGAACGCCCGCAGCAAGAAGGCGGCGGCGGTAATAAGGGTGGCGGCGGTGGCCGAGGCGGTCGCGGTGGACGCGGCGGTGGCGGTCGTGACGATCGTGACCCGGCGGAGATCCTCAAGGAGACCCCGCAGCTTCGTCGTCTGCGTGAGCAGGCCAAGAAGAGCAAGCCCAAGAGCGGCGGCGGGATCGGCAACGCCGGCGGCCTTGGCATTGGGCTCGGCGATTTGAAGCTCTGAATGCGATAAGTCAGCCTTGACTCAGTAAAGTTAGATATTGATAAAACGAAGAAGCCGCCCGTGAGATTCGCGGGCGGTTTTTTGTGGTTGTATACTGTTGGTATGAGTCATGTGCATCCGGATATTGTGGTGGGGGAGCCGATCCCAGAGATTGAGCCGAGGGTGAACGCGGCGTATCTGGAGCAGGCGCGATTGATGATCAGTCGAGGGCGGGTGGTCATCGGTGTGTTGTTGATGTGTGTGGTTTTGGTGAACCTGTTGTCTTTGGGGATCATGGTGCGCATTGCACTGCTGGCAGTGCTGCTCATTGGGCTAGCTTTCTACGCCAAACGATCGGCAAGTCTGGAGGGCCAGCAGTTCAAGAGCTACGGCGTGCTGGATCGGTGGTCGATCCCGTTTCGTGTGCATGTAGAGAGTGTGTTGTATCCGGCTTTAATGATGATTCTGGTCCAACTGATGATGCAGCCTTCGTCGAGGTTTCAGAGCCATGTGACATTCTTTGGGGTGATCACCGCTCTGTATGGGGCGGGAGGTTTGTATTTTCTCCGTCAAGCGCGCGAGCCGGGGGCGATCAGTTGTGTGCATTGCGGGTATCCGGTGACGGGTTTGACGCTGCCGTGTGCTTGTCCGGAGTGCGGGCGAGGGCTGGTTGACGGGCAGTCCACAACCGATCGCGTTCGGGTTCGATCGCCCAAACTGTGGTGGGGCGGGTGCGTGGCGGTATTGCTTGGGGTGAGCATGGTCTTTACGAGCTTTGGGCAATACGGATTGTTTTTCTGGGCAATGCCGCGGGGGGTGGTGCTCAAGTTGGCGGCGAGCGATGGGGGTGCGTTCAATCGTGTGATGAGCGGGACGATGACGGAAGAAGAAGAGCTGGCTTTGATCGAGGGGATGGTTGAGCACCGGACTCAGGGCGGGATGGTGGTGGCGTATGAGCCGGGGGCTTGGCTTGGGGGGCAGGTGCTCGCGGGTCGACTTAGCAAAGCGCAGCTCGATCGGTTGTATGCGCCGATCACGCAAGTTAAGATTGACGCGCCGGACTCGGGGCGTGTGGGCGAGGGCATCTCTCTTCGGCTCACGGCCGAGCTGGCCATATTGCCCGGCGTCGGTGTGGGCCCGGTGTACTTCTTTGAAGGCTTTGGGATCCATGATGCGGCGGAATCAGGTGATTTCGCATCGCTTGAGTTGTATGGGGGAAAACAGCAGGCTCAGTATCTGAGTTTTCTGATGCCGCAAGGGAATCCTACGAGGGACGGCGTGCCGGTGTATCGCTGGACGCCGATGGTGAGCGGGACTTATACGGTTCGGGGGCGCGTGGTGTTTGCGTTGTTCGCCGGGGCGGGGCCGATGATGAATCAGCGGATCGATTGGGCCAAAGAGGGCGAGGCGATGTTTGGGGTGGTGCCGATCTGGTGGCGGGAAGTGGAGCTTGAGCACACGGTGATCGTGGAGCCATAACCGTGGGGGCCACCTAAAATGGGGGGTGGTGTGGTGTCGGTATAACCGGCAGGGTTGCTCTAGTCCTTCACGGTTGCAGCCAGAAGCCCGAACCCATGGACGATTGATGGCGTTGCGGCGGTGTGAAACCGATTGTTGTAAAGCGACTTGCCAATGGGGCTGGTGTTCGCATCCATCCGGGGCTCTTGGGCGTTCTACGATACCTCATGCGATCTCCCCAACAGTTTGTACAACTCTGTAAGCCTGGAGGCTTTATGTTCTCAGCAATTACCACTGTCTCATCGGCCTGTCTGCTCCTCTCGTGCGCGGCCTTCGCTGCGCCCGAGGATAAAGGTGGTGAAGTGGACTACGGGGGGCGTATCCAGATAGTTGACCGATCGAACGGTGGGTCCAATAACCGCGGGGGGGCGAGTGGGGGCGACGACTCCGGGTCGGATCCGCGGGCGCACGGGCTTGGTGGAGCGCGATGGCAGGACGGGATTCCCCGTGAGCCGATGTGGCATATCCATGCGGCGGGTTCGGTCCGCGATCTGAGTATACATCCTGAAGACAACGCCCAGGGGCTTGTTGGGTGGTGGCGTGGGGATCGCGCGGTTGATGAGCTCATTATCCGAATCAGGCGAGGGTATGATGCCGGCGCACGCCGAATCCTGATTAACCGTCCGATGGGGACGCCGGGCAATACCTATGTCCCCGGGGCGAGCTGGCTGACGATGGATGACAACAAGCGAGATGAGCTGCCCGAGAAGCTGACCAAGGCGCTGATCGACGAGTTTGATGAGCCGGTGCACATCGTGTGGTTTGTGGGCTCGGACATGTCCGATCCTCGTGAGTATCCTGGGTGGACGCAATCGCGCAACGATGAGTTTTACCAGCTCGGCAAGGACGAGACTTGGGAAGAGCTCGTGGGTACGCGCGTTACGCTCGGCGGCTGGATCTCAACGGGGGCATCCGGGTTGGCGATCGATAACTCTTCGCCTATGCACAAACGCGAGCACTATGTGCGTTTGTTCAATCAGCTCAATCAGTTCCCCTTCAATCTCGCAATCTACGGCGAGGCTTATCCGCTCGTTTTTCAGGGATCGAATCTTGTTCGAGACGAGACAGGGGCATCGGTGCTTGATACCGAGATGATCGAATCGATGCCCTGGCTTGCAACGAATGATTACATCGATCAGCGGTGGACAATGACGGGCAGATCCGATTCATTCCCGCTCAACGAAGACACGACACGCATGTTTGTCTGGCTCGAGCACTCCAACCTGAGCTACGGCAATGCGGATGCCCGGATCGCGATGGTTGACAAGTACATGGATATGGGGCTGATCCCGATTACGAACGATCCTGAGATGTTCATGCACGCCAAGAGCCGACTGGGATCGTCGCATTCGTCACAGTTTCGGGCTCCAGATCCGAACGCGGGGGGGACCAACAACAGCCGACGCGGGGTCTTCGATTCGACCAACCTTCGCCGACGGAGTGTGCCCGATCAGACCTTGCCCCAGCGGTACCAGCCTCGGGGCACGGGCATCGAGTGAGTGGGCGGCGGGCCTGATCGGCCCACGCTGATTGAAACAGTTTTTAAATCCCGGTGGAGCCGAAGCCGGCCGAGCCGCGTGCAGTGTCCTCGAGTTCTTTGACCTCGAGGATTGTTGCGTGCGCGACGGGGGCGATGATCATCTGGGCGATGCGGTCGCCGTGGTTGATGGTGTAGGGTGCTTTGGAGAGGTTGATCAGGGCGATGAACATTTCGCCGCGGTAGTCGGCGTCGATGGTGCCCGGGGCATTGGGCAGGGAGATGCCGTGCTTTGTGGAGAGACCCGAGCGTGGGCGGACCTGGCCCTCGTGTCCGAAGGGGATCGCGCAGGCGTAGCCTAGGGGGATCTTGACGATCTCGCCCGGCTCGACGGTCACCGATGCGGGCATGTCGTGGCGGGGGAGGCAGGCGGCGAGGTCGAGCCCGGCGGCGTGGGTTGATTTGTATTGGGGGAGGATCGCGCGATCGTCGAGGCGTTTGATGCGGAGCTGGGTGGCGCTGACGCGCCCGACGCCGGGGACTTTGATCTCGGCGTGGAAATCGGTCGGGCGTGGGGTGTTGTTTGTATTGCTGGGGTTGGAGTTGTTGGGCAGTTGGCTCGGCGAACGATCGGTGGTGGTGCTCATGGACCAATGATAATGCATCCGAGCAGTGAAGTCTCCTCGGATGCATGCTTGCGTGTCATGAAGATTTTGATTCGGCGATCTTGTTTAGGCGATCGAGGTGGCGATCGAGGGAGCGATGTCCGCTTCGATCGAGCCGATGAGGGCGATGTCCTCGTCGGTGAGGTTCCGGCGGAGGTCATCGAGGACGCGGTTGAACGAATCGATGAGTCGGCGGGTGGAGTTGATCGCGGTGTCCATGGAGGACTTGCCGGTGACTTGTTTGATCAGGTCGGGCTGGTGGATCTGGGCGAGGTTCTGCTCCGAGATCGATTTGGCGTCGATGAGCGAGTTGAGGAGGTTGAGGGCTTCGTCGCGGCGTTGGGTCGTTTCTTGGATCATGCGCTGCTTGGATGTCATGGACATGAAGGGCTCCTTTGGCAGAGAGATGATATCACCTTTGTGGATGTGTTGGCGGGGTGATGATCTGTATCTTGTTATTCTCGCGTTCTTTAAGTCATCGGTCAACTGGCGAGGCGCATTCAATATTTTCGGACGCTCGGTGTCTGGCGGCTCAACGCGTGTGTGCGGTGAGGCATACGAAAACCGCCGGAAACCGCCGGAAACAGGCGGAAATCGCGGTGTATTGCGGATAAGGGGTCAATCGTCGTCGTCATTGCCGGCGCTTGATGAACGGTTTTTGTTTGCGCTGCTGTTGAGGAATCCGAGCTGGACCATGAGCCCGAGGGCGGTGAGGATGACCCAGATAATGGCCCAGATGATGGCGGACTGGTCGAGGAAGTCGGGGCGTTGCCCGGTGCGTGCCGTGAGCAGGGCGGAGGTGGCGCCGATGCAGACGGCCGAGCCCGAGAGGCTGGTGACCAGGGCGGTGGTGCGCTTGGGCATCATGACCCCGACCAAGAGCCCGAAGGCGAAGCCGGCGAATCCGGCGCTGAGGATGATGAGCTTCTCGCGATCAGGACGCTGTGCAAGGTCGGCCTGGATGGTGTTGTACATGTGCTCGATGAACTCTTTGGATCGCGTGGCGGCGTCCTTGATCTGCTGCTTGGCGTCGTCGTTGAGGATGTTGCCGTCCTCGTCGAGGCGATCGAAGGCTTCTTCGGCGGCTTCTCGGTTGATCGATTCGTTGAGTGAGGTTTTGATGCCGGCGAGGGTATCGGCGGTGTCTTCACCGGATTCGACGAGGGCGGCTTCGGTGTCGGAGAGGGCGTCGGTTTGTGTTGGGTTGGCGCTCAGGAAAATCAGTGCGCCCACAACGCCGGCGGCGGCGAAGGCCATCGAGGAGGTAATGGCGATGACGAGGCGGAACATGGCCAGAGAGACTAAGGAGCCGATCAAGCCGCCGGCCAGAAGCCCAGTGATGCCGGGGGTGAGGGTGAAGCCCCCGGGGTGGAAGGAGGGCAGCCCGGTGAGGGGGAGGATGGTGGTGCCGACGAAGGCGCCGATGGCGAGCCCGAAGAGGAAGAAGACGGGCTTGATGACGCGGGCGCCGACGAGCCAGAGCAGGAGCCCGGCCATGAGTGCCATCCCCANGGGGACGGAGCCGCCCTCGGGGAGGGATTGGGCGAGGACGAGCGTGGAGTCNAGTGTGTGCATAACAGTGTATTGTTGGGATGCGGGGGCGGAGATTTCGGATCTTGGGCCCGGAATGACGGAGTTTGCGCGTTGAGCGGGTGAAAACGGTGTTCTTGGGGGACTATCGGACAAACCTGTGTGAAGTGGCCATCGGGGGTGATACCGGGGGGCGGATCGGGCGATATCGTAGGTGTATGGCGAAAAAAACGACCAAGAAGACCACCAAGAAGACGGCCAAGAAAACTGGCAAGAAGCCCGCGAAGAAGACTCCGAGCAAGAAGCCGACCCAAGCGGGTTCGGGTTCGGGTTCGGGCGCCAGCGAGAGTGCGCAGGCGTCCAAGGACCTGGCGGGGTTCCGCACCAAGATTGATCGGCTCGATCGGAAGCTCGTCGATCTGCTCAACGAGCGGGCCAAGCTGGTGGTGGGGGTGGGGGAGCTCAAGCGTGGATCGGACACGCCGATCTATGCGCCGCATCGCGAGGCCCAGGTGCTCGCCAAGGCGCTGGGGCGGAACGATGGGCCGTTGCCAGATCGGACGATCGAGGGTGTGTACCGCGAGCTGATGTCGGGGTCGTTTGCGTTGGAGCGTCCGCTGCGGATCGGGTATCTGGGGCCGGCGGGTTCGTACTCGCACCAGGCGTCGGTCAAGCAGTTCGGGTCGTCGGTGGATTATGAGGATCTGCAGCTGATCGAAGGCGTGTTTACCGAGGTTCGCCGCGGGCATGTGAACTATGGGCTGGTGCCGATCGAGAACTCGATCGGGGGCGGGATCACCGAGACACTCGATGCGCTGGCGGTGAATGCTGGGCATGTGCATGTGTACGCCGAGGCGCAGATCGCGATTTGTCATATGTTGCTCACGGACTGCGCCCCGCACGATGTGCGCCGGATCCATTCCAAGCCCGAGGTGTTTGCGCAGTGTCGCAACTGGCTGACGACGCAGTATCCCAACGCGGCGTTGATCCCCGACGCTTCGACGAGCCAGTCGGTGAAGACGGCGATTAAAGAAAACCAGCTGGCGGCGGAGATCGGGGCGGTGCCCGGATCGGCGGCGATTGCTTCGGAGCTTGCGGGCGAGCTGTATGGCTTGCCGGTGCTGTTTCGAAACATCGCGGACAACCCGGACAACATCACGCGGTTCTACATTATCTCCAAGGAGAAGGCGCTGGCGAGCGGGGATGACAAGACCTCGATTATGTTCGCGACAGAGGACAAATCCGGTGCGCTCGTCGAGGTGCTCCAGGCATTCCAGAACGAGGGCGTGAACCTGAGCCATATCGATAAGCGTCCGTCGGGGCGCGAGAACTGGAGCTACGCGTTTTACATCGATGCGCTGGGGCATCGGGACGATTCGGCGATGAAGCGGGCGATCAAGAACGCGAAGACGCACTGCAAGGAGCTGCATGTGCTCGGGTCGTACCCGCGATCGAAGCGGATTTTGTGAGCGAGCGGGGGCCTTGGTCGGGCTTTTCCCTAGAGTGGTTGTATGAAAGAACCACTCCAAATCAAGAGTCATCAGACACATCGGGAGAGTCTTTGGCGGTTTGTTCTGCTGGCGGCTTTGCTTGTCGCGTACTTTGTGTACATGAGTTTCAAGTATGGAGCGGCCACGGGGGCGTTGGTTTCTGCGCTGAGCTGGAGCTTCTTTGTGCTGTGTACGCCCGTGGCCGACGGGGGATTCGTGATCGCGTTTCCGATCCGGTTGCTCTTTGGTGTGCGGATGCTGGTCACGCAGATCGTGGTCTGGTTCGTGGCGATCGGGATNAACTTGGCGGCGATGGCTTGGTCGCCGGCGAGCTATGAGGTGACGCCGCTCACCAAGCTGCTGCACACGATCTTCACAACCCCTTGGCCGGACTGGAGTATCTTGCTGATTGCGTTGGGCGGGACCATTATGTCGATCTGGTTCGGCGATGAGATGATCGATGTGGCGTCGCATTCGATGCGGAAGAAGGGGCACAAGCATGGGTTTAAGCACAAGACGATCGTCGTTTTGGGGCTTGGTGTGCTGACGGTCAT
>JGI24723J26617_10003956_pt1 | contig 10435 bp, 9 predicted proteins | sample Cruoilmetagenom6_FD_26617 | JGI IMG/M metagenome (IMG submission 26617) | reverse complement strand
CGCGGCGCTGCGCGGCAAACGCGCGGCAGAGGCCTTGACCGGGTGCGGCGGGGCAGAGTGGCTGGTGCTGAACACCGCGCCGACCATCGCGCCCGGAGGGCTGCCCTGTCAGATCGTGCATCCCGGCACGTTGCGCCGCACCGGTGCGCTGGCGCTCTACAGCAGTGACAAGGGGCTGCGCATGGTCAGCGCGCGCCAGGTCACCGGCGCGCGGATGTGGAACACCCGCTCGCGTTGAGCGCTCAATATGTGCGGATCAGCCCGATGAGGCGGCCCTGTACCTTGACCTTGTCGCTCGGCAGGACGCGGGTTTCGTAGGCGGGGTTGGCCGCCTCCAGCGCGATGGCNCTGCCCCGGCGAAAGAACCGTTTCAGCGTTGCTTCCTGATCTTCGACCAGCGCCACGACAATATCGCCATTCTCGGCCACGTTCGTCTCGCGGATCACGACAATATCACCGTCGTTGATCCCTGCGTCGATCATCGAATCGCCTTTGACTTCCAGCGCGTAATGCTCGCCGGGGCCTTTGATCATCGCACCGGGCACGGCGACGTTATGCGAAGCGTGCTGAATGGCCTCGATCGGCACACCGGCGGCGATCCGACCCATCACCGGCAGTTCCATTGCATGTACCGCCTCGATGGGGAGGGCATTGGCGGGCTGCGGTGCCGAGGGCTTGTCGCCGTCGATCACCCGCGGGCTGAAGCCGGTCGTGGGCGCCCCGCCCAAGGCTTCCGGCAGCTTCACGATCTCGAGCGCGCGGGCGCGGTGCGCAAGGCGGCGGATGAACCCGCGTTCCTCCAGCGCAGTGATCAGCCGGTGAATGCCCGATTTGGACCGCAGATCAAGCGCCACTTTCATTTCGTCGAAACTCGGGGGAACGCCGTCGCGCTGAACACATTTGTTGATGTATGTCAGCAGATCGAGCTGTTTTTTGGTCAGCATCTGGTGGGTCCTTTGGCTGCGTCGATTTCCTTTTGTTCTACGCATGTTCCCGTTTTGTGTCAACAGCCGGGCACGATCCCCGTTCTCTGGGTCAGAGTGGGATATACTGCATGACATCGCCTGCCTGGCGGGGCTTGTCGCCGGGCGGCCGGACCAGAAGCGCGTCGGCATCCGCCAGAACCGACAGCAGCGCACTGTCCTGTTGTGTCGCTGGGTGCAGGCCGTCGGGGCCGATCTTCGCGCGCATGTAATGTTCGCGTGGCCCGTTAGCGGGCATCGCCACTGCCAGTGCTGCCTTTTTACGCGGGGCAGGGGCCGCGCCCAGCCCCAGCATCGCGCGCAATACGGGCAGGACAAAGACATGCCCGCAGACCATCGCCGAGACCGGATTGCCCGGCAACCCGATCATCGTGGCATCGCCCATGCGTCCCGCCATCAGCGGTTTGCCGGGCCGCATCGCGACCTTGTAAAAGCTGCGCGCCATACCCTGCGCCTGTGCCACCGAACCGACCAGATCATGATCGCCGACCGACGCACCGCCGATGGTGATGATCAGATCCGCCCCCTGCGCCAGATCGAAAGCGGTCTCGAGCGCGGTCACGGTATCGCGTGCGATCGGCAGCAGATGCGCCTCGGCCCCGTTCGCGTCCAGGAGCGCCTTGAGCCCGAAGGAGTTCGAGGCGATGATCTGATCCCGACCCGGGGTTTCGCCCGGCATGACCAGCTCATCCCCGGTGGCGATCAGCGCCACGCTGGGTTTGCGGTAGACCGGAACTTCGGCGATGTTCATCGCGGCCAGCAGGGCGATATCCTGCGGGCGCAGCAGGCGCGGCGCGGCAAATTCGCCACCCTCCCGGAAATCACCACCGCCGGGGCGCACATGCCACCCGGAATCGAGCTTGTCGCCCAAGGTGATCCGGTCACCTTCGCGGGTCACGTCCTCTTGGATGATGACCCGGTCGCAGCCCTCGGGCAGCGGCGCGCCGGTAAAGATGCGCACGGCCTTGCCCGCGGGGACGGTGCCGGCATAGCCGTGCCCGGCCGCGGCCTCTGCGATCACGTCGAACTGCGCGCCGGGGGTGGCATCGGCGCCGCGAAGCGCATAGCCATCCATCGCCGAGGCGGCAAAGGGGGGCTGATCGCGCCGGGCCTGCATGGGCCGCGCCAGCACGCGCCCGGCGGCCTGCACCAGCGGCACGGTTTCGACCTGCATCGGGGATGTCAGCGCAAATAGATGGTTCAGAGCGTCATCGACCGAGATCATTCCGCGCTGTACCGCCCTGATTTTCCGCCATCTTTCAGCATCACGCGCAAGCCGCCGATCTGCATGGCGCGGTCGACAGCCTTGACCATGTCATAGACCGTCAGTGCCGCCGTGGCGGCGGCGGTCAGCGCTTCCATCTCGACGCCGGTCTGGCCTGTGGTCTTGACCGTTGCTTCTATCCGCACGCCAGGCAGATCCGCATCTAGGGTCAATTCCACGGCAACAGAGGCGATCGGCAGCGGATGGCACAGCGGAATCAGATCGGGCGTCTTCTTGGCCCCCATGATCCCGGCGAGTCGTGCCACGGACAGGACATCGCCCTTCTTGGCGCGCCCTTCCGATACGATTTCGAAGGTTTGCGGCGCCATGGTGATGTGGCATTCCGCCACCGCGATCCGATCCGTCACCGCCTTGGCCGAGACATCGACCATGTGCGCGTCGCCCTTGCCGTCGAAATGCGTAAGGCCGGTCACTACATTGCTCCGCTGGTCAGCGGGCTGGCCAGAATGGCGCGGGTCGCAGCGGCCACGTCATCGGCGCGCATCAGCGTCTCGCCGATGAGGAAACAGCGTGTGCCGTAGCGGGCCATGTCGGCCAGATCCTTGGAGGTTTCCAGCCCGCTTTCGCAAATCAACAGCGCATCGACAGGGGCGATGCGGGCCAGATGGCGCGTGACATCAAGCGATGTTTCGAACGTATTCAAATCGCGGTTGTTGATCCCGATCAGGGTCGAATTCAGCTGTTCCGCGCGCTTCATCTCGGCCTCGTTATGGACCTCGATGATGGAATTCATGCCCCAGCGTTCGGCGGTGGCCTCCAGTTCGGCGGCCTCTTCATCGGTCACGCTGGCCATGATGATCAGGATGCAATCGGCCCCCAACGCGCGCGCCTCGCTCACTTGATATGGGTCATACATGAAATCCTTGCGCAGCACCGGCAGGCTGCAGGCGGCGCGGGCAAGCGTCAGGTACTCCTTGGCCCCTTGGAAGCTGGGCGTATCGGTCAGAACGCTCAGACAGGACGCGCCGCCTTCTTCGTAGGCCACAGCCAGCGCCTCGGGGTCGAAATCCTCGCGGATCAGCCCCTTGGACGGACTGGCCTTCTTGATCTCGGCAATCAGGCCATAGCCCTGTTTGCTGGCTTGGGTCAGCGCCTCCTGGAAATTGCGCACAGGGGGGGCAGCGATGGCGCGCTCGTGCATCTCGTCGGGCGACACCTCCTGCTTGGCTGCTGCCACTTCCTCGAGCTTGTAGGCCTTGATCTTTTCCAGGATGTTGGGGGTAGTCATTTGGTCTCCGATGTCACTTGGGCGAGGGTTTCCAGCCGTGTGCGGGCGGCCCCACTGTCGATACTCTCTCGGGCCTGTGCAACCCCCGTCTTGAGGTCGGGCGCATGGTCGGCGATTACCAGCGCTGCGGCGGCATTGAGCAGGACCGCGTCGCGGTAAGCGTTCTTTTCCCCGTTCAGCAGGGCCCGGAAAGCGATCCCGTTCTCCTCGGGTGTTCCGCCGAGAATATCCTCGAACGGATGCACCGGCAGGCCGAAATCTTCGGGGTGCAGTTCGCACTCCTTGACGCTGCCATCAGTCTCAAGCGCGGCGACCCAGGTGACGCCGGTGATGGTCATCTCGTCGGTGCCGTCGCTGCCATGCACCAGCCAGGCGCGCTCTGATCCCAGCAGGCCCAGGGTTTCGGCCATCGGGCGGATCAGGTCGCGTGCGAATGCACCGGTGAGTTGGCGTTTGACGCCCGCAGGGTTGGTCAGCGGCCCGAGGATGTTGAAGATCGTGCGCGTGCCCAGCTCGGTCCGGGTCGGCATGACATGGGCAATCGCAGGGTGGTGCATCGGCGCCATCATGAAGGCGATACCGGCCTTTTCAAGCGCCTTTTCAGCAACCTCCGGGCCGACCATCACGTTGACGCCCATCTGGCCGAGGGCGTCGGCGGCGCCCGACTTGGAACTGAGGTTGCGGTTGCCATGCTTGGCCACGGGCACACCCGCCCCCGCGACCACAAAGGCCGTCGCGGTCGAGATGTTCAGCGTGCCTTTGCCGTCGCCTCCGGTGCCAACGATGTCCATCGCGCCTTTGGGGGCGCGCACCGGTTTGCACTTGGCGCGCATGACAGCGGCGGCGGCGGTATATTCGTCTACCGTTTCTCCGCGCGTGCGCAGCGCCATCAGCAACCCGCCGATCTGGCTGGGGGTCGCCTCGCCTTCAAAGAGGTGGTCAAAGGCGGTCTCGGCTTCGGCGCGGGTGAGCGGGCGGTCGGCGGCGATGCCGATCAGGGGTTTGAGGTTGTCACTCATGCGGGAACCCCGGCTTTCTGCGGCATCATGTCGAGGAAATTCTTGAGCAGCGCATGCCCATGCTGCGAGGCAATCGACTCGGGGTGGAACTGAACGCCGTGGATGGGAAGGCTCTTGTGTTGCAGTCCCATGATCGTGCCATCCTCCAGCTCTGCGGTTACTTCCAGCACCTCGGGCAGGCTGGCGCGCTCGACCACGAGGCTGTGATAGCGCGTGGCCTCGAACGGTGATGGCAGTCCGGCAAAAACGCCTTTGCCCCCATGCTTTACCTGTCCCATCTTGCCATGCACGATCTCGGAGTGGCGCACCACTTTGCCGCCAAAGGCCTGTCCGATGGTCTGATGCCCCAGGCAAACGCCCAGCAACGGAATGCCCGTTTCGGCCGCAGCCGCCGTCAGCGCCAGACAGATCCCTGCCTGATCCGGGTCGCAGGGCCCCGGTGACAGCACGATGCCATCCGGGCGCAACGCCATCGCCGCCTGCACATCCAGCGCGTCGTTGCGCCTGACCAGCACCTCGGCATCCAGTTCGCCCAAATAATGCACGAGATTGTAGGTAAAACTGTCGTAGTTATCTATCAAGAGCAGCATTTTGCGCCTCGTGCGAATGGGGGGTGGAGGCCGGGGCCTTGGTCGCGATATACATGTTCAGGGTTAGCTGGCACCGTCAAGAGGCGCAAACAGCGGTAGGGATGAATTAGAGATGGCACAGGGTTTTTTTGGAGGGATAATCGCCGGCACGGTGGTGGCGGCTCTGGGGCTGGGAACTGCATCCGTGCTGACCGGGAAGCCGCAACGCGCGGCGCCCGAGGCGGCGGCTCTTCCCGAGGCGGCAGCACTCGAAGTGCCCGCAGGATCACAGTTCAACCAGGGGAGAGAGGACAAGCCAGTGGCGTTGACCTCGCAGCCTGATGCGGTGCCACGAGTCGAAGGCGCCCCGGAGGTGAGCAACTCGGTGCCCGACGATCTGAGCGAGATCAAGGATGAGGACATGCAGCCCGCCGCGGTCCCGCAGACCGGCACCGCGCAGGCCAACCTGAGCGCGCCGCAGGTGGCAACAGGTGGCAGTGCCGTGGAATTTGGCGAGGACGCGGCCGTGCAACCCAGCCCGCAAGCCGCGGCGCCTGATGCACCGGAGGGCGGCGACGACTCGATGTCGATTTCGGTCGATCCGGCCCAGCCGATGCAGCCCACGGTGGATGTGGACCCCGCCGCCTTCCCCGAAATGGAACCTGACGCGCCCGGCGCTGATGCCGCGCCCGATATCCGGGCTCAAGTGCCCACGCCCGACGCGGAAGCCGCGACCGAAGCTCCGGCCGATGCGATTGCTGCGGTGCCATCGAAGACCATCGGCGATCTTGCCGAGGATGTGGCCACCAACCGCCTGCCATCCGTTACAGACACTACTGGGGCTGCCGAAACGCCTGCCGAGGAGCGCGATGCGTCCGAAAAGGCGCTACCGGCCATAGAAGCCAACGCCGTGCCGTTTCAAAACCCCGAGGGCAAGCCGCTGATGGCCATCGTGCTGATCGACGACGGCACCAGCCCCATCGGGTTGCCCGCCTTGTCGAGCTTTCCCTATCCGTTGAGTTTTGCCGTCGATCCCACCTGGGACGGCGCGGCAGAAGCGATGCGGCGGTACCGCGATGCGGGTTTCGAAGTGCTGGTGATGGTGGATTTGCCAGAGGGCGCCCAGGCGAGCGACACTGAAATTGCCATGCAAATGGTGCTGAACGCCGTGCCCGAGGCGGTCGCGGTGCTGGAAGGTACGGGCACCGGCCTGCAATCCGGGCGCGCCGCCGCCGAGCAGCTCGCGCCGATCCTGTTGGAGAGCGGTCACGGGCTGGTTCTGTTTCCCAATGGGCTGGATACCGCGCGCAAGCTGATCTCGCGCGAAGGTGTGCCAACGGGCAGCGTGTTCCGCGATTTCGACGCCAAGGGGCAGAACGCTACCGTGATCCGGCGCTTTCTGGATCAGGCGGCGTTCAAGGCCGGGCGTGGACAGGGGGAAGTGATCATGCTGGGCCGGCTGCGCGCCGACACGATCAGCGCGCTGTTGCTCTGGGGGCTGCAGGATCGCGCCAGCAGCGTCGCGATTGCGCCGATTTCTGCGGTGCTGACAGAGCAGCGCTGAAGCTCAGCCATCACGCCATGCGCCCTGTGCGATCCCGTCCAGCGCCCAGTCGCCGATCCGCCAGCGAACGAGGCGCAGTGTCGGGTGGCCGACATGCGCGGTCATGCGCCGCACTTGGCGGTTTCGGCCTTCGGTGATGGTGATCTCCAGCCAGCTGTCGGGCACGGATTTTCGGTAACGCACGGGCGGATCGCGCGGCCATAGATCGGGCGGCGCGATGCGGCGCACCCCGGCAGGGCGGGTCGGCCCGTCCTTTAGCGTGACGCCAGATGCGAGCGCGTCCAGCGCGGCCTCATCGGGCAGGCCTTCGACCTGGACCAGATATGTCTTGGGCTGTTTGAAACGTGGATCGGCGATGCGCGCTTGCAGCTTGCCGTCATCGGTCAGGATCAGCAGGCCTTCGCTGTCGCGATCCAGACGCCCGGCAGGATAGACGCCGGGCAAATCGATATAGTCCGATAGGGTCGCGCGCGGGCTGTCCTGAGTGCCCTTGTCGGTGAATTGCGACAGCACGCCATGGGGTTTGTTGAATAGGATGAGGCGGGTCATCTGCGCAGTCTGTCCTGAAATCAGAAAATTTTTGACACAGATTTTTCGCGAAAAATCTGGCGCGTCAGGTATTGCCGTCGCCGGTGAACCGGGCGGCATCCGCTGCGGCCCTGCGGATCGCGTTCGATTTGTGCACCGTTTCCATGTATTCGGATTCGGGGTCGCTGTCGTAGACGATGCCGCCGCCGGCCTGAATGTAGAGTTTTTGGTTCTTCACCACAGCCGTGCGCAGGGCAATGCAGACATCCATGTCGCCGCCCGCGCTGAAATAGCCGACACCGCCACCATAGACGCCACGCTTTTCCGGCTCCAACTCGTCGATGATCTCCATCGCGCGGACCTTGGGCGCACCGCTGACCGTGCCAGCAGGCAGCCCGGCCAGCAGCGCTGACAGCGCGTCTTGATCCTCGGCCAACTCGCCCACCACGTTGCTGACGATATGCATGACGTGGCTGTAACGCTCGATGATGAATTTTTCCGTCGGGCGCACCGTGCCAATTTTCGACACCTTGCCGGTGTCATTACGTCCCAGATCGAGCAGCATCAGGTGCTCGGCCAGTTCCTTGGGGTCGGCCATCAGATCGGCTTCGTTGGCGCGATCCTCTTCCGGGGTCGCCCCGCGCGGACGCGTGCCCGCGATCGGGCGGATTGTAACTTCGTTGCCAAAGACCCGTACGAGGATTTCGGGGCTGGCGCCCACCACCTGGAAGCCGCCGAAATTGAAATAGAACATGAAGGGCGACGGATTCGTGCGCCGCAAACTGCGATAAAGCGCAAAGGGGGGCTGCGTGAACGGCTGAGTCCAGCGCTGCGAGGGCACCACCTGGAAAATGTCGCCTGCGCGGATGTATTCCTTGGCCTTCTCCACCGCGTCCTTGTAGGCGGCTCGGGTGAAGTTCGACACGGGCGGCGCATCCTCGTGCGCCTCGCCCATTTCGCGGCTGGCGCGGGGCAGGGTGCGTTCCAGATCGCGTACGGCATCCATGACCCGTTCAGCGGCCTGCGCATAGGCGGCGCGCGCGGATTGTCCGTTGCCTGTCCAGGCCGGGGCCACGACGATCACCTCGCCCTTGACCCCGTCCAGCACCGCAATGACCGACGGGCGCAGCATCACCGCGTCCGGCAGGCCCAGCGGGTCGGGATTGACGTTCGGCAGGTGTTCGACCAGCCGGATCATGTCATAGCCAAGATAGCCAAAAAGGCCGGCACTGGCGGCTGGCAGGCCTTCGGGCAGGTCGATGCGGCTCTCTGCGATCAGGGCGCGGAGATTGGCCAGTGGATCACCGTCCTGGACCTCGAAGGCTTCGCCGTCGAAACGGGCGTGCCGATTGATCTGGCTGGTGGTGCCGTGGCACTTCCAGACCAGATCGGGTTTCATCCCGATGATCGAGTAGCGTCCGCGCACTTCGCCACCGGTGACGGATTCGAGCATGAAGGCGTCTGGCGCAGCGCCTGTCAGCTTGAGCATCAGGGACACCGGCGTATCGAGATCGGCGGCAAGGCGGGCATAGACCACCTGCGCCTCTCCGGCGTCAAAGCGCGGGGCAAACGCGTCGAATGCGGGGGTCAGTTCCATCCCGTGTGTGCCTTACTGAAAGTTCGCGTGCACGGCGTTCAGCGCCTGCTGATCCAGCGTGATCCCCGCGCGATTGCGAATATCGTTGGCGACCACCTGATAGAGGTCCTGGGCGATGTCGTTGGCAGCCTGATCGGTCAGGCCCCTGCGCAGCTGTGCCAGCTCGGGATCGTCGTCGGGCGGTGCGACCCGGTCGAGACGCAGCACGAACAGGCGCTCGTTGCCGTCGATCAGCGTGACATCGCCTTCGTTCATTCCGAAAACGGTTTCGATGAATTCGGGTGGTGTGCCCGGCTGGAAGCCACGGCGCGTAAGGCCGGTCACGGCCTCGCCGTCTAGGTCTGCATCTGGGAAACTGTCCCCATTTTCCAGCGCCGTCACCTGGTCTGCAACCTGGGCGCGCAGCGCGTCGGTAACCGATTGCGACACCCACGCCTCGCGCACTGCTTCGCGCACCTCTTCGAGTGGCATGATCTCGGGTTCGGTGATCTCGTCGAGCCGCATGGCAAAGATCGAGCCGTCTTCCAGAGTGGCAACCGAAGGATAGTCCGTCGCGGTGATCGCGGCGGCGGCCCGGCGAAATTCGGGATAGGCGCCGATGCCCTCTACCACACCGTCATGCCATTCGATCTGGCCCAGTTCGAGATTGGTCTCGCTCGCGACATCCTCCAGCGTGGCACCGCCTGCGAGCAGGTCGTCAACCGAGTCGATCTGGGCGTCGATCACGCGGCGGGAACGGTCAGCAGCGAGCATGTCGCGCAATTCCGGCTCGGCCTCTTCAAAAGTGGTCTTGCTTGCCTGCAGGACAGCGTTCACGCGGAAAAGGGCAGGGCCGATGGGGCTGTCCAGCGGCCCGACGATGTCACCGGCTTCGGCGGCGAAAACGTCATCGCCCGCGCCTTCCAGATCGCCCTTTGACACATCGCCCATATCGACGTCACTCAATTCCAGACCGCGCTCCAGCACGAAATCCTCGAAGCTGCGGGTTCCGGCGTCGATTTCGGCCTTGGCGGCAGCGGCGGCGGCGCGGTCGGGGAAGGCGAGCCGTTCGACCAAGCGGTGTTCGGGGCGGTCGAATTCAGCCAGCCGCGCCTGATATGCCTCGCGCAGGGCGGCCTCGTCCACTTCGACCTCGTCGATGATCATCTCGGGCGTGAGCCAAGCATAGGTGATCTTGCGGGTTTCGGGCGTCGTGAAGTCAGGCAGATGCGCCTGGTGATAGCTGCGCAGGTCCTCTTCGGTCGGCTCGGGCAGGCCGGTGGCCAGATCGCCGCGTGACAGCGTCGCCAGCGTGACATCGCGCACTTCGCCTACATAGGTAAGCAGCGTGTCGGTATAAGCGAGCGGGACGCTGACGCCCGAAATGATCGCCCCCTGCAGCAATGTGCGGGCGGCTTCGGTGCGCACATCCTCTTCAAAGACGGCTTCGCTCAGTCCGGCCTGATCGAGCGCAAAGGAATAGGCTTCTCGGTCAAATTCACCGTTAACGCCCCGAAAACCCGGAATATCCAGGATCTGATCTCGCAGATTCTCGTCACCGATGGACAGGCCCAGCTGTGCGGTTTCGTAGTCGAACGCGGCCTCGGCAACCAGACGTGACAGCACCTGTGTGTCAAGCCCCACGGCCTGCGCCTGCGCGAATGATACCGGCTCNCCGCGATC
>JGI24723J26617_10003954_pt1 | contig 10438 bp, 9 predicted proteins | sample Cruoilmetagenom6_FD_26617 | JGI IMG/M metagenome (IMG submission 26617) | reverse complement strand
CCCGCCGTGATCACGGCGGTATCGGCCCCGGCCTTTTTTATATCTGCGCTTAGACGTTCGCGTTTCGCTTTGGACGTGAGCGGCGCGAACGGCGGTTCGAGTGTCTCTAGGGGGCTGGCCGGCGGGGCGGGGCGATCGGACCATAGAGCATCAATGGGGTTTTCGCTCACCGCCACCAAATGTGATTCGGTGTCGGCGCACACCCGTTCATAGACTTCCAGCTGTCCGGGGGTATGCAGCCACGGATCATAAGCCAGACGGTCGCCCGGTTTGAGGCGGGTGCGCAGCCACGCTTCGGGCTTGATGGTGGCGATGGGTTGCGGCGCGAACACTTTTGTATCGACTTCGCCCTGCACTTGCAGGGTGTAACGCCCATCGACAAAGACCGCCGCTTCATCTTGAAGTACGATGGCCAGCCCGGCTGAGCCGTTAAATCCGGTCAAACGCGCCAGTCGTTCGGCGCTCGGCGGCAGGTATTCGCTCTGATTGGCATCGGCATGAGGCACCAAGAAGCCGATCAGGTCGTCGGCTTGCAGGCGTGCGCGCAATTTTGCGTGTAAGGCCGGGTCGTAAGCGATGGCTGTATCTTGGGGATCGGCTGACATTTCGGGCCTTTTTGTTGAAGATGACGTGCTCTTCAAAGCTAAGGGGGCCGATGGACAATGACAAGGGGACGGATCATGTCTTGAGGTATGCGCATGGTGCATACCTGATGTGGGGAAATGGCAATTTTAACGGGGGGTAAAATGCGCATAATGCATAACGTCTCCCCTGACAAACGGATCAGCCTCAAGGCTGGCCACAACTGGAGTGAATGAATATGACCTATAGCATCGACGCCCACGAACTGCGCGCTCAAGCCTTTTTGAAGGCAATCAAAGACTTTTCTGCTTGGACCAAACAGACGGTGTCTGCGATCAAGAGCCAATTGCAGGGCGCAGGTCTGAGCCACACAGCCTAAGTATCGAGGTTGTATACCCATGCGCATCTGAGAGCGTAACTGAGAAGGCTCAATTGGGCCTTTCCAGTTCCGCCACCACTGGCGCATGGTAGGATTCCGGCGCGCCCGTTACGGCGGCAGGGCTGCCGACTTCATCGTGGAGCGCTTCGTTATGGCATTCCACGTGCCCCAGCCAGCCCAGCAATTGGGGTGACAGTAAAATGTGATCGGCCATATGCGGACGACCGCGGTGAATCACGGAAAAACGTTGGCTTTCGGGCAGGCCGCGTTCAGATGCTATCAGCATACGTGACGCCAAAGCGCCATCGCCAGTGTCTTCTTCATCCCCCTTGATGATGCGCACCGGGGCCTCGGTGTCGTCTGAATTGAAATCCCCCACCACCGCGACCAATGCTTCCGGTTCCAAGTCGAACAGACGGTCGAGGAACGTTCGCACTTCCAACGCCTGACCTGCGGCCTTGATGGTGGCGAGGAAAAAGCCCTCCGCCCAGCCGGGCATGGTTTTCCAGCTGTAGCGGTCTTGCTTTTGCCCTGCGACATAGGCGGCACGCGGCGCGCGTAAATGCACGTTGACCACCACCAGCTTGTGGCCATCGCCCAAATCCACATCGACGTATAAAAACGGACGGTCCCATTCGACCGGTACAGGCGCCTCTTGCGGGGGATCGGATGTGGTGCAGCGAAACAGGGGCGCATCGACCAAGTGGTTCCACACTTCGTCCGCGCCCAAAATCGGGAATTTTGACAAGGTCACCAAGTTGTGGCGATCACGCACGCCACGTCCTGAAGGACTTTTGGTGACGGCGCGGTGGTAGTTTTCGTACATAGTGCCTTGCACCACCGCATCCAGCGCGCTGAGGCCGCGATGCGATCCGTCTTCGTTCAATTGCCCGTTCACTTCTTGTAGGCACAAAATATCGGCGCGCAGGCGAACCAATTGCGGGCGCAGGGCGCGGATGCGATCTTTTAAGGAACTGCGTGCGCGCGGCGGCTCGTCCAGGCTTTCCATGTTGAATGTGGCGATGCGAATGGGATTTGTGGGTGCTGGGGTGCTGGGGGCGTTGCTCATGCGCAGACCTCCTCGCTTCAGCGGACCAAACGGTCGGCTGGAAAGCACACGGATACGGTGGTGCCCTGCTGGGGCGTGGATTCGATTTTCAGTTTTCCACCGTGCAGTTCGACGAAGCTTCTGGTCAGCGGCAAGCCCAACCCGGTGCCATCAAATTTGCGCGCCAGCTTGCTGTCCACTTGGCCGAACGGCGTCAGTGCGGTGGCGATATCAGCTTTACTCATGCCGATGCCGGTATCGGAGATGGCGATGACCAGCTCGTTTGTTTTTGTCAGCGCCGCTTTGACCACAATCTTGCCCCCCTCAGGGGTGAATTTCACCGCATTGGACAGGATGTTGAGCAAAACTTGTTTGATGCGCTGACTGTCGACCATTAGGTCGGGTAAGTCTTTGGGCACGCGCCGCGTCAGAGCCTGGCCCGCTTCGGTCGCGCGGTCGCGGACCAAACGGCTGGCGGCATCGATCAATTCTGCGACAGAGATCCGCTCTGCGCGCAATTCCATGCGACCGGCTTCGATCCGCGAAACATCCAAGATATCGTTGATCACAGCCAGAAGATGCGAGCCGGAATCACGAATGTTTTCGATGTATTCTTGGTACCGCGGTTCGACTCCGCCAAATAAACCCGAAAGCATCACATCGGAAAACCCGATGATGGCGTTCAAAGGCGTGCGCAATTCATGCGACATATTGGCGAGGAACTCGGTCTTAACGCGGCTGGCAATTTCAGCACGTTCCTTGGCTTCGATCAGTTGGTGCTGGAATTCGATGCGCTGGGTGATGTCACCGACTGAACCCGCCATGCGGTAAACCCATCCGGCCTTGTCGCGCAACGCCATGCCGGAAATTCTAATCCATCTTGATCCGCCGTCCTTATGACGCAGGCGGCATTCAGAAAAGAACGATGGTGTCTCACCCTTGAGATGGCGGATCAGGCGGTGTTGATAAGCGCCTCGGTCGTCGGGATGGATCAGACGTAGCCACGATTTGGCTTTGATGAACTTGGTTTTATAGCCGGTCAAATCGCGGATTTTGGCGGAGATGTAGAGCTGGTCGGAATGCATGTCCCAATCCCAGATGCCTTCCCCAGCGCCGCTGATGGCGAGGGCGTACCGCTCGCGGCTTTCCTGAAGGGCTTGCTCGCTTTTCTTGCGCTCAGAGATGTCGCGCACCACACCGATAAACAATGATTTCCCATTGCGTTTCAGCTCACTGACGGAAAGGTCGAGAGGGAACTTGCCGCCATTTTTGCGTAAACCGACAACCTCGCGGCCTGTGCCAATGATGGTGGGTTTTTTCGTTTCTCTATAGCGTTGCAGATACCCGTCGTGGGCCTCTGCATATGTTTTGGGCATCAGCATCTTGACGTTGTTGCCGACCACCTCTGCGGCGCGGTAGCCGAAGGTTTTTTCCGCTGCCGGATTGAGCGATTGCACAATGCCCAACTCATCGATGGTGATGATGCCATCGGCTACGGTTTCCATGATGCCTTGCAATTGCACGTCGCGGTGAATAAGCGCTTCCGCAGCGCGTTTGCGATCAGATGTGTCGCGCGCCACCAGCATCACGGTTTTCAGGCCGCGTTCAGAAAACGGCAAGGCGGACAGTTCTGCATCGATGACCACGCCGTCAACGCGCACCAAGCGCATCGGCATCCACTTTTCCTCGAACAAATGTCCGATCTCTTCGTGCAAGATTGTGCGGAAATCTGGATGAACGTAGGTATCGAACGACTGGCCTATGAACGAACTTGGGCTGTCGGCCTTCAACATGTCCGCGCCTGCGGTATTCATCAAGGTGATGATGCCGTCGGTGACCACACAGGTCAGGTCCGGGGCCATTTCGACCAGCTTGCGGTAGCGGGTTTCCGCATCCAAAAGCGAGGCTTCCATGTCTTTGATGTGGGTGATGTCGGTATGCAGGCTCAGCACCTGGCCTTCGCGGGTGCGCTGTTCGTGGATGCGCCACCATCGTCCGCCACGGTAAATCTCTTGATGTGAAGGCTGTGGGTGAAGGCGTTCGGCAAGTTTTTCTTCCACCCATTGTCCCATCCGGCCTTGGGCTTCTTTAATGTCTAGGCGCTGGGCGGCTTCGGTCAGAATGTCTTTGAGGGTCGCGCCGGGAATGATGACGTCATCCAGCGCCGGGTAGAGTTTAGCGTAACCTTCGCTGGCCGCCATCAGGTTGCCGTCATGGTCGTAAATCACAAACGCTTCGTCATTTGCGTTGGTGCTCGCAGCATGTTGCAGAGCGTCCACACGACTGACTTCGGCAATTTGGTGTTGGGCGACATTCTTTTTGGCGTTGTGGTATTTACGCTGGCTTTCAAGTTGCGGCGTGATGTTGTGAGCGGCCCCGCGGTAGCCGCGGAACATGTTGTTGTCGCTGTAAAACGGAATGCCGGAAAGTGTAAAGTGCAAGATGCTGCCGTTTGCGGCGATCAGTGAACAAGCGATGTCTTTGAACGGTTCGCGGTGTTCCAGGGTGAATACGACCGGACTGTCGATGAGCCCTTGTTTGTCGATGCGATCATCGGCCAGCACGACTTGCTGTAAGGTTCTGCCCTTGAGTGCTTCCGGCGGCAATCCGGTTGTTTCCATGAAACGATCAGAAATGAAGGTGAGCTCAAGAATTTCATTGGTTTCCCAAATCCAATCGCCCACGGTCGAGACAATATCATGCAAACGCTGCTCATGACTATCAGGGCGCGGGGGCATCTTGATACGTCGAGGCTGAGGTTCATTCCCAGCGACGACGAAGAGTGGTTTCTTCGCGGTCATTTAAGTCCTTGCTTAAGCGGCACCCCAAGCGAGCAGTTCCTCGTGGTCCTCATGTTCGCGCCACTATACTTTCGTTGTATCAGGGAAACTTCCCCGCAAGCAACCGATCTGGATCCAAATTGGATAGAGAATGGCGCGGGGTGAACACCCTATGGTTTTGGCGGCCCGAGCGTTTGAGCCAAATAGTTGACGGTTTCGGGAGCATCCCATTCCAAAACGCCAAGAACCCGACCCACAAGTTGGCCCTCAGCGTTGATCAGGACTGTGGTAGGCAGTCCCTCAACGCCAACTTTGCGCGACAGTTTGCCTTTGACGTCGTAAAAAACACCAAGGTTTTTGATGGCGTTGGCGTCGAAGAACGGCTGGACCTTTTTTAAGGCCTTGCGGTCTTCGGAAACCGCGATGACATCCACGCCTGCGTCCTTCAGCTTGGCCGCCAAACGGTCCAGTGCGGGCATTTCACGAACGCACGGCGCACACCATGTGGCCCAAAAATTCAGAACCACGCCGCGGCCTTTCAGCGACGCGATGGTGATTTCATCTTTGTTTGCGTTGAAAAAAGGCGTATCAAGCGCCCCTTCGCCGGTGACGGCTGGGCGCAGTTTGTTGGCCAATTCCAAGGGAATTTCGACCTGATCGGCCTGGGCACTTGCAACATGGCCGGATATCACCAAAATGGCGGCAAAGCTTAACGCCACTGTCCGAAGCACCATGCCATATCGGGAACGAAGACGGGTGTGTGTGTTCTTAACTTTTGACTGAAGCATTTTTCGGTTCATCTTAGGTCCAGATACCATGAGCAACAACGACGATAACAGCATCACCAGCACCATTTGGGGCGGACGTTTCGAAGCCGGGCCATCGGCCGTGATGGAAGAAATCAACGCTTCCATCGGCTTTGACAAACGCCTGTTCGCCCAAGACATTCGCGGATCTCGCGCGCATGCCCAGATGCTGGTTGCTCAAGGCATCATAAACGAACAGGACGCCAATTCCATCCTTGAAGGTCTGAATGGCGTAGAAGCGGAAATTCTCGGTGGGACATTCCAGTTTTCACGCGCCCTTGAAGACATTCATATGAACGTCGAAAGCCGGCTGCGCGACAAAATCGGCGATGCGGCGGGACGCTTGCACACTGCGCGGTCACGCAACGATCAAGTTGCGACCGATTTGAAACTGTGGGTGCGCGATGCACTCGATGGTCTCGATGGCGCGCTGAAGGACTTGCAAGCGGCCCTGATCGACCGTGCCGAAGAGCACGCCGCCACGGTGATGCCGGGCTTTACCCACCTTCAAGCCGCCCAGCCGGTGACGCTGGGCCACCATCTGTTGGCTTATACGGAAATGTTGGGCCGCGATCGTTCGCGCGTGCAAGATTGCCGGGCGCGGATGAATGAATGCCCGTTGGGCGCGGCAGCGTTGGCGGGGACCTCGTTCCCTATCGACCGTGAGGCGACGGCGGCGGCGCTGGGCTTTGACCGGCCGACGCAAAATTCGCTGGATTCTGTTTCGGATCGTGATTTTGCGCTGGAATATTTGAGCGTGCTGTCGATTCTCAGCGTGCATCTATCGCGCATGGCGGAAGAAATGGTCATTTGGGCGTCGCAGCAGTTCGGTTTCATCCGGGTGTCCGACGAATTTTCGTCCGGCAGCTCGATCATGCCGCAAAAACGCAATCCTGATGCGTCGGAACTGGTGCGCGGCAAAGCGGGCAGAGTGTTCGGTGCGCTGATGGGCTTGCTCACGGTGATGAAGGGCTTGCCGCTGACCTATGGCAAAGACATGCAAGAAGACAAAGAGCCGGTGTTTGATGCATCCGACACCGCTGAGCTGTGCGTCACCGCGATGACCGGGATGTTCAAATCCGCGACGTTCAATGTCGAGCGCATGAAAGCCGATGCGGGCAAGGGCTTCACCACCGCGACCGATCTGGCAGACTGGCTGGTGCGGGTGCTAGGCATGCCGTTTCGCGATGCCCACCACGTCACCGGCGCGCTGGTAAAAATGGCCGAAGACAAAGGCTGCGGCCTGGAAGACCTGTCACTGGCGGACATGCAAACCGTGGACGCGGGTTTGACGGACGAGATCTTTACGGTGTTGGGCGTCGACAATTCGGTGTCCAGCCGCACCAGTTTGGGCGGCACCTCGCCGGTCAATGTTTTGGCCCAGGTGGCCCATGCGCGCGAAAGGTTTTTGAAATGAGCCGTTTTTTGATTGTCGCCGTGGTGCTGTTGATGGTTGCGGGCTCTTTGAGTGCGTGCGGCCGCAAGGGTGACCCCGAAGCACCGCCGGGCTCGACCTATCCGCAAGCGTATCCTAAGCAATAAGGCCTTATCGATGGATTACTTCAATTATAAAAACGGGCACCTGCACGCCGAAGACGTTGCGCTAAGCGACATCGCCAAACAGGTCGGAACGCCGTTTTACGCCTATTCGACGGCCACGCTGACGCGTCACTTCAATGTGTTCGCCGATGCCCTGCGCGGCTTGAACGCACTGGTGTGTTACGCAGTTAAAGCCAATTCCAACCAAGCCGTAATCCGCACACTGGCCGGGCTGGGTGCGGGCGCGGATGTGGTATCGGGTGGTGAGCTGACGCGGGCGTTGAAAGCTGGCGTGAAGGCGCGCAACATCGTTTTTTCCGGTGTTGGCAAAACGGATGCGGAAATCTGCATGGCGTTGAAAGCTGGCATCAAGCAGATCAACGTCGAATCGGAACCTGAACTGGAGCGCATCAGCGCTGTGGCATCCGACATGGGTGTCGAAGCGCCGATTGCGCTGCGCGTCAATCCCGACGTGGACGCCAATACCCACGAAAAAATCAGCACCGGCAAGCTGGAAAACAAATTCGGCATCGAATGGACCCGGGTCCACGAAGTTTACGCCAAAGCCGCAGCGTTGCCGGGCATCAAGGTGCGCGGACTGGCGATGCACATCGGTTCGCAATTGCTCGACCTGCAGCCGTTTCGTGATGCTTATGTGCGCGCGGGCGATTTGGTCGCGATACTGCGTGCCGACGGGCTGAGCGTCGAAGTGTTGGACATCGGCGGCGGTCTCGGCATTCCTTACGGCGGCGAAGGCGAAGCTGATGCGCCTAACCCTGAAGCCTACGCCCAAGTGGTGCGCGAAACCCTGGGCGGCTTGGATGTGGAATTGGTGCTGGAACCGGGGCGTATGATCACCGGCAATTCGGGTGTTTTGGTCACCGGCGTGATCTATGTGAAAGAAGGCGCCACGCGCACCTTTTTGATTGTGGACGCGGGTATGAACGACTTGATCCGCCCGACGCTGTATAGCGCTTATCACAATATCGTCACGGAAATCGAACCGGCAAAGGACGCCGATTTGATTGATGTCGATATCGTCGGCCCAATCTGCGAGACCGGCGACACCTTTGCCAAAGGTCGCCGTTTGCCCGCCATGAAAGCGGACGATTTGTTGGTGATGCGCACCGCTGGCGCATATGGCGCGGTGCAGTCGTCCACCTACAACACCCGACCGCTGATCGCCGAAGTGATGGTCAACGGACCGGACTACGCGGTGGTGCGCGAACGCCTCAGCGTCGAAGACATCATTGCAATGGACCGTCTGCCCGATTGGTTGGAAGATTAACAGATCATCAATACTGGAAAGCTGGGATAAGGTTGCGGCTGATTTAAGGTCTCTGGCCGCTCATTATTGCGCCCGTATTAATGCTCAGGGGCATGCTCGCCAGCGGCTGCGACGTCTTTGGCATTGACGAAGCTAAGCGCCATCGAACGCGCCGTGGCGGGTGGGTTTTCGAACTCAACCTTGAACGAAATCGTTTCACCCGGTTCCAGCTGAGTTTTCGCCAGCTCTTGAGTCTGAATGACGACCTCCTCGCCCTTGAGGTTGGTCAGCGCAACTTTGAGCAACGGCACGTGGACCGGCTCCTCGACCACGTTGGCGACCACACCTTCGACGATCAGGTAGTCAATGGCGTTGCGCACGTCGCGCCGTCCGACGACATCTTGATGGGCGAGACCTTCGCCGGGCTCAACTTTGTGAATACCCGCCATGACATAGTAGTCCTTGGTCATCGGCATGGCTTTGATGATCGCATCTTTGGCGAGGAACGCTGTCAACGCGGTGCCGATGAACAGCACGGCGAAAACGGTAGCGGCGATCAAGGCGACCGGCTTTTTCTTTTCCGGTGGCGGCTTTTTGAAGCGCGGACGGCCAACGGGGATTTCGTCGTCGTCATGGCGCGGCATGGGTTCCGACAGGCCGTCCGGAATCGGTTCTATCTCGTCGTCTTCGACCTCGATGGTTTCGGGGCCGTCATCATCAAGGTTTGTGTCGATCATCGATTCGATGGCCGGAATCGTCGCCTCATCTTCGCCGAACAAGTTGTCGAGCTCATCTTGAGACAGCGGCTCAGATTCTTGTTCCGGTTCCGGTTCCGGCTCAGGNNNNGGCTCNGGCTCGGGTATGGGTTCCGGCTCGGGAATGGGTTCCGGTTCGGGAATAGGTTCCGGTTCGGGCTCTGGTTCAGGAATTGGCGGTGGAGGCGGGGCGGCGACCGCCGGGGCGGGCGCTGCAGCAACCGGAGCAGGGATGGTCATCTGCTGTTCGCGGACTTCGACCGAATGGATCACGGACTGCTGCCAAGCATAGCCGCAACGCGCGCAACGCATCATGGACCCGGTCGGCTTAATGGCCTCAGGCTTTATATCGTAGTGAGTTGCACAGTTTGGACAGGTGATAATCATTGCGACACAGTATGTGTTAAGCTCTTGCCTTTATAGGTGTTTGTGAGATTCAACGCAAGCAAGCCGGTCAGTCTTATTGTGGACTTCTCTGGCCCGCCCGTGCCATCGTATGCGCCGTTACCACCAAAACCGCCCCTTATCGGCGCAACACGCACCAAAATGCGGGTTGAAAATAAGGGAAATGAAACATGCATTTAAGGACTCAAACTTTCGTGGATATCGATCCCGTCACTTCCATCGCCCGATTCGAAAACGTCGGTCTGCGCTACGGTCTTGGACCTGAAGTGCTGCAAGACGTCACTTTTGAGCTTAAACCCGGCTCCTACCATTTTTTGGTGGGCCCATCAGGTGCGGGTAAGTCGTCGCTTTTGAAGCTGATGTACCTGGCACATCGTCCGTCACGGGGCTTGGTGCATCTGTTCGGCCACGACATCGCCACGGCGTCCCGGGATGCGCTGCCCGCGTTGCGTCGGTCCATCGGCGTGGTGTTTCAGGAATATCGATTGCTTGAGCATCTTTCGACGTTTGACAACGTGGCGCTGCCGTTGCGCGTTGCGGGGATGCGCGAAGCGGACATCAAACGCCATGTGGAAGAGTTGTTGGTATGGGTTGGCCTTAAAGACCACATGAACGCCCGCCCGCCGACTTTGTCTGGTGGGCAAAAACAGCGCGCTTCGATCGCGCGCGCGGTGATTGCGCGCCCCAGCCTGTTGATGGCGGATGAACCGACTGGCAACGTTGATGATCGTATGGGCTATCGTTTGATGCACCTGTTTGAAGAGCTCAACAAACTGGGCACCACCATCGTCGTCGCCACCCATAATGAGGCCATGGTGCGCGAATTGGGCCATCCGGTGATGCGCTTGGAAGGTGGGCATATGCACATCACGTCAGG
>JGI24723J26617_10003952_pt1 | contig 10441 bp, 8 predicted proteins | sample Cruoilmetagenom6_FD_26617 | JGI IMG/M metagenome (IMG submission 26617) | reverse complement strand
AGCTGTTGAGCATCGACACAACGACCGGCATATCAGCCCCGCCGATGGCGAGCACGAGGTGCGCGCCGATGGCAAGAGCGATCAAGAGCATCGGGATCAGCGCCCACATACCGCCGCCGTTCATATAGATGATCAGCAGGATAAATGTGGCCACCACGCCGATGATGTTCCATGTATGGCGCATAGGCAGGATCAGGGCTTTGCCGTCCATCCGGCCTGAAAGCTTGCCATAAGCCACAATCGAGCCGGTGAAGGTGATCGCGCCAATGAACACGCCAAGGAAGACCTCAACATGGTGGATGGCGATCAGCGCGCCGAAATCCCCGAGCTTGTCAGCCATTTCTGCGCCAAGCATATTGGCAACCGCGCCGGCGGTGTCAGAGTTGCTTTGCAGCATCTCGACCGCTTGCATCATGGCGTGCATTTCGGCTGAGGGGCTGATTTCGGAGTTGATCCCGATGAACACAGCCGCGAGGCCCACGAAGGAGTGCAGCGCAGCGACCAGCTCCGGCATGCCGGTCATCTCAACTCGTGTGGCGACAATATAGCCGCCGATGGAGCCGAGGACCATCATGATCACCAGCAGCCAGTAGGATTGCACCTGCGGGCCAAGTACCGTGGCGGCCACGGCGATCCCCATGCCGACGATGCCATACCAGATGGCGCGCTTGGCTTTTTCCTGATTGGAAAGGCCACCGAGGGCCAGAATGAATAGAATGGATGCAGCGACGTAAGACGCTTGAACGAGACCGAAACTCATATCCTCAGCCCTCCCTTAGCTTTTCTGGAACATGGCGAGCATGCGCCGTGTTACCATGAATCCGCCAACGATGTTGATCGTGGCGATGAGAATTGAAATGCCCGCGAGCAGCCCGACAAACCAGCCTCCACCGGAGACTTGTAACAGCGCCCCGATGATGATGATGCCGGAAATGGCGTTGGTAATCGCCATGAGCGGGGTNTGCAGCGCGTGGCTCACGTTCCAGATAACCTGGAAGCCGATNAACACGGCGAGCACAAACACGATGAAGTGCTGCATGAAGCTGGCNGGGGCAAACATNCCCAAGAGCGCCATCGCGATACCGCCGACGATCAGCAATTTGGTTTGCTTGGCTCCGGCTTCGCGCATCGCAACCAGCTCGGCGGCTTTGATCTCTTCTGGAGTTTTCTCAACCGTTTTCACGGGCGGCTTGGCTTGCGCGGCCACTTTAAGCGGTGGCGGCGGGAAGGTTATTTCGCCATCATTCGTGACCATAGAGCCGCGGATTACGTCATCTTCCATGTTGAAAAAGGCGTTGCCGTCCTTTTCAGGAGTCAGATCATCCACCATGTGGCGGATGTTGTTGGAATAAAGCGTTGAAGCTTGCGTGGCCATGCGCGACGGGAAGTCGGTATAGCCAATTACGGTGACACCGTTTTTGCTAACGATCTTCTCGTCCATCACGGTTAGGTCACAGTTGCCGCCTTTTTCAGCGGCGAGGTCAACGATGACCGAGCCCGGCTTCATGGCCAGAACCATATCCTCAAGCCAAAGCTTTGGCGCATCGCGGCCCGGGATCAGCGCGGTGGTGATCACGATATCAACCTCGGAAGCCTGTGCGCGGAACAGCTCCAGCTGCTTTTCGCGGAACTCGGGGGAGGACACAGCGGCGTAGCCACCATCGCCTGCGCCGTCTTCCTTGAAATCGAGGAACAGGAACTCGGCGCCCATGCTCTCGATCTGCTCGGCCACTTCGGGGCGCACGTCAAAAGCGCGGACAATCGCGCCCATGCTTTGGGCGGCACCGATGGCGGCAAGGCCGGCAACGCCAGCACCGATCACAAGGATTTTGGCAGGTGGGACTTTACCGGCGGCAGTAATTTGGCCAGTGAAGAAGCGGCCAAAGTTATTCGCGGCTTCAATAACCGCACGGTAACCGCCGATATTGGCCATGCTTGAAAGCGCGTCCATTTTCTGGGCGCGGGAGATACGGGGGACCATATCCATCGCCAGCGTAACGACACCTTTGGCTTTCAGGCTTTCCAGCAACTCTTCACTCTGTGCGGGCCAGATGAAGGAAATTAGCGCCTGGCCTTTGGTAAAGCGCTTAACCTCGATCGGCTCGGGCGCACGCACCTTGACGACGATATCAACGGCCTTCCACAAAGCGGCGGCGGTTTTAACAACCGATACGCCAGCTTCCTTATAATCTTTGTCGGAAAAGTTAGCCGCGGCCCCTGCCCCGGCTTCGACCACACATTCATATCCCAGCTTTTGCAACGCTTGCGCGGACTGTGGCGTCATCGCCACCCGTGCTTCACCGGCAAATATCTCTTTTGGCGCACCTATTTTCATAGTTTTCTCCACAAACTAAATTTGTCTGGAATAAGCTCTAGCGCAATAAAGTTGCTTTGAAAAGTTTCCAATGGGAAAGCGGCCCAGAAACCTGCAAACTGCGTCAATTTGGGCCACACCCAAAAGCCTTTGTTGACGGGATGCCGGCAAGCGGGATGCCGCCGAAAATGCCGTCACCCTTGACAGAATGACGCAGGCTAAGTGAAAATGATGGATTACTGTCAGGATAAGACTTGAATTAGCAAGTTGTGCGCCCTGACGAAATATTACCAAAAGGAATTGATTATGGCGAACAAAAGTGCTGCTGAATTAAAAACCGAAGGTGTTGAACTTAAAGCTCTTTTTGCAAAAGTTAAAAAGAAGCCGCATAATTGTGCGGTGTTGATTTCCAAAGACGGGATTGTGATCGAAGCCCATCTCAAGAAATCTCCGGAAATACTGTTGAAGACCGCCAAAAAAGCAGGTGGTACGCCCAAAGGGGCATGGGGGATCATGTCTATTGAAGGTCAGGTCATTATTGTGGATCCGGTCAATGACAAAGTCCCGGGTAGCCTGACCAAAATCGCGAAAAAGTTCTTTTCCGAACGCGGGTTGAAAAACCGGCTGGAGATTTTGGTGCCTGATGAGGAAGGGGCGAGCTCGGATGAGGCTTCCATGGAAGAAGAAGAGCCAATGCAGATGGCCCGCGAAGCGGAGGACGAGGCCTCCGAGGAAGAAGAAGAATTGCAGCCGGTAACCGGCGAAGAGGAAGATGAGGCCTCTTCCGAAGAAACCAGCGGTGGTGGCGGCGAGCGCGACCGTCGTGGCGAGCTTGAAAAACGCTTAAAAGACCAGCAGCGAGATGTGGACGCGGTGGTTGCCGATAGCGGCTATGACATGAACCCCGAAATGGTGGAAGCGCTTAAAAAATTCGAAAAAGCGATGGAAGCAGAGGAACTGGACCGCGCGACAAGCGTGCTGGAGGAAATCGAGGGGCTTTTGGCGGAATACGCGGGATTTATGGAGAAAAAAGGTCCGCTAGTGAAACGCATGGAGGCCATGTCCAAGGGAATTGATAAAATACTGAAAGGAGAGGACAGCGACGCCGCACGTGAAATGAAAGAGGCCATCAGCGGGTTTGAATACAACCTTGATAACAGCGAATGGATCAGCGCCGGAACCAAGCTCGACTGGATAGAAGAGCAGGTTCAGGCCTTGGGCGACGACAGTGATGAAGAAGAGGAAACGGCGGAAACCGGTGGCGAACCGGATGCGGACAGCGCGCAGGAAGCCCCGCCCGACCCGGAGGCGCTCGAACAAAGCCGGACAGCCGCGGTTGATGATTTCAACAAACAAGAACTGGCTACATTGAAAAAATGGCTGGATGACAGAAAGCCAAAGATAAATGCCATCTTGAAAGACCGCGATTCAGAAAACGGCAAGGCGATCGTTGCCGCGCTCGGCACCTATGCCAGTGCGATCAAATCGAAAAATCTCTCGCAGGCCCAAGATGCAATCGACGAAATCGAGCAGATTCTGGAAAAAGCCGACCGGGAATTTTCTCTCTCGGAAAAGCAGCGTGAAGCCATTTTGAAAGAGCTGGAAAAACTGGAGGCCGATATCGAAACATTGGCAGGCGAGCTCGAAGACTAATTTTAGGAAAGGAGTTTTAAAACATGGGTATTCAAGACCAGATAGATAGAGCCGAAGATCGTATTACTGCGCTAGAGGTCCGGCTCAATAGCCTATCCGAACTGTTTCTGCGGGACGGGCATACGAGCCCCTCGGAAGAGCGAGCGTTGCAACGGGTGCGTGATCGTATTCAGCCACTCGCGGAACGGGTAGACCGGCTCTATGAGCGCCTCGACGCAGAAAACCTGGAACATGGCATTGTCGAATTCAGGGATGATGAAGCGCTCGACGTTGAAGTCGATACCGAGCGCGAGTTTGGCGAGGCCAAGTATTTTACCGACGACTACTTCAAATCCCGTTTTCGCCAATCTGTTATTGGCTGGACAAGGGATGGCGCCATTGGGCTGAACTCGATCAGCAGCTATATGAACCGGCAGGAATCCCCTTCCGGATTGGGGGTTACAGATTTGCTTCCAATTCTAGGGCTGATCTTTCCGCAGTCGCAACTGGTTACACGGGTTGTAACGCTGGCGCCAATTGTTATTGCCGCCTTTGAACAAGGTGTACGCGCCTCCAGAGGCTCCACCCCGTCGTTGAACGAAATTCACAGTGCGTGGATCGGCTCGCTCGGTGCCTTGAGAGACCAGTCAACGCTTGACCTGAAGTTCGAACAGTTTGTAACGCACTGGAAATCCGAGCAGGGTATCGGCCGCGATGTTGATCAAGCCTGGACCGGTGTCTTCGGCCCCGCCTGTAGCTCATTCGCATCAGATTACATGCCTTCGGCTTCTGATATTCAGAAAGCGTTTATGGGCAAGATTCTTGACACCGCCGAGGATAGCAGTGCTTTGACCGGCGGCGACTGGGATTCGACGGCGGGCGATGCGGAGCTTGAAATTCTGGAGTTGGTGCAAAACTGGTCAAGCCCCGAAGGGCAGCTTGATGACGTGCCCGAAGCCATGCTTGGCGCCGTGAAAACAGTGTTTGCCCGTTCACGCGTGATCGACCTTCCGGTCGAGATCAACATTATTGTGCGCAACGTAAACAGCGCCAATATGTGTGAAATTCAGCGCCGGTCACGCACGCCCGGGAACACCGATTTCAGTCGGGTGAGCGGGGATCGGGACAAGTTCGACGATTTCATGGCGCAGCGAATCTATAACAGATTCTATGTGAGAAACCTGAGTCTGGACTAGCGGTTTAACTGCTAAAAGCGGCGTATGAATGGAAGCGGAGCCAAGGCACAGAGCCTAGCACCAAATCGTTTGGCTATTGCCAATTTAGGCCTTGGCAATGGCTGAAACGATGAGCTTGCGCATCCATTCCAGGGCTTCATTCGACAGGCCCTTCCCTATTCTGAATTCACCTTGGTCGGAAGAGATCAGCAGCTCTTTTCCGAGCGCTGCGATATCCGAGCGCTTTCTGACTTCAACGCTTTCGATATCTTTGTGCATGGCTACATTTTTGCCGGAGGCACCGCCCTGACTCGGGTTTGTTGCTTCAAGCCGAGAGCGGGTTACAGTGATGGTGCGCGGATTTTTTCGCTCAAACTTGATAAGTAAGATCGGGGCGCCGATCAGGGCGATACCAACCAAAGCGCCGAAAAAGATGAACGGCAGCAAGCTGCTAAGCAACACCAATGCCCCCGCAACCATAAAGAGCCCGTACAGCCAGATCGGAGCCCGCAATACCTGAATTTCAACAACAAGGCTTTGAACCCCCGCCTCTGCCCCATCTGACTCGCGAGCCATAGAAATTCCTGCCGGTAGGTCGGCTGAATCATCCCACTCCGCATCAATTTTGCCTTCTTCGGCTAGATCTTTGATTGACTTGTCCAGATCTTCGGCTGCGCGTACGTGCACAGTTCCGTCTCGTTCATCCAGAACCGGAAGATGGAATAGTTTGGCGAAGTGCTCGAGTTGCTGTCGGGACTCTGACCAATCCGAATTTCGGCTATTCGTCCGGCGGACATTGAGGGCTATGCAACGACTGGAATTTTCGTGCTTTAGCTCGACAATCTGGTATAGGATTGACTGGCTGGAACTGCTGGAGGAGCTATTGGTCCGACTGGTCACGTGTTTGCGCCATCGAACCCCCTCAAAAGCTGCAATAGGTTCGGACCAGTTATGATTGCGCAATATCGAGCTGGATTCGACGGTCACTTTATCACCTTCAAAACGGGCGTGTTTTTTGGTTGTAAGCCCGAATACCGCTTTCATGAGAACCCAGAGGCCGAGCGCAGCCAACAGGATCGGGCCGAATTTGACGAGATTAAAAGCCAGAGCATTGGTTGCAGCCAAACTCGCGAAACTTTCACGCTGGGTATAAAATGCAACTGCAAAAATCGCGACAAATATAAGGGTCATCAGGGAATTGCGCTTATTGGCTGAAAGATCGAGCTCGAACGGGAGCTGTGCTGTGCTGCCCATCGGTTGAACGTTCGGAACATTACCACTTTGATATCTTGGCATTCGCTTACCCCACTATAACCCCCAAATACTGCAACGCAGGTTGGAAAATATCGGGGTATTATGGCGGATTACGGGGAAAAATCCAGTGATGCCTATAATTCGCTTATTCTGTTCAACACTTTTTGCGAGTTTCTGTGGGCGCAAAGGCACCAATAGTCACAGGATTCCCAGTGCCGGAAAAGGGCTGGTCATGCAGTGTAAAAGGAGAGATTGGAGCGGGCGATGAGATTCGAACTCACGACATCTTCGTTGGCAACGAAGTGCTCTACCACTGAGCTACGCCCGCTTCGTGTGGCTGATATATAGAGATTCCCGATGGGGCTGCAAGCGCAAATTTGCCCCATCCGGCAATTATTTTACCGTAGGGGAAAATTCGGCAGGATTTGCTCAAAATCGGGNATCGGGCCTGCCGGGGTTTCTTTGCGCGGGTTGCTGCTGAACAACATGGCGTAACCATGCACCAAGGACCAGACCAGCACTTCGGTGCCTTGCTCATGGCCGTTAACCGGCTCAAAAGGAGCGCAGGCGGAGCGAAGTTCCATATAAGCGGCCGTGGACTCGGCGTTTACTTCCTCAAGCACCTTCCCGTCCACCTGCTTTTGGGCTTCGGTGAAATCCTGAAAAATAAAACGAAAAAGCGCGCCATGTTGTGCGGCGAAGGTTAAATAACCTTCACAGATGCCCAGAAGTTGAGCCCGCGGTTCGGCAGCGGCTTTGGCTCGGTGGCTGCGCATTTCTTCTGTAAAAATGCGGTAGCCGCGTGCGATAATCGCGCCTTGCAGGCTAATAAGGCCGCTAAAATGATGTGCGGGAGCGGCGTGTGAAACGCCGGCACGGGTGGCACATTTTCGCAGGGTCATGGAGGAAGGCCCACCCTCCTCCAGCAATTCCAGCCCAGCCTTGATAAGGGCTTCTCGCAGGTCGCCGTGATGGTGTTTTGGTTTTTTCATACAACAAGTTTATCTAGCTACTTGACAGTGTCAAGCTGTATATCTATCTTGACGCTGTCAACTTAAAGGATTCCTGATGAACATTCCCCGCATTTCCCTGATCGCTGCCGCCACTATTAGCTTGCTGGTAGCCCTTTCATCCTACCGGTTTCTGGCTTTGGGCCTGCCGCTTTCCTTTCCCGAATTGCTCGGGCAGATCGAGGCGCAAAGGCTCGCCTTTGTGCTCCATATAAGTATAGCCCCTGTGGCGCTGGCCATCGGGGCGGTGCAGTTCTTCCCCGCCCTGCGCCGCAATCACAAAGCGCTGCACCGGTGGCTGGGGCGAGTTTACGGCGTGGCCATTCTGGTGAGTGGATCGGCGGGGTTGATTGTGGCGCTCAACGCAGCGGGCGGGATTTCGGCACAGGCCGGGTTTGCAGCGCTCGCAGTGCTTTGGGTGTTGGTAACGGCAAACGCGGTTCGGCTCGCCATGCAGCGCAAGATCGGCAAACATCGGCGTTGGATGACTTATTCCTATGCCTTGACCTTTGCAGGGGTAACACTGCGTCTTTACCTCTTCGGCTTTATGGCTGCGGGGTTCAGCTATACGGAAGCTTCGGCCTATCTCGCATGGATGTGCTGGATACCCAATTTGGTATTTGCCTATTGGTGGCTAAATCGGGGGAAAACGGCATGAAACAGATTGCTTTTTGGCTGGTGCTGGCGGCTACCTTTGCGGTCTACCTTGTGATGGTGCTTTGGAGCTTGCCCAAGCTATCGGAAATGGCAGGTGGCATGGCCATGTTTGACATGCGCCCAAGCGGGTATTCTTTTGAGGAAGCGCAAGCGATACTGGCGGCGCTCGGCGAAGGCGGGCGCAGTTTTTACCTTAATACGCAACAGGTGCTGGATACCCTGTATCCGCCCCTGATGGGGTTGGCTTTGGCACTGACATTTGCGCGGTTGTTCTCGGGTAAATGGCTGGGGGCGCTGGTGGCTCTGGCCCTCGCGGCATCCGGGTTTGACTTGATGGAAAACCGGGGTGTGGCGGATATGCTGATTGCCGGGCCAGATGGGCTGAGCATCGCGTTGGTCGAGGCGGCAAACTGGTGGACAGTGTTGAAATCCGGCGCGGTGAGTATCGCGATGCTTGCGCTGGTTGCGGGGCTGCTTTTAGCGGGCTGGTCCCGCTTTAAGGCCAAAAGAAGTGCGCTCACTTACAAGTGATCTTCACGTTGTTGATGCCTCCTATTCCCCCTGATAGCCTTCCGCAAAACGCGGGAGATCATAATGACCCAGAAAGATTGGATCGCTGTCGGGGTGGCACTTATTTTAACCGCTGCCGCTCATCTTATGGGGGTATGGCCTTTACTCGGAGGGCATCCCTACTGGTCAGCTAGCGCCAGCATGATAGGGTTTGCGATTGGGTTTGCCTTTGCCTTGCCCACGCTTATCTGGCTTGTCAAAGGGCGCCGTGAAGCGCTGATCTATTTTGCCGTTTACGTAGCAATGGCCGTCATCGCAATCTACGTTTCTACTGTGGGCAAGCGCGAGTTTGTCGGGTCCTACGCCGAAAACCGCCTTGCGGGGCAGTTTTGGTATTTTGCATTTATTGCTTTCATCGCAAGTTCGGTCGCAGCTATCGCGCTCTTCCCAAGGCTCTTTTCGAAAAAGTAACCTTACTCAAACTCGACCAACAGATCCTTGGCATCGACCTGCGCGCCGGGGGTCACATGCACGGCCTTTACTTTGCCATTCGCATCGGCATGGATGCCGGTTTCCATTTTCATGGCCTCGATGGTCATCAGAAGGTCGCCTTCAAGGACCTCTTGCCCCGCGGTCACGGCCACGGTCGCGATCTGGCCCGGCATTGGCGCGCCGATATGGTTGGCATTGCCGGCTTCGGCTTTCGGGCGTTTGGCCGTGGTTGCCGCGACCTTGCGGTTGGCAACACGGATCACCCTAGGCTGACCGTTGAGCTCGAAGAACACTTTCGCATCGCCATCCTCATTGGTTTCGCCCACCGCTTGCAAGCGGATTTCGAGGGTTTTACCGGGGTCAATCTCGGCGCTGAGCTCTTCGCCCGGCTCCATCCCATAAAAGAAGGTTTTGGTTGGTAGCGCACGGACAGGTCCATAGATGCGGTGGCGGCCCATGTAATCGAGGAACACTTTCGGATACATCAGGTAACCGCACAGGTCCTCGTCATCAACGATATAGCCGCCTAGTTGCTCGCTGATTTCGTCACGGATGCCTTCAAGGTCAGCGGCGGGCAGGTGTTTGCCGGGGCGCTCAGTGTTTGGCGCTTCGCCTTTCAGAACCTTGGCGACAAAAGCCTTGGGGAAGCCACCCGGAGGTTGGCCGAGATTGCCGCGCATCATGTCGATCACGCTATCGGGGAAGGATACATCGACGCTCGGATCTTCGACCTCGGCGCGGGTCAGGCCTTGGGAAACCATCATCAGGGCCATGTCGCCGACCACTTTGGAGGAAGGCGTTACCTTCACGATATCCCCAAACATCTGGTTTACGTCCGCATAGGTCTCGGCAACCTCGTGCCAGCGCTCTTCCAGCCCGAGCGAACGGGCCTGCGCCTTGAGGTTGGTGAACTGGCCACCGGGCATTTCGTGAAGGTACACTTCAGAAGCCGGAGCTGCCATGCCGCTTTCAAAAGCTGCATACTGGTGGCGCACGGCTTCCCAGTAGTCGGAGGTTTTGCGAACCACGCCGATGTCGAGACCNGTTTCACGCGGGGTGTTGCGAAGGGCTTCGACCACCGAGCCAAGGCAGGGTTGCGAGGTGCCGCCCGAGAAGGCATCCATCGCGACATCCACCGCATCGACACCCGCCTCGGAGGCGGCCAGAATGGTGGCGGCAGCAATGCCCGAAGTATCATGAGTGTGGAAGTGGATCGGCAGGCCAACCTCTTCTTTCAAGGCTTTGACCAGCACGCGGGCGGCTTCCGGCTTCAAAAGGCCAGCCATATCTTTAAGGCCGATAATATGCGCACCAGCGGCTTTCAGGTCTTTACCCATGGCCACGTAGTATTTGAGGTCATACTTGGCGCGCTCGGGGTTCAGGATATCCCCGGTATA
>JGI24723J26617_10003950_pt1 | contig 10443 bp, 4 predicted proteins | sample Cruoilmetagenom6_FD_26617 | JGI IMG/M metagenome (IMG submission 26617) | reverse complement strand
TTACCAAAAGAATTAAAGGGCAAAAACAAATCTGAAATCAAAGCTTACGTAGCTAAAAAAAGTAAAGAAAGACAATCTATACAAGATGATATACAAACCTTAAGTCAACAACGACGTAAGTATATTAAAAAACAGCAAACAGATACAGACAATAGACTAGAAAATGCTATGATTAATGCTATAAAAACACAGGCAAAAGCAAAAAAATATAAATGGTAACAGTTTTTAAAGATTAAGTTTTGGTTTTAATCTATAGTAGTTCCATTCATTATTAAATTAAAAAGTCTCGAAAATTTCGAGACTTTTTAATTTATATATACTTTGTATTAATTAATTGCAGGACAATTACACTCGTACTTCTCTCTTCTACAATTAAAGTTATAACCTAGTGTTAATTGGTGAAAACCTCCATTATTAAACACTACTGAATTTGCTTGATAAGAATATGTATAAGCAAAAACAAAGTTATTATAATCTACTCCAAAGAAAGGTGTGAAATACTGTAACTTTTGACTACTTACTCCAGATCCATCTTGGAATTCGGCTCCATCAAAACTTCTTCTATAAGATATTCCTCCCCAAATTTTTCCAAAATCCATTTCTCTGTAAATTTTTGCATTCACGTCAATTGAAGATTCTTCAGTAGCATCTCTGTACATGTACATAATTGATGGCTCATAAGTCCAAGGACTATTGTACTTACTAAATGTATTTCCAGCAGATATTAAATATGTTCTAAGATTATCATAAGTCAAACCTTGTTCATTAAAATTAACACCTTCATTGTTCAGTACATTTTTAACAGTAGCATGAGCATAAAAATCTATTAAGTGGTATGAAAAACCAAAGTCAATATTAAAATTAGTTGCACTTTGTTCTACACCAGCAATGATTGGGTCATATCCATCTGCTAAAAACTCTGTTTCATCAAGTTTATACTGAATTAAACCAGCACTCAAACCAAATGAAAGCATGTTTAAATCAATTTCATTACGCGAAAACATTAAATGGTGCGCATAAGTAAAATAAGCACCTGTTTGAGAATGGTATCCATTTTTATCATTGTAAACAATTGCTCCAATTGCAGAAGGAGAATCTCCTATTCTACTATTAACACTTAAGGTTTGTAAGCTTGGAGCTTCATCTTGACCAAACCATTGTTGACGTGCTGTTAATCTTACTTTAGCACAATTTGCTACACCAGCCATCGACGGATGCAATAAATAATAGTTATCAGTCAAATAATCTGAATATATTGGTAATCCCTCTTGAGAGTTACCAATTTGAGTAAATAATGCTAAGCTTGCTATTAAACAATATTTTTTGAAATTCATATCTAATTTATCTTTTCAGGGTGAAATGGGCTTTAAATTCTTTTTGTTCTCCGGTATTTGGTTCATTGTACTCTACTACAAACCAGTAGTCACTTGTTGGCATTGGGCTTCCGTTATAGGTCCCATTCCAACCTTCACTCGATGGACTGATCTGTTTCATTAGTTTTCCGTACCTGTCAAATATATAAATTTTTGCGCTTGGTTGCACTATACCTTTTATGTTCCATGTATCATGATAACCATCACCATTTGGTGTGAAAAATTTCGGGTAATCCATAACTACCGCTGGAGCACTTAAAAGGCCACAACCTATAGTATCTCTTGCCTCAATCTCATGGTCGCCTGCGGATACATCTACAAATATATTACTTTCTTGCCAAGCACCTCCATCTAAGCTATATTCATAAGTTCCTAANCCTGNAACTGTAACNTCTATAATATGCAANTCTGAAAANGCATCTGTAGTCACATATGTTGAAATACTTGTTGGCGGCGAACTCTCTATGACTTGTGTCGTCACTTGACCTGCTAAATCACTTGAACATCCCGTTAGAGCATCTGTCACGACAACACTATACGTTCCTCCTTGTGTTGGTTCATAACTACCTGACGTTGCTCCTGCTATGACTGTACCATTGAAACTCCATTCAAATTCATAGTTTGGCGTGGTCAGACCTGTATCTAACACTGGTACATTTAATACCTCTGTCCCATTTGTGTCAACACATAAAATATAACTCTCATCTAATCCAAATACTGGTAATGGATTAACATATAACGTTAATGGTGCTACAGCATAACAACTTGAGGAATCAAATGAATTATCTACTGTCCCATCATTGTTTAAATCTACTAAGTCTCCTAAGCCATCGCCATCTAAATCTATAAAGTCGATTAAACCATCTAAGTCTGTATCAAATCCATCGGATACTGTATCGCCATTCACATCAATTAAATCAAAAATACCATCTCCATTTGTATCTATAGTATCCATCGTTCCATCTCCATTAAAATCTAATGCTGTCGTTAATGTTGTTAAATCTAAGTTTAACAATGCTGCTCCTGGTGTATCATTATCTACTCGTACATAAATCACCTGTGGATTGGTAATATTCTCATATAAGAATGGTATAGGCTCTACTCCTAACTCTGCATTGACCTCTGTTTCATAGTAAGTCACTATATAATTTGCTGGATCTTGACCATCTAACACTTGTGCTTGCACACTAGCTGGATCTAAAGCGGCTATATCTGTAACTGGTGTTAAATCAAACTGCGCACTATTATTACTTAAGTCGCCATCATCATCCATCTGGTCATCACAAATNGCTTCAANNATAGCCTCCAGACCACTATTTGCTTCTGCTGCTTCATGAACTTCTACATTGAAACTTGGTGTACTTATAGAACAACCTGTATCATTATTAGTAATAGCTACATAAATCTGTTGTGGATTGGTAACATTTGTATATGGACTCACAAGTGCATTCATTAAATCATCTGCATCTGCTTGTGATGCATGATAAGTCACTGTAAATAATGTTGCATCTTGACCATTTAATACTTCGGCATCTTTTAGTGTCAAATCAAACTGATCAATACCATCTGTATTTAACTCACAAAGTATAAAATCTGTTACAGCAACTACATCTGGTAATGGATTAACTATAATATCAAAGGTTACTATTGTATAACAATCTGTGATATCATTGGTCACTCGCACATAAATTGTTTGCTGATCGCTTGTATTACTATAAGCTGTTGGGTCTACTATTGCATTTAAGCCTAACTCTGCATCTTCCTCTGACTCATGATATGTAGCTGTTACTGTTGCTTCTCCATTGATGATATAAACCTCATTTGCTGTCAAATCAAATTCCTCTATCATATCTCCTGGACTCAAATCATCACACATCTCTATATTTGATGGATCTAAACTTGGGGTTGGATTTGGTAATACTCGNATTGTTAAGGTTGTATAATCTACACAACCTGTATCAGTATCGGTAACCACAACATATAAAGTCTGTGGATTTCCTGGAGCGCCATTTACTGANGTATTACTATAAGCTTCTGCATCTACAGCATTAATACCTGCCTGTGCATCTGCGCTAGTCTCATAATATGATACACNCCAACTTGCTTCTCCTCCTGTTATCTCATTATCTTTTACGGTTAGATCAAAAANTGTTACTTCATCTGCTATCTCATCATCACAAAGTTGTAATGGCGTTGGCTGTAGTGCCTCTGGTGGNAACTCTACTCGAATTTCAAAGAATCCTGTTGTAGTCACACAGCCATTTACATTACTTACTAGGCGCACATAAATCGTTTGTGGATTAGTAACATTCGTATAATTAGTCACATTTACTATTGGATTTGCTCCTGACTCTGCATCTGCCATGGTCACATGGTAAGTCAACATAAAATCTGATGGCAATTGTGATCCTAAAATCTCTGCATTTTTAGTCGTCAAATCAAACTGTGCAAAACCATCATTATTTGTATCACAAATCACATAATCTTCTATATCGACTGGAACTTCTGGTGATGGTAACACACGAATAATTAAACTCGATGATGTGTTGAAACATCCTGTAATTGTATTTTCTGCTCTGATATAAATGATCTGCTCGTTCATTACAATATTCGTATATGGACTCGCTAGTGCATTAAGTCCCATATCTGCATCACTTTGCGTTTCATGATATGTAATATCAATATCTAATTCCCCATTGATAATCTCTAAGGTCTTACTCTCTAAATCAAACTCTTCAAAACCATCATTATCTAAATCACAAACTTCTAAATCTGTTGGTGTCGCTGGTGATGGTATTGGGTTCACTCTTAAGAGGATTGTTGCCGTTGTACTCACAGAACATCCTGTAACATCATCGGTAGCTCTAACAAATATTGTTTGTGCGTTACTCGTATTCATGTACGGACTTACTATTGCATTTGTGCCATTATCGGCATCCAACTGTGTCTCATAATATGTAAAACTAATACCTGTCTGACCATTTAACATCTCTGCATTAGCATCTTCTAATGTAAAGGCTTCTATCTCATCCCCTGGATTATTGTCATCACACAACTCTAATGGCTGTGGCTGCACAAGTACTGGTAGAGGATTAACTATCAAATCTAATGTTGTTAGCTTATGACAACCATTTGCAATATCCTCTACACGAACCCACAACATCTGATTAAAAGCTGTTGTATTGGTATAGTTGATAGGATTTAAAATTGCATTAGTGCCTGATTCTGCATTTGCTTCAACCTCATAATAACTAACAATATATTGTAATGGATCTAATCCATCTAAAATCTCTGAATCCTTACTAGTCAAATCAAACTGAGCAAAACCATCTGCTGAAACATCATCACAAACTTCCAATGGTGTTGGATCTTCTATCTGTGGTGTTGGATTTACTATTAATATAAGTTCGACTATCGTAGCACAATCTGTTGCTATAGTAGCACTCTCTACGCGTACATAAAGTGTTTGCTGATTTTCTACAATATTATTATATGGACTTCCTAAAGCATTTACATCATTATCTGCATCGGCCATAGTCTCATGGTAGCTTACCGTTAAGGCTGGATCGCCTCCTGTAATCTCTGTATCTGCATCGGTTAATGTAAACACTCCAAATCCATCACTATCTGCATCACAATACTCTATTGGTGTAGGTGTGTTTGCTACTGGCGCTTGCTCTACAACTAATGTTAATGTTGTAGTCGCATAACAACCTGTATTGATATCCTGTACTCGTACAAATATTATCTGTCCATTTATTATATTTGTATAAGGTACTGGTAGTGGATTTAATGCATTATCTGCATCAAATTGTGTTAAATAATAACTCACCGAATAATTGGGATTATTATCCGTTATCTCTGTATTCTTTAACGAAATATCTATACTCGTTAGACCATCTGGAACTCCATCATCACAAACCTCTAAATCGGTTGGAACAACTAACGCTGGCAATGGATTCACTAACAAATCAAAACTCCCTGTTGCTACACAACCTGTGCTTGTACTTACTGACGCATAGAAAATCGTTTGTGGATTACTTGTATTACTATATGGACTTCCTAAGGCATTAACCAATCCTTGTGCATCTGCTAAAGTTTCATAATAACTAATCGTTACTGATTGACCATCAGATATCTCTACATCTTTTGTCGTTAAATCAAATAACTCTATCTCATCTCCTGGTAAATCGTAATCACACAACTCATATGGCGTAACTGATATCGTATCTGGAATTGGATTGACTAATAATATAAGCTCTGTTGTATCATAACAGCCTGTTGTCCCACTCTCGATTCGAACATAAACCGTCTGAACACTTGGAACGATATTATCATAAGGAATTGGTAAAATATTTATACCATTATTAGCATCTGACTGCGTCTCATGATACGTTACAACCATGCCTGTCTGAACACCTACAGCCTCCAAATCCCTTAAACTTAAATCAAAACTCGAAAAACCATCATTATCATCATCGCAAACCTCCAATGGTGTTACAATATTCGCTACTGGATTAGAGATAACCTCTAAATCTAATGTCGTAGTGTTGTAGCAACCTGTAACCGAGTTTTCTAATCTCACAAAAACGGTTTGTAAATTAGGAGTAATATTTGTGTAAGGTGAAAATATTTCATTAATAGCCGCATCTGCATCAGCTAATGTTTCATAATATGTAACGACAATATTAGACTGACCATTAATCACTTCAGCATTTGCATCAGTTAAAGTAAAGTTAGCAAAACCATCTGTATCATCATCACAAACAGCTAAAGGTGTTGGAATCAATACCTCTGGCAACGGATTCACAATTAGATCAAATGTCGTATACCCATAACATGTTGGAGTTAAAGAATCTTCTATTCTAACATAAATTGTTTGAGGACTTGGAGAAAGACTCGTGTAAGCTGTTGGTATAGCAATATTAGCTACTCCTGCTTCTGCGTCTGCCTGTGTCTCATGATACGTTACATCAAACACTAAAGGATTTTGAGTTCCTAAAATAGTTGCCGTTTGAGTAGTCAAGTCAAAAACAGCTACACCATCGTTACTTAAATCATCACATACAACAATATCCTCAACTGTATTTGCAATTGCTCTAGTGTTAACTATTAAATTAAAAACAGCTACTGGTGATGCCACATAACAAGCTGGATTTGAAATTGTAGTTACTCTTACAAAAATACCTTCAGGATTTGGACCATTTGTATAAGAACTAGTTAATGAATTAGTTCCTGCATCTGCATCTGAAAATGAAGTATGATAAGTAACGTCATATAATGTTGGATCTTGAGCGCCCAAAACACCTAATGTTTGTGTCTCCAAATCAAAAGCCTCTACACCATCATTACTATCATCATCACAAACTTCCATATCTGGCACTACATTAATGAATGGAGCTCCAGAAATGGCTAACGTAATTTGACTCGTTTCATAACAATCTGAACCTGTTACTTCTACTCTAACATATACAATTTCTCCATCAGTTCCTGCATAATCATTAGCAGTAGTAATTCCATTAACTTCGTTATCTGCATCTACTTGTGTATTATAAAAAGTCACAGTATAACCAGCAGGATCAAGAGGTGTTAAAATATTTGATATTTCATTCTCTAAATCAAATTGAGCTGTAGCAGCAGAACTACATTCTACAAGTGATAAGTCATTAAGTACAAATGAGTCTGCAATAGTAATTACAACTTCGTCCTGTGTACTACACGGATCACCAAAAATAGCATCAAATCCTTCAGCTAACAATGTATAGGTTCCTGATTCTGTAACAGTTAATGTAGCTCCAGTTTCTCCAGGAATTGTCTCACCATCTTTTTGCCACTCAAACACATTAAACGCACCTGAAGTTTCAGGAATAATTTCATAAGAACCACCACTACAAAAAGCTTGATCTTCTCCAAGATCAACTTGACAAATAATATCACAATTTGTATCTGATGTTGACGATGGATCTAGCTCTAAATTAATATACCCAGCACCTCCATTAAAGTTAGTGATTAATAGCATATATATCGAATTTGCTGGTGCATTTGGAATATTGATACTCTCAACAGCAGCTCCTGAATAACTACAATCAACTTCTGTTGAACTATTAAGATTTGAAGATCCACAAACTGGTTCTGAAAAAGGTCCCCAAATAATAAAATCGACATCGATACCTGATCCTGTACCATTTTGACCTGTATCTTGTGTCAAGGTAAAATTAAGATTTCCAGCTGTATCTCCTGATTGTAAAAAATACCAACGAGGATTAGGTTCTGAACCTAAACAACCGTAATCAATTCCTCCTTCTGCGTTACCAATACCTACTGGTGATGGCACATTATTAATACCTGAACATATCGGCAATGCTCCAGCGCACGTATCATTATCTAAAACATTAACCGTTATTGTAGTACTGCCGGAACAACCTAATGGGTTAGTATCAGAAACTGTTAATGTTACTGTATAACTTCCTGGATTAGGATAAGGGTAACTAACAGTGGTTCCTGTTAAATTATTTCCGTTTCCAAAATCCCATGTATATGTAGCACTTGCTCCACTTCCTGAAAAAGTAGCACTACCATTAAATTCTACAATCTCACCTGGATCAACTTCAACAATTCCTCCTGTTGCAGCAGGAACAGTACTATCTATTGATGCTACAATACTTTGACATGGTGTTAAACATGATATTTCAGCTGCCCAACCTGTTGTTGTACCACTTGCATTCGATACAAATTCAACTGTCAAACATCCACTTGCACTAGTTCCAGCAACCAATCCTGGGTTNTTCCCTCCAGAATAACTGCCAATCACTGGAGCAGTAGTATCATCACCATTATATATCGTTAAAACATCACTATTTAATTGCGTGCTAAATTCTGTAAAGTTCAATCTCACAAAATCGCCTGCTGTTTCTGCACAAATTGTAATTACAAAATTTTCGTCACTAGAATAAGGTCCAAACTCTCCTCCTGAATCATAAAACATATCAGGAGCACACCTATTAAAGGTTCCATCTTGCATTAAAACATCTTGAGAGAATGTAATACTTGATACTAAAAGTAGTACTAATAAAGTTATTTTTTTCATCATGTTGATTCGATAATTAGTGTCTGTATTGCGATGTTACTTGAATAAAATAATTGGTATTATCTATTCTATATATATAAGTTCCTTTTCCAAAGAAAGCCAAACTATATTTTAAGGGATTAAAAGTTTCTAAGTCAAACTCGGCATCTCTTTTTAAGTCTTTATTATATTTATTAAAAAGTAGAACTTCTGACAAATATTTTGTTTGCTTTTGTTTACCTAAATCATCTTCAGTGTAGATTTCAATTCTATTACGAAGTAAATGTTTGATATCTTTTAATCTTTGAGGATTATCTAAAATCAAAGTTTGAGTCATATCTCCATAAACTTCTTCAATTTGACTTAACTCTTTATCGGTTAAAGATGTATTAACATTTTCATGATACTTAACTGACTCATAAGTTTGCTCGACCACATCTGCTTGAGAATTAGACAAATTAAAGACTAGTAAACACAATAGCACGCTAACTATTGACAAAGGATTATTTTTCATAATTTATTTCTTTTTAAAAAGACGTGAAATTTAATAAAATTTTAATTAAAACACTGTTAATATCAAATGGTAATTAACGACCAATCCTTACATTAACATAACACTACTATAACATTTAAGATTAAAAAACTCCTACCTATGTTTTAACTTTTTTTAATTGTTTATCTTTGCAAACTCTAAAAGCAACTTTTTTAAGTTGATTTAGACGATTTTAACTTAAAGCAGATTTATTTAAAAAATGNTTGAAAAAAAGTTTGAAAAAAAATAACATCAAATTTTATAACACAATTTGATCATATTTAGAAATATTTGATTAATGAAAATAGAAAAAGACTTGAAAGATTTAGACGCAATAGGTGACAACCATATAGGTACTTCATCTAATACACCTATACGAAATGATGCCTTCATACTAACCAATGATGAAAAAATGAATCTTATTAAAGATGATGTTTATCATATCATGGAGACTTTAGGGCTTGACTTAACAGATGACAGTTTGAAAGGCACTCCAAATCGTGTTGCAAAAATGTTTGTTAATGAGATTTTCGCAGGATTAGATCCTAAAAGAAAACCAAAAGCCTCAACTTTCGACAATAAATATAAGTATGGAGAAATGCTTGTTGAAAAAAACATCACTGTCTATTCAACTTGCGAGCATCATTTATTACCAATTGTAGGAAGAGCTCATGTTGCCTACATTTCTAACGGAACTGTTGTTGGTCTTTCTAAAATGAATCGTATTGTAGATTACTATGCTAAGCGTCCACAAGTACAGGAACGCTTAACCATTCAAATAGTAAAAGAATTACAAGAAGCTTTGAATACAGAAGACGTGGCTTGTATAATAGATGCAAAACACCTTTGTGTAAATTCAAGAGGTATAAGAGATATTGAAAGTAGCACTGTAACATCTGAATTTGGTGGAAAATTCAAAGAAAAAGATACCAAAAGAGAATTTTTAGACTACATCAAATTAGAAACAACATTTTAGTTTTATAGACTTTATAATTATTCGGCATGCAACTATATCAAGACCAAACAATTCAAATATACAATTCATTAAGTGGTAAAAAAGAAATCTTCAAGCCTATTGAAGCAGGCTATGTTGGTATGTATGTGTGCGGACCAACTGTGTATAGCAATGTACATTTAGGGAATGTAAGAACATTTATGTCGTTTGATATGGTGTTTAGATATCTTAAACATTTAGGGTTTAAAGTTCGTTACGTTAGAAATATTACAGATGCTGGACATTTAGAAAATGATGCGGATGCTGGTGAAGATAAAATCACAAAAAAAGCGCGTTTAGAGCAAATTGAACCTATGGAAGTTGTTCAGCGTTATACTGTCGATTTTCACAATGTATTAAACACTTTTAATTTTCTTCCTCCAAGCATTGAACCAACTGCTACAGGACATATTATTGAGCAAATAGAATTGATCAAAACCATTATTGATAACGGATTTGGATACGAAGTCAATGGTTC
>JGI24723J26617_10003949_pt1 | contig 10446 bp, 10 predicted proteins | sample Cruoilmetagenom6_FD_26617 | JGI IMG/M metagenome (IMG submission 26617) | reverse complement strand
TCAAGCCCCTTGGGCACGATATGGGTGAAGCCGATGCCGATATAGTCGAAAAACACCTGGCTGGCGCTGACCGTCAGCCCGCCCTCCACCGGGATCGGTTCGCTAGGACTGCCGTCGCCGAGATAGGCGGAATAGCTGTACTCCCCTTGCGCATCCGGCACCCGGATGACGCTCGGACCGAACGCCGGATTGAACGAATAAACCACCTCTTTGGCGTTGAGCGGCAATGGACCCGACAGCGACAGCCGGCTGAGCCGGGCGAAATCCGTGTCCCCCACCGGCTCGAGATCAACGGAAGTGACGTCGAGAGCAATCTCGGCTCCATCGGATGTCAGTGTGACGCCGTTCAGGAACCGCCGTTCGAACCGCTCGAATTCAGCCGCAAGCGCGGCCTCGTCGAGAAGCCGCAGATCATCGTAGCGTTCGGCATTCGGACTTTCGTCGGTGTCGCCATGCCCGGCACCGATCTCCGCCAGCGCCGCCTCCAGGATCAACGATATATCAAGCCGCACCGTGCCGTCGCCGGAAAACACAAGATCGGCGATGGCCGGGCGGATTTCATGGGCGCGGACCCCGGACACCCCGGGCACAAACAGCAATAAGGCAAGCACCAGGCTCGCAAGCACTTGATTTATCGGGCGGGAGAGCATCTTCATCTGCAAAGCCATATTGGAGTAAACACCATGGAACGATCGGCACGCCGTCACGCGGCCTTGAAAACTGTATGCGCAATAGTTGGAACGATGCTGGCTGCAAGTCCAGTCTGTGCGCATGAATTCTGGATCGAACCCCATGAATTTCGTGTCACGCCCGAAGCTGAAATCGCCGCCGACCTCAGGGTCGGACAGGACTTCAAGGGCGACGCCTTCCCCTACATTCCCTCCCGCTTTGCCGCGTTCAGGCTGCATGACCGCCTGGGCGAGACAGATGTTGATGGCATTGCCGGAGATCTGCCGGCGCTGGCTCTGACGCCGCGCACACAAGGTCTGAGCATCTTCACCTATGTCTCAGGCGGCGAACGGATCCGCTTCAGCGACTGGGAGAAATTTGCATCCTATCTCGCCCTCGAAGGCCTCGACGCCATCCCTGCCCTTCACGATGCCCGCGGCCTGCCCCGCGACGACATAAGCGAAATCTACACACGTTGCGCCAAGACACTCGTGGCGGTCGGCGGCGCCAGCAAAGACGAAGACCGCGCCACCGGCATGCGGCTTGAGCTGGTCGCGGGCCAGAACCCGCAAACGCTTTCGCCCGGCGCTGAGATGAGCTTCACCCTTATGTGGGAGGGCGAACCACTGGCCGACACGCAGGTGGCGCTGTTCCGCAAGGCCCAGGATGGCGGCGCGGGCACAAGAACCCTCACCCGCACCGACGAGAACGGCCGGGCTAGCTTCACCCTCCCGGCGCAGGGAGCCTACATGGCCGCGAGCGTGCACATGATCGAGGCTCCCGCCGACCGCAATGCGGATTGGCAAAGCTATTGGGCATCGCTGACGTTTGGGGTGGAATAAGATTGGGTTGGTCACAAAGGGCGGGGAGCGGACTTTCGCCGCGCTGAGGATGAACGTCCGGAGAGCGCAGAAATTGGACAAAACGGTATTTTCGATCTCAAACATCAGTTGCTAAACAGAAGCGGCTGGGTATAGCCTCAAGTAGGTTTGGAAGGCCGAAACTTGAAGGGGACCCAAGATTGGGAAGAGTGTGGATCAAATGTTTTTTTTGCCTAATTATTCAGACACCATTTCTATTTGGCTTTTCAAGTCCAGTGAGGGCCCAACAGGTCGATTGGGATTATGTCAACGGCGCTACATTCGGACTTCCTCAGGCTATCAATAATGTTTGCAAAACTCCAGCAAACAGCAAAGACCCTGGATTTTTACAAGAATTAAATACTGAGAAATCCAGCTTGGATAGAGATAGTGCGACGTTAATATTCAGCCTTGTTTTCGGTGAGGCGCTTGAAAACATAGACAAAACTAGGGGTGCCTACATACTCTCTAGACTATGCGTTGATAAGGTTATTGATAACGGCTTAGAGGTTACTCAGGGCTATCCGCTTTGGAAAAACAGAACGAGCTGCACACATAAGACTAGGTTGGAACCATATAACTTCCAAGTGATAAGTGCCCTGTTAGGCGCGGGTATAGCAAGAGGTGTCGAGCTAGGGTGTATTAATTCGGGCTCTATCCAATTGAGAGACATCGATTTTGACTTTTTTATTTTGAAGAATTCAGAAATTTTGAGGATAAATATCCAAAATGTAGTTATTGGGTCACTGGATCTTCATAACACGAAAATCGCCCCCCAATCCGAAGAAAGACCATTTAATGGGACGTTGAATATACAAGGGTCAACAATCACAAAAAGGCTCACTATCAGTCGGACGGACATGGCGGAATTTCGCGTTTTCGCAAGCTTCATAAATGACGTCCAGATCTACGACTTTTACCAAAGTAGCAGTAAAGAGATCTCGGCGGATAATCGGACCAATGACATTGGCACTCTCGATATTACACACTCGGAAGTGAACAACATAAGGTTAGGTGTATCGACGCGCTTTGAGCGCTTATTTATTGTCTATCTTTCCGCCAAGAACCTGTATCTAGCCTCCATAATATCCGAATTTGCGCAAATATCTGAATCCAACATAACGAATTCATTGGTGATTTCGTCGACCCCAAGCCATCCTATCTGGAGCGCGAATGGCTATCTAGACCTGTCCTCAACAAGAGTTGGAAGCTTTTACGCATCAGAAGATAGCTTCAAATTATCTGGGGAGAATAACTTAGTTCCGGTCAATTTTAGCGGATTTAGTTTTGGCAGTGCAGGCAATTTCATACCAAATATTGTGAGTAACGCCCCCCAAACCGTTAATATTTCTGATATTAGTGTCTCTTCACTGATGAATTGGCTGGCGCAGAGTGCCGTTTTTTTTCAAACCTTCCGTGGCGTAGACATAAAGAGTCAATTTCCCTATCGCCTAGCAAGTATAATTGAAGAGAATGGAAATGTTTCCAGAGCAAATAGCCTTCGGATTGCAGCTAAATCAGTAGAGTGGTGGGGGCGAAGTTACTTGGGTTGGATTGTTGGGAATATGACAGGTTTTGGCTACGCCACACACAGACTTCTTTGGGTATTGATGGCGTTGGTTTTTGTAGGGTGGGTTGTCAAGGTCAAAAATGGGTTCGAGAGTCAACGTTATGAACGTAAGACAATTGGAGACAGCGCTACCCACATAGCTGAGGACTTAATATTCAGCATGGATCGGTTATTTCCGCCACTCGCTATTCAACAGCAATGGGACCATTATCCGGATTTGACCGAGGGCGGACGAATTTATTTCTATTTCCATCGCATCGCCGGTTCACTAACCTTGGTTCTTGGAGCTTTTTCTCTCGCGCGAGCTTTCTAAGCAGCCTCTGCTGGACGAGGGGATCGAAATCGCTATTTGAAACGCATTCCAGTTGCGGGGATGCTTGTCTGTGCGCTAGGTGGTCAACGTGAAATGCCTCTGGGCAAATTATTTGTGAACTGTAGGTGTGTAAGCGGCTGGGCATTGCCGTTTGTGGCGTCTTGGACCGGGTAACCTCTTGGTTGTAGGTCTGAGCGGAAACTGCCTAGACAGGAAAGCACGCAAGGCGCTGCCTTCGGACTTTGGCCGCGCGCGGCACGAACGGCAGCTTTGGGCCGAATTGACGCTCGACAACCTACCTCAGTTTTGGCGCAGATCGGATAGGTAAATCCGCACTGCTTCCTGCACGTGACGGAAGCGGTCGCCGCCCAGGTGCTTGCCGCCAAACCATCGCGTAACCACGATGATATGGTCGCGCACTCCTTCTCGCTCCAGCATCCGCAAGATCACCATCCCCGCACCTGCCTCGCCATCATCGTTCTTCAATGGGACATCGCCACTCACCAGGGCCCATGTATTATGTGACGCCTTGGCAAATTTCTTCTTGCGGCAAAGCGCCTTGATAAAGGCTTTGGCCTCTTCCTCGGATGCGCAGGGCCCGCCCGAGACTGCATATTTCGACCCCCGGTCACTTATGATGTTATCGAGAATACGCATGGCCTAGGCTTAGAACCCTCCAATGGCGGCGGCAAGGCATCTGTGGCTTATCAGTTGGTATCCTTGCGCCTTCCGGCGAAAAGGCGGCTGCGGGCCGGAAGGCAAAGAGGCTCAATGCGTACTCATGACGTCGAGCCGCCGTCAGCAACAGAGCCATTCAATTTCTCCCAAACTCCCCCTGCTGTCCCCGCTCTCTCACAGGTCAACGAAAAAACCCGCCTGACTTGCATCCGGCGGGTTTCATTTCTTGGTCTCTGATCGAGCCTGAAGCTCAGGACCAAACCGATCCTATTGACCACCACCGAGCGTGTGCACGAAGACTGCCAGCTGCTTGATCGTCGGCTCGCCCAGGCGTCCGATCCAGGCTGGCATGGCGCCGTGCTTGGGATTGCGGATCTGGGCTGCGATCTGCGCTTCGGTCGATCCCTTGAGCCAGATCCCGTCCGACAGCCGCGGTGCGCCGAAGTCGATGATGCCTTCGCCTGTGTCGCCATGGCAGGCTGCACAGTTTTCTGCGTAGATCACCTGGCCTGCTTCCGCCATGGCCGGATCACGCGGCGTGTCGCTGAGACTGACCACATAGGCGGCAACCTCGTTGATTTGCGCAGTTTCCAGCATGTCGCCAAAGGCCGGCATTTCGGAGTAGCGCGTGTCGTCGTCACCATCATAGCGGATGCCATGCGCAATGGTCAGGTAGATCTGGTCGATCGTCCCGCCCCAGAGCCAGTCGTCATCATTGAGGTTGGGATAACCGGCAGAGCCCGCAGCACCCGACCCATGGCACTGCGCGCAATTGACCTTGAACGCCGACGAGCCGCCGGCAATGGCAAACTGCAGCAATTCCGGATCAGACGCGATTTCTTCAACCGGGGTTGCGGCGATCTTTTCAAGCATCGTGCCTTGAGCGGCCTTGGCATCTGCCAGTTCGGCAACTACTTCGGCGCGGCTGGAATAGCCCAGCAGGCCGGGCGTCGCACCGTTGATCAGCGGAATTGCCGGATAGGCGATGGCATAGCCGATAGCCCAGACAATGCAGGCATAGAACGTCCACAGCCACCAGCGCGGCATCGGATTGTCCAGCTCCCGAATGCCGTCCCACTCGTGCCCGGTTGTGGCAACACCGGAGACTTCATCAATGTGTTTCTCGGACATGTCTCAGTCCTCCTTCAACGGAATTTGCGCGGCCTCGTCGGCAGATTTCTTTGCGCCGGGGCGAAACATGAAAAGCACGACGCCGATAAAGACGGCGAACATGAAGACAAGTCCCCAACTGTCGGCGAAGTGGCGCATTGCAGTGTAGGTTTCCATTGCTCAGATCCCCCTTACCGGTAGCCGGATGCTTCGTCGTAGGTCGAGAAATCAACCAACGTGCCAAGCATCTGCAAATAGGACACCAGCGCATCCATCTCGGTGACCACGGAGGGATCACCGTCAAAATCGCCGAGCTTGGCCTTCGGATAGCGCTCTTCGATACCCGANGTGTCTGCNTCNGGATCGGATTGGCCCATCAGGTCGGCCTTGGCGTTGGCAATCATGTCCTCNGTGTAAGGCACGCCGACAGCCAGNCTGGCCGTCAGGTCAGCCGTGACATTGGCCACCTTGAGCGGTGTCGTCGCCAGGAAGGAATAGCTCGGCATGATCGATTCAGGCACCACCGAGCGAGGCTCCTTGAGGTGCTCGACATGCCATTCGTTCGAGTAGCGATCACCGACGCGGGCCAGGTCAGGCCCTGTCCGCTTCGATCCCCACTGGAACGGATGGTCATACATCGATTCCGCGGCAAGGCTGTAGTGGCCATAGCGTTCGACCTCGTCCCGGAACGGACGGATCATCTGGCTGTGACAGGTATAGCAGCCTTCGCGGATATAGATGTTGCGGCCGGCAAGCTCCAGCGGCGAGTAGGGTCGCATCCCCTCCACTTTCTCGATAGTGTTTTCGAGATAGAAGAGCGGTGCAATCTCGACGATGCCGCCGATGGAAACCACCACAAGAGAGCCGACCAGAAGCAGCGTCGCATTGCGCTCGATGATACCGTGTTTATCTAACAGTGACATGGGTCTCTCTCCTTACTCTGCCGGCTGCATGGCAGGTTCGCTGCCGGGTATGGGAACTTCGTTGCGCTCGTGACCGCGAATGGTCATGAACACGTTCCAGCCCATGATGATGCCGCCGGCGAGATACATCAGGCCGCCGATGGCGCGCAGCAGGTAATAGGGGAACATGGCCGCCACGGATTCTGCGAAGGAATAGACCAGGAAGCCCTGATCATTGTACTCGCGCCACATCAGCCCCTGCTGGATACCGGCAACCCAAAGAACCGCCGCATAGACAACGATGCCGAGCGTGGCCAGCCAGAAGTGCCAGTTGACCAGCCGCATGGAATAGAGCCGCGGACGGTTCCAAAGCTTCGGCACCAGATAGTAGATCGCGCCAAATGTGATCATGCCGACCCAGCCCAGAGCGCCGGAGTGAACGTGACCGATGGTCCAGTCGGTGTAATGGCTCAGTGAATTGACCGCCTTGATCGACATCATCGGACCTTCAAAGGTCGACATGCCGTAAAATGCGACCGCAATCACCATCATCCGGATGATCGGATCGGTGCGGATCTTGTCCCAGGCACCTGACAGCGTCATCAGACCGTTGATCATGCCGCCCCAGGAGGGCATCCAAAGCATGATCGAGAACACCATGCCCAGCGTCTGTGCCCAGTCAGGCAGAGCCGTGTAGTGCAGATGGTGCGGACCGGCCCAGATATAGAGAAAGATCAGCGCCCAGAAGTGGATGATCGACAGCCGGTAGGAATAGACCGGCCGGTTGGCCTGCTTGGGAATGAAATAGTACATCATCCCCAGAAAGCCCGCGGTGAGGAAGAAGCCGACCGCATTGTGGCCGTACCACCACTGTGTCAGCGCATCCTGCACCCCGGCAAAAGCCGAGTAGCTCTTGACCCCGAGGAACGACACCGGAACCGCCAGATTGTTGACGATATGCAGCATTGCGATGGTGACGATGAAGGCCAGGTAGAACCAGTTGGCCACATAGATATGCGGCTCCTTGCGCTTGATGATCGTCCCCAGGAAGGTGATCAGATAGGCCACCCAGACAACTGTCAGCCACAGATCGACATACCATTCCGGCTCGGCATATTCGCGGCCCTGGGTGATGCCCAGCAGATAGCCGGTTGCCGCCATGACGATGAACAGCTGATAGCCCCAGAACACGAACCAGCCCAGATCGCCGCCAAACAGCCGTGCGCGGGAGGTGCGCTGGACCACGTAGAACGACGTCGCGATAAGCGCATTGCCGCCAAACGCGAAAATCACCGCCGAGGTGTGCAGCGGACGGGTGCGTCCGAAATTGAACCACGGCTCGATGTTGAGATCAGGATAGGCAAGCTGGAAGGCGACGATGACGCCGACCAGAAAACCGACGATGCCCCAGAAGGTCGTGGCGATGATGCCGTAGCGCACCACCTCGTCAAAATAGCCTGATTTGTCGTCAGCCGTCTGGGCAGCAACGGCCGATGAGAAATTGATGCGTCGCATCAGCAGCACGGTGCTCACCAGCAGGACGAAGAACAGGACCGTCATATGGGCCGCGAACTGGTCGTCCTTGGCGAAAGCCACGCCGAGCAACGCCAGAAAGGCGCTGATGCCCACGGCGATCGTTTCGGTAGTGTATTTCATTGTAGGTATCCCCCTGGGGTATCGAAGCAGGGCCGGAGAAACCGCGCCGCCTGCCCCCTTATGACAAGCTGCGAATCTTCCCCGAACTGATGCACAATTCGCAGACAGCTCATCATCTCGCATTGATCCAAGTCAAGGACGCAGCGCGAACGCGAACCTACCTTTCAGACCAAGAGGGAAACAAAACGAACAAAAAACTTCGCTCTTTGACTGGGATGAGACCTCATGACAGACAACGCCACCATCAAGCTGGCGCATGGCGAGGATCCGATTGCCGCCTTGCGCAAGGCGCACAAGGATCAATTGCTTTTGTGCGACCGGCTGGAAGAAATCGCAGATTCCCTCCCCGACGCTATCAATCGCCAGAAATGCATGTATGCGGCCCGTGCATTGGGGCCGATGATCCGCGGCGTTCACCGTTTTGAGGAAGAGGTGGTGTTTCCGATGATTGCAAAACGACGTGCCGCCGATGAAAGAACCGAGCCGACCCTCAATCGCTTGCGGTTCGAGCACTGCGAAGACGAATGTTTCGCCGAAGAACTGACCGAAACCCTACACCAGCTGGGCAGTGGAGACGCCGACGTCAACATTGAGGCCGTCGGCTACATGTTACGCGGTTTTTTTGAAGCCATGCGCAGGCACATCGCATTTGAAAGCGAGATGCTGCTGTCGATGGACGGGTCGGAGCCAGGCACATCGGACGCAGCACGCTGAAGCAGCGTTTTGTGAAGTGGAAAACGCTCCTTGCAGCCACAGCCGGACCTAGGCCCGCACGTCCAGAACACTGAACCGGCGCCTGTATTCTGCCGCGGTCAGCCCGGTGATCGACCGGAAAACCCGCCCAAAGGCCGAGAAGTCCTGATAGCCCACGGCCCAGCCGACAGCGCCGACGGGCTCACGGGTTCTCTCGAGCAGGCCGCGCGCCTTCTCCACCCGCAATGCCTGGACATAGGCATTCGGGTTCAACCCTGTCGCTGCCTTGAACCGGCGCAGGAAAGTCCGGCCCGCCAGCTTGCTGCGGGCAGCCAGCGCCTCCACCCCCAGATCATCCTGAACATGACCTTCCATCCAGAGCTGAAGCGTCAGGATCGCGTCGTCACCGTGATTGAGATTGGGCCTGAAACTGCGATAATTCCGTTGTTCACGCTTGCCTGGATCGATCAGCAGATAGCGTGCCGTGTTGCTCAGCACTTCTACACCTTGCCAGCGTTCAACGAAGAACATGCCCAGGTCAAGCCACGCCATCATCCCGCCGGCGGTGATGAGGTCGCTGTCGTCGATCAACAGATGCTCGGGTTGAAGGTCGGCGTCGGGAAAGGCTGCGCGAACCTCGTCTTCGAGCGCCCAGTGCGTGGTGACCGGACGTTGCGCCAGCAAACCGGCATGCCCCAGCCAGAAGAGCCCCGCGCACACTGATGCGGTCAGCGTCCCCGCCCCGTGCCGCGCCCTGATCCAGGCGTGGAATTCCCGATCTGCCTCGCCGCGTGCATTGCTTCTGTTGGGCGGCACGATCAAGGCGTCATAGTGAACCGACACTGGGGGCAACTTTCCCGGTCTGATCGCCTCGACATTGATGACAACGCCGCCCTGCTCTGCACTTATCTTGTTGGCGGTGTCGAAAAGGTCGGTCAGGCCGAGCACCGCTGCTTCCTGAACGCCCTCATAAGCGACAATGGCGAGCAAGCGGTCGGCATTTTCCAAGCTTGGCACATTCTGCACAATCTTTGTCATACGCGCCAATATATCGACCCGTCACTGGTGTGTAAATCCTTGGCTCTCAACCAAAGGAGACCCGAAATGACTGACACAGCCCTCATTCTCGTCGACATTCAGAACGACTATTTCGACGGCGGCCGCTGGACGCTGAGCAAGATGGATCAGGCCAGCGACAATGCCGCGAAGGTTCTGGCCCATGCGCGCAAGAGCGGTCACATGATCGTCCACATTCACCACGAGATGCAGTCCGATGACGCGCCGTTCTTCAGACCCGGCACAACCGGCGCCGAGATCCACTCCAAAGTAGCGCCGCAGCAAGGCGAAGAAGTCTTTCTCAAGCACACACCGAACAGCTTCCACAACACCCCGCTGCACGCGACGCTTTCCAGCCGTGGCATCAAGAAGGTCATCATCGTCGGTGCGATGAGCCAGATCTGCATTGATGCCACCACCCGCGCCGCCTCGGATTACGGCTACACCGTCACCCTGGTCCACGACGCCTGCGCAGCCCGGGACGTGGAATTTGACGGCGTCGCGGTGCCGGCGGCACAGGTCCATGCGGCCTTCATGAATGCACTCTCCTTCGCCTATGCCAGCGTCGTGGATTGCGAGGCGTTTCTTACGGAATCCTGAATTCGTCCTCGATTCGAATTGCAGGCGATGACGGCCAAGCATTATTTTTGAATTTCGATGTCTTTGTTTGCTACAAGCCCAACCCGGCCTGTGGACAATGGGGACAACGGGAACAAAATGGATGCTTGGCCGAATCGCGTCCATTGCACGCTGACTCTGCCGCCCTGCCCGGTTATGTCTGACGATCGCCCGCATCTGACGAGGATAGAAAACACGATGAATGACGCTGCCCGCAAGATTGAGCCGATTCCGGCCCGCGCCGAAAAAAGCCCCCTGTTTCGCGAGGCCCCGTCCAACATCGAGGCCGAACAGGCGTTGCTGGGCGCGATCCTGGTCAAC
>JGI24723J26617_10003946_pt1 | contig 10453 bp, 10 predicted proteins | sample Cruoilmetagenom6_FD_26617 | JGI IMG/M metagenome (IMG submission 26617) | reverse complement strand
TTATGCACAACCCAACTGCCGCCATGCTGGTGATCGGCGATGAGATTCTGTCGGGCCGGACCCGTGATGCGAATATGCATTTTCTGGCCGGTGAACTGACAGCGATTGGTATCGATCTGATGGAAGTCCGGGTTGTCTCGGACGTTACGAATTCGATCGTGACGGCGGTTAACGATCTGCGTGCGTCCTATGATAATGTGTTCACATCGGGCGGGATCGGCCCGACGCATGATGACATCACGGCAGATTCCATTGCGCAGGCATTCGGGTTGTCGATCGACGTTCGCGACGATGCGCGTGCGATCCTTGAGGCCCGCTATCGTGACATGGGTGCAGAGGTTAACAAAACGCGCCTGCGTATGGCACGTATTCCGGACACCGCTGTGCTGATCGACAATCCTGTGTCCGGGGCGCCGGGTTTTAGCGTCAAGAATGTGCATGTGATGGCCGGTGTGCCGACAATTTTTCAGGCGATGGTCGCCTCGGTTTTGCCGACGCTGACCGGCGGCACCCCACTGTTAAGCCAGACACTTAGGATCGATCATGGCGAAGGCCGGGTTGCCGGACCATTGGCAAAACTGGCCGGCGACTTTCCGGATCTTTCGATTGGTTCCTATCCATTTCAGCAAAATGGGGCCTATGGCACAAATATAGTCATCAGAGGGCAGGATGGCCCGCGCGTTGATCAGGCGATGACCGTTCTTGCCGGGCTGTTTCCGCCAAAACCTGTATGAACCTGCCGCCAATTTCCCANNTGTATGAAACGGTTGATGCGACCTGGCCTGCTGCTGCCTATTGCCGGGTTGGTCCGTGGACTATTCGTGAAGGTCGTGGTGGGGGAAAACGGGTGTCTGCCGCGTCGCTGCAAAGTGATTTTTCCCCGGCCGACATTGCTGTTGGCCAAGCCAGAATGGCCGCGCTGGGTCAGACACCGCTTTTCCTGGTCCGCGAAGGCGAAGATCGGCTTGACCGCGCCCTAGATGATTGTGGTTACAGCATTATTGATCCGGTATCTTTCTATGCCTGCCCGGTAGCTGCTTTGACGACCGGTCATTTCACGGCCAGCGTCGGGACGACACAATGGCCACCGTCCGATAGTGCCAAAGAAATTTGGTCCGAAGGCGGGATTGGAGCGGACCGGCTGGACGTGATGAACCGTGTTAAGGGGCCCAAATCTGTGATCGTTGCACAAAGCGGTGGTGAAATAGCCGGTGTTGGGTTTGCCGCAGTTGCCGGGAGGGTCACGATGATCCATGCAATTGAGGTATCTCCAAGAATGAGACGTCGCCGTGCGGGCACCGATGTTTTGAATTTGGCGGCGGACTGGGCAAAAAAAACGGGCTGCGACTATCTAACTCTGGCGGTGACGGATGCAAATCGCCCGGCAAATGCCCTATATTCAAAATTGGGCATGTCACTGGTTGGCAGCTATCATTATCGAACCAAGTGAGATCATCAGAATTGGGGCTAAAATTGACAGAGAATTCAGAACAAGTAACCGCGTTGGATTTACCAATGGTCGACCCACTTCCAGAAGGAATACAAAAGTATTTCAACATCTGTCAGGATAAGCTGGGGCTCGTGCCAAATGTACTAAAGGCTTATGCCTTTGATATTGATAAACTAAATGCGTTCACCGGCATGTATAATGATCTGTTGCTGGGCGACAGNGGGTTATCCAAACTTGAACGCGAAATGATTGCTGTCGCCGTTTCGGCAGAAAACCGGTGCTGGTATTGTTTGGTGGCACATGGGGCTGCTGTGCGCGAACTGTCTGGCGATCCGGCATTGGGCGAGGCGATTGTGATGAACTATCGGGTGGCCGGTCTTGACGCGAGGCAACGGGAAATGCTGGATTTTGCGGTGAAACTGACAGTGGCACCATCCACAATTGAGGAATCCGACCGCCAAAACCTGCGCGACTTGGGATTTTCGGACCGGGATATTTTTGACATCGGCGCTGTGGCTGCGTTCTTTAATATGACCAACCGGGTTGCTTCGGCGACCGACATGCAGCCCAATCCTGAATATCACTCTGCATCCAGATGACCTTTCGCCTGGCTATAGGATTTGTTCTGTTTTGGTTTGTTCCGAGCACTGTCGGGGCAATGACGCTTGAGTTGCCGGCAGGCGCTGTCAAGACACTGGAAACTAACGAACCATTTGCAAGTGCAGCGATCGCGACCAGTGTTTTTACCAACGGTGCAGTGACAATGGAAACTGCCGAAGGGGCGGTTACGGTCAGGGCGTGGAAAATTCCCGGTGGAAGCTTATCAACACTTCAGTTGATCACTCCGCTTCGCGAGCAACTGTTTGAACTTGGTTTTCAGATGCTGGTTTCTTGTGAAACCGACGGCTGCGGGGGCTTTGATTTTCGCTATAGTATCGACTTGCTGCCNGAACCGGATATGCATGTGGATCTGGGTGATTTTAGGTATTTGGCCATGCGCCGCGATATCGCGAACACAGAGCCGGAATTCGTTAGCCTGATGGTCAGCCGGAGCGTGCAAACCGGATTTATTCAACTGAGCTATGTTGGACAAAGTGACGAATTCTCTACACCAATTGTNGCGCCAAAAAACACGCAAAATCAACAGGTTGGGATCGACCCCCTTGCTTTTCTTGGGCTAGGTGAATTGCTGCTGGGCGTCGGGCGCGCGCCCTTGGATGACCTTAGTTTCCAAACGGGATCCTCGCAGCTTGGAAATTCGAAATTTGCTTCACTAGCTGAACTTGCACAGTTTTTGAATGCAAACCCAGAAAAAACCGTTGCGCTGGTTGGGCATACAGATGTCGAAGGTTCATTGGAGGCCAATATAGCCCTGTCAAAGAAACGGGCCGCTGCGGTTTTACAAAGATTGGTTTCGGAATACGGGGTTTCGAAAAGTCAGCTTGAGGCCGCAGGAGTGGGCTATCTGTCGCCGCGATCGTCTAATTTAACTGATGAAGGTCGCACCAAAAACAGACGGGTCGAGGTGATACTTACCTCGACCCATTAACTGACGGTAACTTTTTAAGAATAGATAGTGTTCGCCTACCAGACGTCGGGACCTTTTTCAGCAAATGCCCGCACAAGAAAGTCAATGAATGCGCGCACTTTTGGCTGGGTGAAACGTCCCGGAGGATAGACAGCGTAGATGCCTTGTGTCTCAATTGGCAGATCAGAAATTGCTTCTTCGACCAACCCGTTTTTCATCGCGTCGGCATAAAGAAATGAAGGCAGGTAAGCTATTCCAAGACCCGAGATCGCTGCATTTAGCAGTGATTGCCCATCATTGACTGTCAACCAGCCGGCAGTCCGAACCTGACGTTTTTCGCCCGATGGGGCGGTCAGTTTCCAGACGGCGCTATTGGCCTGATTGGAATAGTGAAGCAGCTTGTGTTCGTTCAAATCGTCGATTTTTGTCGGTCGGCCGTATTTTTTAAAGTACTCCGGCGACGCAATCATACGTTTTGTTGTCTCGGTAAGTTTGCGGGCACGCAGTGTGCTATCCTCAAGCTCGCCGATCCGTATAGCCATGTCAAAGCCTTCTGAAATAAGTTCGACATAGCGGTTGTTGAGGACCATATTTACCGTGATATCAGAGAATTCTTGCAAGAATTCACCTAAAACCGGCGACAGATGGTTCACACCAAAATCTGTCGCAACCGATATGCGCAGTAAACCTGATGGAGCAGATTGCATCGAAGTTACAAGCGCGTCGGCTTCGCCAGCGTCATTCAAAACGCGGCGGGCACGATCATAGTAAGCAAGTCCAATTTCCGTCGGGCTAACCCGGCGGGTCGTTCTGTTTAGCAGCCTTGCACCTAACCTCGCCTCCAACGAGGATACATGCTTTGAGACGGCGGATTTGGAGATCCCCATCTTTTTTGCCGCGTCTGTGAAACCGCCTTGATCCACAACTGTGGCAAAGGCTTCCATTTCTGTCAGTCGGTCCATTACGCGTTACCTTAGTCTTGGCCCCTCAGTGCGTTTGGTATCGCGGTGAATTCAGGTGAGATTGGGGCGCAGTGCGGACAATACTGGGGATTTCTTTGGGACTGTTGAAGGCATGGCAAGAAAAATGAACGATAACTGGACAGGGAGTATCTTGAAAAACTTTTAAATATCAACCTGTTATATGGAAANCCAAGGCTGCCTTGCTTTTCATTTGTGTAGTTGTGAATTCTNGATGCAATCAATGTATTGCAACGACTAAATAAGGAAATCCCGACTTGTTTTAGTGTCGGCAAAACTCCGCTCAGATGTCTTATCGGTGCAATTGTGACATTTTCTGCCCCAATTTTTTGCCGATGTTCGGGAAATTGTTGGATTCGCAGGTTCGCCGTTCAATGCCGCTTACATGCCAAGATAATTTTCTGACATGAATCCTTAGCCAACTTCCAGNCAATGCCTGCGAAATGCACGTTTTAGCATATCAAGCTCTGCACGAAGCAATTCGACTTCGGACCTGATATCGTCTTCCAGTGCTTCGCCGGTCACAATTGTGAATGAGTCCAGCTTTTCACCGGTTTTCTTATCGTTGATCAGAAACACCTGCACACCGTCCGACAAAAGTTCCGGCGGAATTGCGATTCTTAGTTGCCATTGGCCGGGTGTACTGTCTTTTGCAAGCGATGTACTGCGTATTGGTTGTTCCAGATGGGTGACTTCTATGTCGGCTGGGTCATCGTTGGAGCCAGAGCCAGCAACGACCCCTTCCCAGATGCCTGCATGGATGCGTTTACGTGTTACGGTGAAATCGGACATTNCTGATTACACCTCTGATCTTGGTCGCCGGGACAATGTGATGTCACGCATTACAATCTGGTTCATTTGCGGCCCCTCAAAGATCAAATCGATCCAAGCTCTTTCAACCCGCTTTTCGTTAAGGTTGGAATAGGCAAGATCGAATTCGATCGCTGCCTCTTCGTTTCCTAGTGGCAATTCCCGGACCAATTGTTCTGTATTTGGGCCATGTTGAATGTTGAGGCGCGCAAAAATTTCCAGCGGTTGCTCTGTTTCTACGATCAATGCCAAACGCAAAAGATGCCGTCGCAACAAGCCGTCAACGGCGCTGTTGGGCAATTCGATCGCGAGGGATAAGAAGCTGCCGTCAAACTGAAAAACGTCAAGGCGTAACCCGAAAGGGGCAAGATCCTCTTCCCGGGTATTTCGAACCTGCCTGACTGTCAGTTCGGAAATCTGGCAATCATGGAACAGAGTAACCTCGCCACCAATTTTTGCTTTGGATTGAATTGCCGCCATGCCTGGTGGGTTAAGCGGCCCGCGCCAAAGCTCTGGGCGATATGCCCAGTCTGAGTGCAAAGGTTTTTGTATCGCGTTGGTGCCAACAAGCGGCAAGGTCAGCCGTGCATCGGCCACATGCAGCACTTGGTCCATCCGGCGGCGCAGCTGCCGGGCGCGCGTGCGTATTCGGCGCAGACCTGTCAAATCTGCCGATCCCGCATGCATCGACAACTTGTCCCACCTTCGCAACGCGCGACGATGAAATAAGCGGTCGATCAAATTGCCAATCCGGTCCGCCAAATTTGCCCCAGTCTTTTCTGCATTGTTGTTTGCCCAATACTGCTAGGTAAAGGTTTATCGTATGCAAACGATTTCACATAGTNAGGTTTTGGGCCTTGCTGGCGTTTGTGTTAAATTTTCCAGCCTGATGCGCGTGGCAAATGCATTGAGCGTTGCCAGCCCGGCTGCATCGGACATTGGTTTGCCCTTAAATTCGTTTAGCGTCACGGTCACAATCCGCCCTCTGACATCAAACAAACCACGCCAATAATCTGTGGCCAGACCTTTGGGGCCGCCCGCGCCGGTATCACGGGCATGAATGAAAAACGCGCCGTCGCGATACCGGGTGTCGAGTATCTTTACCAAATCGGCGNTCCCATTGCGGGCCAATGCTGCGCGCCCTACAGGCGAAGAAAAGAAAACCCTCAGNCGATTTGGTGCCGACCCGACCGCTGCGCCGCTTTCCCCTGATATCGAGGCCGTTAGCAGCCCGGGAACATGTGGCGTTGCCGCGCCGGGATTGTTGGCAATCGACGCACAACTGCCCAGCAAAACGAATGCCCCGGCACCAGTGTCGCGTGTGCCAGATCGGTCAACGCAGTATCCCGGTGGTCCGGCGATGACCACACTGTGATTAGCCACAAGTATTTTTTCCGGCGCGCGGGTGTGCAGGCCAATACCACCGATGCCCATACCCACATCCGGGCCGTTCATACAGCCAGCCAGAATCAGCAGTGTTGCGCCGACAATCAGGTAGCGCAGGCGGCCAGTATCACAGGTCCATATAGACATGTCGCTCTGCTTTCGCGCCGGGGTGGGTTACTGCGCCGGTTCTGGTCGGACCGACAAGCTGGGCATATTTCCAAAGCGCGCCGCTTTGATACAGCGTTTCACGCGGACCGGGCCAAGCCTTTTTGCGCTTGGCTAGCTCATCGTCTGAAAGATCGACAGAAATCTCGCCCTTGATGGCGTCAATGGTAATCACATCACCATCTTTGAGCAGGGCAATCGGACCGCCATATGCTGATTCCGGGCCAACATGGCCGACGCAGAACCCGCGGGTCGCGCCGGAAAAGCGGCCATCGGTGATCAGTGCAACCTTTTTGCCCATGCCTTGCCCGGACAGGGCAGCCGTGGTGGCCAGCATTTCGCGCATTCCCGGGCCACCTGCTGGGCCTTCGTTGCGGATTACCAGGACTTCACCCGCTTTATAGTCGCGCGCTTTTACGGCCTCAAAGGCTTCTTCTTCGCATTCAAAAACGCGGGCAGGGCCGGAAAACACCTGTTCCTCTTCGGTCATCCCGGCAACCTTCACAATCGCACTTTCTGGCGCAAGATTGCCTTTCAGTCCGACGACGCCGCCAGTTTTGGTAAGCGGGGTGGCGACGGGGTAGATGACCTTGCCGTCTGCTTCCAGTGTGACCTCGTCGATGTCCTCACCGATGGAACGGCCCGTGACGGTGATGCAATCCTCGTGGATCAGACCGGCGTTGCGCAGTTCTTTCATGACAACGGGAACGCCGCCGACTTCGTAAAGATCCTTGGCCACATATTGGCCCCCGGGCTTGAGGTCGACGAAATAGGGTGTGTCGCGGAAAATGTCACAAACATCATCCAGATCAAAATCAATCCCGGCCTCATGGGCAATCGCGGGCAAATGCAAACCTGCATTGGTTGACCCACCTGTGCAGGCCACAACGCGGGCTGCATTTTCAAGCGACTTGCGGGTCACGATATCGCGGGCGCGGATGTTCTTTTCCAGCAGGTTCATAACGGCTTCGCCGCTGGCAATTGAGTATTGATCCCGCGATTCATANGGCGCAGGTGCGCCGGCTGAATTTGGCAGCGCCAGACCTATCGCCTCTGACACACAGGCCATTGTATTGGCTGTAAACTGGCCACCGCAGGCACCTGCGGACGGGCAGGCGACCTTTTCCAGCGCGCGCAGTTGCTTTTCCGAATAGGCACCGGCCTGATGCTGGCCCACGGCCTCGAATACATCCTGCACTGTTACGTCATGACCCTCAAAACGGCCGGGCAGGATCGAACCACCATAGATAAATACAGACGGGGTATTAAGGCGAACCATCGCCATCATCATACCGGGCAATGACTTGTCACAACCTGCAAGCCCAACAATAGCGTCATAGCAATGACCGCGCATTGTCAGTTCCACGGTGTCCGCAATTGCGTCGCGNCTGGCCAGCGAAGAACGCATACCTTCGTGACCCATGGCTATGCCGTCGGTGACNGTAATTGTNGCAAATTCGCGCGGCGTGCCCGACCCNGCTTTCACGCCGATTTTTACGGCCTGTGCTTGGCGGTCCAGTGAAATATTACACGGAGCAGCTTCGTTCCAGCATGTGGCAACACCCACAAATGGTTGTGCAATCTCATCCTCGGTCAAGCCCATCGCATAATAGTAAGACCTGTGTGGCGCCCGTTCCGGCCCCTCGGTGACATGACGACTTGGCAGATTTGACTTGTCGAATTTTGCTTTTGACATGGATGACCCTCCCATTCCGGCTGACGTTTGGAATAGTGCGCCCTTTAGTGATTCACAAGTGCATCCGAGCGATTGCTCTGCCAGAAATATCCCCCTATTCTGCCGTGGGCGGGGTAGAAAGCAGGCGCAGATGTTCACCGAAGAATTCGAGCGGTATGTGCAACCGGCCCGACCGCGCGCGCAACTTTGGCGGTTGTTCGTCGGTGTGCCGGTTATGCTGACCGTCTATTTCATCGGGGTTGCCGCCGTTTTTGCAGTTATTTGGCTGACGTCGGGCACTCTGGGCCTGCGCAACTGGTCTGTTAAACTGCTTGAGGCCTCTTCGCCCACGGGCGCAATGTTACTGATGGCCAGTTTCATTGGTATGGCCATCGCGCCGATGGTTGCCGTTCGGCTGTTGCACAGGCGCAAAGCGCGCACATTGTTCGGCCCAAAACAGGTGGTTGTGCGCGATTTTCTGCGTACGGCGGGAATTGTGCTGGCGATCTATTCGCTTCTGACACTTGGCTGGTCGTTCATATACGACGGCGTTCCAAACCTAAACTTTTTGCTTTGGCTCACCTTTCTGCCAATCGCTCTGCTGGGTGTGCTGATTCAGACCGGTGCCGAAGAACTGGTTTTTCGCGGCTATTTTCAGCAACAGCTTGGGGCACGCTTTAATTCGCCTGTGATCTGGATGCTTTTGCCAAGCCTCGCTTTCGGACTGGCGCATTACAATTTGGATGCTGGGGGTCAAAATACCTGGTACATTGTTGCAACCGCGACTGTATTCGGTCTGATCGCAGCAGACCTGACCCGGATTAGCGGCAGCATTGGGGCTGCTTGGGGGTTCCATTTTTCAAACAACGTCATTGCCGTTCTTATTGTCGCAACCGATGGGACCATCCCCGGCCTTGCGCTTTACCTGACTCCCTATACGGCCGATGATGCATCGAAAATTCAGGCTCTGATATTTGCCGATTACGTGGGGCTGTTTGTGGCATGGATGATCCTGCGGCGTGTGTTGAGCCGCTGATTGCAATTCATCGCGCTGGGCAGTATTTGAAAGAAGAACGAAGCACAGGTTAAAGACTGCAATGAACTGGATTTCCAACTACGTCCGCCCCACGATCAACTCGTTGTTTTCGCGCCGCGAGGTGCCAGAGAACCTTTGGTCCAAGTGCCCAGAGTGCGGAACCATGCTATTCCACCGCGAACTGGCGGATAACCTGAATGTCTGCACCAGTTGCGACCACCACATGGCGCTTGGCGCGCGCGATCGGTTGGCGGCCTTGTTTGACCACAGTGTTTTCACCGAAATACCGATTCCCGAACCAATTGCCGATCCGCTGAATTTTCGCGACCAAAAGCGCTATCCGGATCGGATGAAAGCCGCACAAAAGAACACGAGCGAAAAAGAGGCGATGCTGGTTGGCGAAGGCAAAATTGGCGATACGCCGGTTGTTGTCGCTGTGCAGGACTTTTCGTTCATGGGCGGCTCGATGGGGATGTATGTCGGCAATGCTTTCATTGCTGCTGCTCAACGCGCGATTAAACTGAAACGGCCGTTGATTGTTTTTGCTGCTGCCGGCGGTGCGCGGATGCAGGAAGGTATCTTGTCGCTTATGCAGATGCCGCGCACCACGGTTGCTGTCGAGATGCTGAAAGAGGCCGGGTTGCCCTATATCGTGGTTTTGACGCACCCGACCACCGGTGGCGTCACGGCCAGTTACGCCATGTTGGGCGATGTTCAGATTGCCGAACCCAATGCGCTGATTTGCTTTGCAGGCCCGCGCGTCATCCAGCAAACGCTGGGTGAAAATCTGCCCGAAGGCTTTCAGCGCGCTGAATACCTGCTGGACCACGGCATGCTGGACCGGGTGACGCACCGCAAGCAGATGCGGGAAGAGTTAATTACAATCACCCGGATGCTTATGGGTCAGCCGGCCGCCATCAAGGGCAACCTGCCTGCACCAGATGAAAAGCCGGTAGAACCTGCCAAGGAAGCCAAAGCAGGCAAGAAAAAGTGACGCCACAGGGCTCGGACGTCATCCTTGAACGGATGATGTCGCTGCATCCCAAGATCATTGATCTAACGCTGGACCGCATGTGGCGGTTGCTGGATGCGCTGGGTGACCCCGAACGCGCCCTGCCGCCGGTAATCCATATCGCTGGGACCAATGGCAAAGGGTCAACTTTGGCGATGATTCGCGCCGGACTTGAGGCTGGGGGGAATATGGTTCACGCCTATACCTCGCCCCATCTGGCGCGTTTTCACGAGCGTATCCGTGTGGCAGGCGAGCTGATAAGCGAACCAGCCCTGACCCAAATTCTGGATGAATGCGAAGCTGCCAATGGCGGCGAGACGATAACCTATTTTGAGATCACAACGTGCGCGGCCCTGCTTGCTTTTGCCCGCACGCCCGCGGATTTCACATTGCTTGAGGTCGGCCTTGGCG
>JGI24723J26617_10003944_pt1 | contig 10456 bp, 7 predicted proteins | sample Cruoilmetagenom6_FD_26617 | JGI IMG/M metagenome (IMG submission 26617) | reverse complement strand
CTAATTTTCCGTTTAACGGATTTTCACCAGAAAGCACTTCGTCTTCAAAATCAATTTTAATTTTTAAGCGATTTGGCTTTACGGTTTCTATTTTCAACCCTTTATAAAAAGTAGCGCCACCAACTGAAACTTTCGCATTCCAGTTTCCTGTTTTGTCTTCGGTAGCAGTAGGAACCGTAAAGGTGTATAGGTTGTTGAGGTTGTTTGTTGTAACGTTTCTATATGCAAGTTTTCCGTTTGCATCTGTAATTTCCATTTTTACAGGATGCGCTTTTGGAAGTTTGTTTCCAGCGTCGTTCAACATAAAAGACAAATGCAAAGTATCTCCTGGTCGCCAAACACCACGCTCGCCATAAATGTATCCTTTTAGTCCGCGTTGTAAATGATTTCCAGAAACATCAAACTTACTTAAGGATAAAGAATTACCGTCGTTTAGTTTAAGGTAGCTTGTGTTATTTCCTTTGGAAACGATTGCAAAAGCAGCATGATTTTCGACAAGAATGGTGGCCAAACCTTCTGCATCTGTTTTGGTTTTTGCAATCTCTTGTTGCTGAAAATTATAGATAGCTACGGTTGCTCCAGCTTCTGGATTGGTATCTAAAATATTAGTAACTGCAAAGTAATAATTGTTGTTTGCTCCTTTTTTTGCAATCACACCAATATTGGATGCTAATAGGTTTTGTGCAACGGTTTTGTTGTTGTAAAAAGCTTCTTTACAAGGGTTTTTTCTATCGTTCCAGTTGTAATAATTATTTTGGTAACTGTAGGTTAGATTGTCCCAATATTCTTCTTCACGAAGGTCTTCGTCTTCGGTTGCTGTTTCATTATAGTCCTCGTAATAATAGTCTTCTTCGTAATATTCCTCTTCATAATAATCGTCGTTATCTTCGGAGTTTGTTATGTTTTGATTGCCATCACAATTGTACAGCGAGTATTCCTTTTTCATTTCTAGCTCTACTCTGTAAATCGCTCCAGGATCGGCTTTCATATATTTCGATAGATCGATGCTATAGGTTTTCCATTTGCCAGTGTTTTCAGATGCATCCTGTAGCGTAATGGTTTGCTTTGCAATTCTTCTTCCTACACGACGTACATCGTTTCTGTTGGTATTATTGAGGTTGTTGTCTTGTAAAAACTGCAATACATTATCTTCAAAAATCTTGATGATACGAACATCAACAGCTTTTAAATTAACCGCTTCAAAATTGAATTTTAATTCTTGGGAATTTGGTAGAATTACACCATTACTTATTAATCTAACTTGTGGTTTTTCGTCTTCAAAAGCAATCGTTTCCGAAAAGGGTTTCTTCAGTTTATATCCATCTGTATTTGCTATTCCTTGAAAAACATCTACTTGCACATTACCAACCACTTTCGTATTTGGGTACGCTTTTAATACATTACCATCTACAATGTATTTTGGGTTTTTCACATTTTGAATAGTCACCAAACCATCAAAATTTTGTTGCTTTTTTAAAGGATCCGAAAAATTGATAGATAAGTATTGTTCCGGAGTTTGTACCACATCGACTTTAGTAATAGTAAAGTTGTTTTTACCAGGAATGTTTACGGTATTTTCACCAGAGTTATCTGCTTTAATAGGTTTTCCATTCCATTTTACAAGTATTTGGCTGTCTTCTACCAAACGATGAATGCTATCTATTTTAAATTCGAAAAGTTTTTCTTTTTTATACGATTCATTCCAAACGATTGCTAAATTTTTTCCGCTTTGCGAAGCTTGTACTAATTGTTTAGCTTCTTCTAAAGTAATAATGTCCGCTGCGCGAATAACACCTTCTAAATATTGCCACTCTTTACTATACGATTGCAAATTATTGGTAACAATATTAAAGTTTGGTGTAATGGTTTTAAACTGAAAAGTATAGGTTTTAAAGTCTGCAGGAATGGTATTAAAAATCTTATCCAGTTTAACGTCTACGGTATATTCTGTGTCAGCATCTAGTATTTCATCTGGAACAAAACGTAAAGAGTGTTTATTGTTTACTAGTAGTTTTCCATCTACATGCGGTTTAATAGAAACAATATTATCTGTTATTTCTTGGTTTATTTCCCAACCTTCTACATCATTTGCTAAATTGATTTCAATAGGAATTGCAACAGAAATACGACCAGAAGTAGTATAACTTATGTAGTCTTTAAATTTGAAGATATTATCTGTTTCTTCTACCTGTTTTTTACATGAAAATGCTAGGGCCAGAATAAAGACAAAAGCAAGAAGTTTTTTGATGCGCATAGTGATGAATTTTTAAAGGGAATAGATGTTAAAGAGCTGTAATATAATTCCTGTTAATATAGATACTCTTTTTTTAAACACTTTAGATTTTTTATTGCTGTTAAATTCTTCATAAAGTTAAAAAAAGAAGTAAGTGTAGACGTTTTTTAAAACGAATATTTTAAAGAAATAAAACAGCTAAATTATTAGTACCTTTGCTGGAAATTAAATAATTCATAAAAAACAAACATATATGGGAGCTATTTCTACAGATTTCGGAATGGATAAGGCATTAAAAGCATTAGGTGTTGCGGCTGTTAACAATGGAACTTCAACAGGTTCTAACAATTTTTCTAATGGTGATGTTATTGAATCATACTCTCCAGTAGATGGAAAATTAATAGGAAAAGTAAAGACAACGACTAGGGAAGATTACGATAAGGTAATGGATGCTGCTACAAAAGCATTTTTATCTTTTAGAAATATGCCTGCGCCACAACGTGGAGAAATTGTTCGTCAGTTTGGAAATAAATTAAGAGAATTAAAAGAACCTTTAGGGAAATTAGTTTCTTACGAAATGGGAAAATCTTTGCAAGAAGGTTATGGTGAGGTTCAAGAAATGATTGATATCTGTGATTTCGCAGTTGGACTATCTAGACAGTTAAACGGACAAACGATTCCTTCAGAAAGACCAGGACACGTAATGCGTGAACAATGGCATCCAATTGGTGTTGTTGGTATTATCTCTGCATTTAACTTTCCAGTTGCAGTTTGGGCTTGGAATACGGCTTTAGCATGGATTTGTGGAGATGTTTGTGTGTGGAAAGGTTCTGAAAAAGCACCTTTATGTACTATTGCTTGTCAGAATATTATAGCAGAAGTTTTAAAGGATAACAACTTACCAGAAGGTATTTCTTGTATTATAAATGGCGATTATAAAGTAGGTGAAATGATGACTACAGACTCAAGAATTCCTCTTGTATCTGCTACAGGATCTACAAGAATGGGAAGAATCGTTGGAGCAACTGTTGCAGAACGTTTTGGAAAATCTTTATTAGAGTTAGGAGGAAATAATGCTATCATTATTACACCAACTGCAGATTTAAAAGTAGTAGTTCCTGGTGCTGTATTTGGTGCTGTTGGTACTTGCGGACAACGTTGTACTTCTACAAGAAGATTAATTATTCACGAATCGGTTTACGATAAAGTAAGAGATGCTATTGTTGGTGCTTATGGGCAGTTAACGATTGGTAATCCTTTAGATGAAAAAAATCATATCGGACCATTAATAGATCACGATGCTGTAAATACGTATTTAGCTGCGATTGAAAAAGCAAAAGCGGAAGGCGGAAACGTATTAGTAGAAGGTGGTGTTTTAGAAGGGGAAGGTTATGAGTCTGGTTGCTACGTGAAACCAGCAATTATTGAAGCAGAAAACGATTTTGAAATCGTACAACACGAAACTTTTGCTCCTATTTTATATTTAATGAAATATTCTGGAGAAGTAGAAAATGCTATTGCAAAACAAAATGGTGTTGCGCAAGGATTATCTTCAGCAATCATGACTAATGAAATGAAGGAAGCTGAAAAGTTCTTGTCTTATGCAGGTTCTGATTGTGGTATCGCAAATGTAAACATTGGAACTTCTGGTGCAGAAATTGGTGGTGCTTTTGGTGGTGAAAAAGAAACAGGTGGCGGACGTGAGTCTGGATCTGATGCTTGGAAAGTATACATGAGAAGACAAACAAATACAGTAAACTATTCAGACGAATTACCTTTAGCACAAGGGATTAAATTTGATCTATAGTCGTATTAAATTATATTTGGAAGAGCCACATCGAAAGATGTGGCTTTTTTTTGTTTAAAAACGTGAAATTTAAGCCATTAATCGATTTTAAAAACAATCTTAAACATTAAAAAGGAATAATATGTTAAAAATTCAATACCTTAATAGTCAATAACTTATAAAACAAATAACGAATGAGTAAAAAAACATCCTACTTACTCGGTATTTTGCTAACTATTATAATTGGTACCATTTTGTATTGGTGGCTATGTTGTAATTGTTGCAATGCCGAAAGCTGCGATCACAAAAAAGGAGATGAAAAGACTATAGTAGAAGCTCCGAATGTGATGGAAGCAACGTTAAATCCTTTTTCTATTAAGGATGGTGATTATACTTTAAAGAGTAATGACAACTTCAATTTTAAGGATTCTAGTTTTAGAATTTTAGAACCCGTTTCAGAGGAATTAAAAAATGCTGTTTTTGGCCTTAAAAGGTATTTGGATATAAATCCTTCAAAGCGAGTTTCAATTATAGGGTATTATACTAATGAAGAAACAAATAATTCAGCCTATCCTAACTTAGGTTTAGCAAGAGCAAATGCAGTTAAAAATTATTTTGTGTCACAAGGTATTTCTTCTAAACGTATAGATACAAAAGGAGCATTAAAAGACAATATGATTGCAGATGAGAATAAAATCTTTTTTGGCCCTGTTCATTATGAGTTATTTGCGGTTTCTGAAGATGATAAAGCAGCTGATGAGGTTTTAAAAGTGGCTTGTGAAGCTTTAAAAGCAAATCCATTGGTATTGTATTTTAATACTGGAGAAGCGCAAATTAATTTAACTACAGCGCAACGTGAAAAAATAGCTAATATTTCTAGATGTGTAGATAAACTAGGTGTAAAAGTACTGGTGGTTGGTCATACAGATNATACTGGAAATGCGGCTAATAATGTAATGCTTCGTCAGCAAAGAGCAGATTTTGCAAAAAGCTATTTAATACAAAACGGTATTTTAAGTACTAACATAAAAGCTACATCTGAAGGTCCAAATGAGCCTATTACAGATAATGCTTCAGAAGAAGGTAAGGCTAAAAATAGAAGAACTGTTATAACAATTAACTAAACTAAAACTTAAAAATATAGAATATGAATTGGTGTATATTAATTCCATTATTGGTTGGTGCAATTTGTGCCTTATTAGGATATTTACTAGGTAAATTATTATCTGGAGGCAACGAAAACGCTGTTGGTGAAGATGTTTATAAAAACAGAATAGCTAAGCTAGAAGCAGATTTAGAGGCTTGTAAATCAGAGAAGTCTTCAGATGTGCATCTTTACAAGAATAAAATAACAAAATTAGAAGCAGATTTGCAAGCGTGCAAGTCTAGTAAATCTTCAGGATTAGGAACTGCTGTTTCTTCTTTTGCGGCTGGAGCAGGAGTCGCTTCCGTGGCAAAAATAACCTTTGACGCAGATGCAGCCAAAGCTGTGTTTGGTAAAAAAATTAAAGAAGATGATCTAACGGTTGTAGAAGGTATAGGTCCAAAAATCAAAGAACTTTTTCATACACATGATGTCAAAACATGGCATGCATTATCTCAATGTAGTGTAGAAAAATGCCAAGAAGTTTTAAACTCCGGAGGAGATAGATATAAAATACATAAACCTGGAACTTGGCCTAAACAAGCTTTATTAGCCTCTCAAGGAAAATGGAAAGAGCTTTCTGATTGGCAAGATAAATTAGATGGTGGAAAGTAATTATCTGCTTCTTAAAAGAAATAAAAGAACCGTTTTAGTATGCTGAGACGGTTTTTAAATTAGATTAAAAGTGTTAACTTATAAAAAGACTGTTATCTAGTAGATATAAATTTAATAAGAAAAATAAATAGAGGTAGAGTTTTAGGAAAGCAAAAAACCTTGAATCCATCTTTTAAATAAATAAAAAAAGAAACAAGGTTTAAGATACTCTGTTGATTAATAGCGGAGTAAATATATGGTAATCAGATTGGTAATTACGTGCTAAATATGTGCTTGGTTACGAAAAGTATATAATTGGTATTGTTTTTTGTATAGTTGGTATCTAGCTGTACTTTACTTTTCTTAAGATGCGTAGAGATTCTTTAAAAAACAGGTAGGCATCTTCGCTATAGGTTTTTAAAAAAGTTTTTGCTTCGATAAGTTTGTCTATAGCTTTTTGAAAACCATTTAAATAGCAAATTAAGTAGGTTTCTGGAAGGTTCATTAAATCAAGCTCTTCGTTTTTGTTGAGCTGTTGTCCCTTTTTTAATTTTTCTAATAAGGTATTATTAGCATTGTATATATGGTGCAATACTTTTTTATCAAATTGAGGAGCTTTAAATAGTAGTTTGCTTTCGATAGTATAATTAGCATTGTTTTCAAAACGAATAATAGTTTCTTCTAAAGGATAATATTTAGATGTGTTTTGTAGACAGAGATTTACGTATTCAATGATTTTAAAACTATCTTCATTATAGCTTATTTCTACTTCATCTAAAGTAGAGAAAAATAAGCGTACTTGCTCGTTTACCATTTCAATATCGACTCGAGAATAAAAGGTTTCTTTGTTTACTATTTTCTTTTGTCCAGACCAACAAAGCACAAAATATTCTTTAAATACTTTGTATTTAGGATGGTAATCTTTCCGTTTATTTAAAAAAGTAAAAACGCCATCGAGTGTATGTTGAATGTTGTTTTGTGAATGATTTTCAATCGCTTCCACAATTTTAGAATTTACATCGGTTATATCGCTTTTAAAAACCTTTGGCATACTTATGCTGCCATCTCTAAAAAAGGTAGTTCCGCCATAATATTTCCAAATATTCTTACGAAGGGATGTTAGGCTATCAATTGGTCTTATTGTTACTAAACCAACCACTTTATCATCTGGTAAATGTGGAAAAGGAATATTCTCATACTGCACTATTGGTGGATTGGCTAAGTATGCATTTATTAAATTCTGAATTTTAGAATCATCAAAAAAATCAACTCCTACAATAGTGTTGTCTTCATCTTCTACGCCAATTACGATATAAGAATTGTTTTTCGGATTGCTGTTAGATAGCGCACAAACGTGTTTTAAGAATTTTGCTTTTCCTTCTTTTTGATCAATATTTATTTTTCGCTTTTTATCATAAAAACTGTTCTCGTCATTATGAGCTAATAGGTTTTTAATAAGTAATCGTTTATTGATCATGTTTACTTCCTGAGAAGGCAGGAATCTTTTTAATTAAATATTTTTCTTCACAATAGTACTACTAGCCTGGGCTGTACAAAACACCAATACATCTGCAATATTTACATGTGCAGGGCGTGTGATAGCAAAGTAAATAATGTCTGCAATATCTTCTGGTTGCAACGCTTTGTATCCTTTATATACATTATCAGCAATGGCATCTCCTTTAAATCGCACTTGAGAAAATTCGGTTTCTACCAATCCCGGATTGATAGCGCCAACTTTTATTCCGTACGGGTTGAGATCTATTCGCATGCCTTCTGTAATTGCTAGAACCGCATGTTTACTACCGCAATAGACATTTCCTTTTGGGTATACTTCTTTTCCTGCCGAAGAACCAATATTAATAATATGTCCAGAATTTCTTTCTGTCATTATAGGAATTACCGCTTTACTCACATATAGTAACCCTTTTACATTAATGTCTAGCATGGCATCCCAATCGTCTAGATTTCCTGTTTCAATAGGATCTAGGCCATGTGCATTTCCTGCATTATTGATTAAAATATCTATTTGTTTAAAATCTTCAGGAAGCGAATTGATAGCATTAAAAACGGCGTCTTTATCCCGTACGTCAAAATTTAAAGTATGTACGTTAGTTTGTTTGCTTAGTGCTTTTTGTATAGTATCTAAGCGGTCTTGTCTTCTGCCACAAAGTATTAAGTTAATACCGTGTTTTGCAAGTTCATGGGCTGTTGCTCTACCAATGCCGCTCGTTGCTCCTGTTATTAAGGCTGTTTTATTTTTCATTGAAAAATTTATTTTTCATTTCCACGAAAGTGAAAATCTTTTTCTTATTTATTTTATTTCGAGTAAGCAACTGCTTACTCATTTATGGTACTTTATGTCCTTGACAGGCCACTAAAATTTTAAACCAATCTTCTAATTCTAATTGTATAGCCATTGCTTGCACTGCTTTTTCTATGCGCTTTGCGTTTGTAGTTCCTATTACAGGATGAATACGGGCAGGATGTTTTAAAATCCAAGCCAATAAAAGTTGATCTTCGGTGGCGTTATACTTTTCTAATAAGTCTCCAAGCTGTTTATGTATGCGTCTGGTTTGTTCGGTATCTTCTTTAAAAACGATACCTAAAGGAGACCAAGCCATAGGTGTAATATTATTTATCATCATTTGATCTAATACACCATCCTGCATCGCTTGGTGTTGGGTTAAGGAAAATGCTATTTGATTTACCGAAACTTCTGTGTATTTAGAAATTAAATCTACTTGCGATGTGCTAAAGTTAGAAACCCCAAATGCTTTTATTTTTCCTTGTGCTTTTAATATAGAAACTGCTTCTGCAATTTCGTCGGGTTGCATTAACGGACTAGGTCTATGTAATAAAAAGAGATCTAAATAGTCCGTTTTTAGGTTTTTCAGCGATTCTTCCGCTGACCAAATGATATAATTTTTACTAAAATTGTAGTGTTTTACTTCATTTTTACGATTTTCACTGACATATTGTATGCCACATTTGCTAATTAATTGCATTTTTTCTCGTGCGATACCGCTTTCCGCGAAAGCGTTACCAAAAGCAGTTTCTGTAGTATAACTCCCATAAATATCTGCATGATCAAAACTAGTTATACCTTGTGTGACATAATGGTTTAGCAATGTAATCATCTCTTTTTTAGAGAGTTGCTTCCCCCAGTCTCCCCAAGTCATGGCTCCGGCAATAATTCTAGAAAATTTATTCTTTATCATTCTTTTTGTTTTGAACATTAAAAATAACAAAGAAAAAGGCTTAAACATATATTAAACACTACAATTTTTAACCAATTATTAACAGCAACGCATTAAAAATTTTAACAAATTTACACCTCCAAATTATGAATGTTAAATTCATGCCTTTAAAAATTAAAAAATGATGGAAGACACAAGTACAGTTGATATTAAGTCAATTAATGAGAAAATTGAAAAAGAGAGTGCTTTTGTAGATTTACTAACACTAGAAATGAATAAAGTAATTGTTGGTCAAAAAGACATGGTCGAAAGATTACTTATAGGATTATTAGGTCAAGGGCATATCTTATTAGAAGGTGTTCCTGGTCTTGCAAAAACATTAGCGATTAATACACTATCTCAAGCAGTATCTGGAAGTTTTAGTAGAATACAATTTACACCAGATTTATTACCTGCAGATGTTACTGGTACCTTGATTTATAACATGAAGGAAAACGACTTCAAAATTAAAAAAGGACCAATATTTGCAAATTTTGTGCTAGCGGATGAGATTAATAGAGCGCCTGCAAAAGTGCAATCTGCTTTATTAGAAGCAATGCAAGAAAAGCAAGTAACTATTGGCGATGAAACTTTTAAATTGGATAAGCCATTCTTGGTTATGGCGACGATGAACCCTGTGGAGCAAGAAGGAACATATCCGTTGCCAGAAGCGCAAGTGGATAGGTTTATGCTGAAAACAGTTATTGATTATCCAAAGCAAGCAGAAGAGCAATTAATCATGCGAGCGAACTTAAAAGGATCTTGGGAAAAAGTAAATCCTGTAGTTTCTGTATCCCAAATACTTAGAGCACAAGAAGCGGTTCGTGAAGTATATATGGATGAGAAAATTGAAAAATATATTCTAGATATCATCTTTGCAACACGTTACCCAGAAAAATATAAGTTAGAAGATTTAAAACCATTAATCTCTTTTGGAGCTTCTCCCCGTGGAAGTATTAACCTAGCAACCGCTGCAAAATGTTATGCATTTATTAAGCGAAGAGGTTATGTAATACCAGAAGATGTTCGTGCAGTAGTATATGATGTATTGCGTCATAGAATTGGAATTACGTATGAAGCGGAAGCAGAAAACGTAACTTCAGAAGATATTATTAGCAAGATTGTTAATGAGATTGAAGTACCATAAAATAGCCTTTTGCTTTTTGCTTTTAGCTTTTAGCTAACTGCGAACAGCTAAAAGCCAACAGCTTTAAAAAATGGATACCAAAGAATTACTAAAAAAAGTACGAAAAATCGAGATCAAGACACGTCGTTTGTCGGATCATATTTTTGGAGGAGAATACCATTCTACCTTTAAAGGTCGTGGTATGACTTTTTCTGAAGTAAGACAGTATCAATATGGAGATGATGTACGTAATATAGATTGGAATGTAACGGCAAGAACCAATCTGCCACATATTAAAGTTTTTGAAGAAGAACGGGAGCTCATTATGATGCTT
>JGI24723J26617_10003942_pt1 | contig 10457 bp, 10 predicted proteins | sample Cruoilmetagenom6_FD_26617 | JGI IMG/M metagenome (IMG submission 26617) | reverse complement strand
GTGGTCGACAAGATCATGCTGCTTGCCGATGGCTCCATCAGCATGTTCGGGGAGCGCATCGAAGTGCTGACCAGGCTGACGGGCAAGAAAGCGCCGCCGAATAAGATGCCGCCGCAGCAGCAGTCAGGCAACCAGATTTCAAAGGGAGGCGTCAACAATGGCTGAAGACATCAACGTCTCTGCCACGGAGTCGATCTGGTACGCCGATGTGCCCCGTTCAGTCGCGAAATTCGCCATAATGGGTCTTGTGCTGATGATCCTGGTTTTCGGCGGGTTCGGCGCTTGGGCCTTTCGCGCGCCCCTGGCGGCAGCGGTCATTGCACAGGGCAGTTTTGTCGCGACCGGGCGCAACAAGATCGTGCAGCACCTCGAAGGTGGCATCATCAATGAAATTGCCGTGCGCGAGGGCGATTTCGTCAAGAAGGGGCAATTGTTGCTCCGTCTGGACAAGACAGCATCCTCTGCCAACGAGCGCGAACTTGAACTGCGGCAGGTCAGGTTGGAGGCGACAGAGCAGCGCATTCTGGCCGAATACCGCCGCGATCCCGCGCTTGTGTTCTCCGACGCGTTGATTGCTCAGCGCGATGACTACGAGATCGCGTCGATCCTCGATGGGCAGGCCCTTGCTTTCACGGTGTCGCAATCGTCCCTGCAAAATGACCTGACGCTGTTGGAACGCAATATCGAGGCGCTTGGGATTAGGCAGGTCGGCTATGCCACGCAGCTCAAATCCTACGAGATGCAACTCGAACTGTTGACCGAGGATCTCGAGTCGAAGGAAGAGCTGTTCAAGTCGGGGCTGGTACGCAAGTCGGAAGTGACGGCCCTGAAACGTGCCAAGATCGAAGCTGTGGGGCAGATCGGACGGCTGCAGGCAGAGGTCGACGAGATCGAACAGGTCAAACGGAAATACGAAGCCCAGGTAGAGAAGGTTCTTGGCGATCACAGTCAGACCACGCTTGATGAATTGCAGGCTGTGCAATCCGAGCTTGAATCTATCCGCGAAAAAGCCCGCAAGGCCCATAACGTGAGCAAGCGTTCCGACGTGGTCGCCCCTGTCTCAGGCACCGTCGTACGGCTCTATTATCATACGGCGGGCGGCGTGGTTGAAAGCGGTAAGGCCATCGCCGAGATACTGCCCTCGGACGAGCCGTTGATTGTCGAAGTGCAGATCTCGCGGATGGATATCGACAACGTCAAGCGCGGCCAATTCGCGACGGTCAGGTTGACGGCGCTGAACCAGCGCACGACGCCAATCCTGAACGGCGAGGTCATCTACGTATCTGCCGATGCGGTGACGGACCAGGCCAACGGGGCCACCCGCGATGTCTATGTGACACGGGTTTCCCTTACACCTGAAGAGTTGAAGCGTGTCGGGGACTTCACCCCGACGCCCGGCATGCCCGCTCAGATCATGATACAGACCAAAACCCGCACCTTTGCCGAGTATCTGGCCAAACCCGTGGTGGACAGCATGTCGCGCGCGTTCCGAGAGCAATAGAACGAGCTGCGCCGCTGCCCGTTCTATTGGACCGTGGGGGCCGGCGTGACGCCGTCTTTCTTGACGATCTTGGCGGGTGCCTTGGAGCCGTCATGGGCGTACCACCCCCGACCGGTCGCGACCTGCAGCCGTGCCCAGCTCAAGGCATAGTCCCGCGCACCAGCCGCCACGGCGAGCTGGTTGCTTGCGTCATCCCGCTCTGAATCCAGCACATCAGTCAGAATGATCGCGCCACCTGCATAGCTTTGCTGAGACAGGGCAAGAACGCGCGAAGACTCCCGTGCTGCCACATCCAGAGATCCGATCTGGACGCGCCACCGCTTGGTCAGACTCAGGCCGGACTGCACATCCTCGACGGCCACCAGCACCGCGTTGCGCCATGCCATCTGCGCCTGACGCGCCTGCGAAATGGCCAGGTTGCGACTTGCCTTCAATATTCCGCGGTTGAGCAGCGGCAGCGCCAGCGCGGTGCCAAAGCGCCAAGTGTCCAGCGTCCCTTCCGTGATCGAACCGTCCAGCGTCAGTGCAGGATAAAGCTGTGCCTCGGCGACCCCTATAGCAGCAGTCGCGGCTGCAAAATTGCGCTCGGCGTACCGCACGTCGGGCCTGTTCCGCAAAAGATCGGCGGGAACCCCTGCATTGCCGATCCACTGTGGTCGCGGTTGTCTTGCCCCGGCTTGCATCTTTGCAAGGATCGGACCGGCTGGCTCTGCCAGCAGCGTAGCGATGTGATAAACGTTGCTCTCGAAACTCGCGACAAGATACGGCAGCGTTGCCTGTGCCGAACTCAGCAGCGATCTTGCCTGCGCCAGTTCCAGCGCCGTCGCCTCTCCCGCCTCCCGCCGGCGGTTAACAAGTGAGACTGTCCGACGACGGCTTTCGATGGTGTTCCGTGTGATCGACGCAGCGGCCTGAAAATAGCGCGCACGAATGTAGCTGTCGACGATATCGGCCAGGTAGGCCAGACGCACCGTGCCCACGTCGTATTGTGCCGCCTCATAGTTGGCCAGCGCCTGTTCGCGGCCGCGTCGCACACCACCGAACAAATCGAACACATAGGCGGCATTGACGCTCAACCCACTATCGTTCCGTGATCCGTTGATACCGTTATCAAAGCGACTGCCCTGCGCCGCAGCATTCCCGGAAACCTGCGCATTTTGCCCGGTCCGGCCCAACAACGCCTGTGACGCCCTGATCCGTTCATAACTGGCCAGAAGATCCAGATTTTGACTCAGGCCCCGCCCGACGAGATGGTTGAGCATGGGATCATTCAATCCCCTCCACCACTGCTCTTGCGCGGCTCTCGCCAACGCGGTCGACTCGCCGCCAACAAAATGCTGCTGAAGCTGCAAGGAGGGGGATTGATAGTCCGGCCCCACAGCCGCGCATCCGCCCAGTGCGAAAGCGCAGCCTAAAACAGTGCTCCTAAATCCATGCATGCAGTAAATTCCATCGAATTTTGATACGCTGCACATTCTAAATTACATGGTGAAAGGTGCATAAATGTGGCCGCAGAAGGCTCAGAAAGGAACATTTTGCCATCGTGTCGTAAATGCGACACGTGGTTTTCCGGTATTACAGCTTCTCGAGGCCTCGGCTGAAAATGAGTTTGTCGGGCGCAAAGGCCGCAACTGCCAGCGCTGTCATAGTTCCAACTCCCGGCATTGTCTGAAGACGACGTGCCGGATCGGCCGCAATTACAAATTCCTTTACGGCCTTGATCTTCACGTCGACCCTGCTGATCCTCCGTCTTCGGGATGGCGAACCGCATCTCGGGCTGGCGCGCGCGATCACAATCGCTTCGGCATCGGACGCATCGTTTTCTGTCGCTTCACGTAAGGCCGGACGTAGTGCGGCGCAATTGGTTTGGCTTGATGTCTCAGCTTCGCCATCTCGCGCGTCCAATGGCTGGCATGGTCACGTGCATCGACACGCGACCATGCAAAGGTTCACTCACTCGCAGATCAGGACGATCTTGCCGACGACATCGTTGCATTCAAGGCGGCGGTGCGCCTCTGCAGCGTCTGCCATCGGGAAAGTCTGCGCAATCTGGGGCTTGATCTTGCCCTGCTCGAACAGCGGCCAGACACGTTGATGCAATTCCTTCGCGATCGCGCCCTTGTCCTTGACCGGGCGGCCTCGAAGGGTCGATCCGGTGATGGTTGCACGCTTGCGCATCATCAAGGATATATCAAGCCGCACCTCTCTCCCTGCCAATGACGCGATGGAGACCATACGCCCGTTCTGCGCCAACGCGCGCAGGTTTTCTGGAAAGAAATCCCCTCCGCGCATGTCAAGAATGACATCAGCGCCGCGTGCTTCGGTTACTTCCAGAACGCGATCTGCGAAGTTTTCCGTCGTATAATCAATTGCTGTTTCGGCACCGATGGCACGGCAGGCATCCGCCTTTTCGGCGCTGCGCACCGTTGTGATGACGCGCGCGCCCAACGCATGCGCCAGCTGAATTGCCGTCGTGCCGATACCAGATGCGCCACCATGCACCAAAAGCGTCTCGCCTTCTTTTAGCGCGCCCAACTGGAACACGTTGGTCCAGACCGTAAAATATGTCTCGGAGATGGCGGCCGCGGTCACGTCGTCGAACCCCTTGGGGGTTGGCAGCACCTGAGGCACGGGAACCGCGACGTATTGCGCATATCCGCCGCCCGAGACCAACGCGCAAACCCGGTCGCCCACCGCAAATTCGGTGACACCCTTACCAAGCGCGGCCACCTCGCCCGCGACCTCCAGTCCCGGAATGTCGCTAGCACCGGGAGGGGGCGGGTAATTGCCCAAACGCTGAATGACGTCCGGCCGGTTGACCCCCGCTGCGGTCACACGGATCAGCACCTCGCCCTCGGCAGCATCAGGACGCGGACCAGTCGCCAGCTTCAGCACGTCAGGTGCACCGAACCCATCTATTTTCACGTAGTTCATCGTATTTGTCATTGTGCTAGCTTCTCCTCAGGTCATGAAATGGCCGCCGTTAACGTCCATCACCGTCCCGGTGACGAAACCCGCCTCTTCGGAGGCGAAATAGGCAACGGCGTGGGCGACGTCGGCGGTTGTGCCGATACGGCCAACCGGAATTGTCTGAACGTAGGCGGCGTTTACGGCGTCCGAAACGCCGCTAGCCATCGGCGTGTCTATACGGCCCGGCGCGATGCAGTTCACGGTGATCCCATCCAGCCCCACTTCGCCCGCCAAAGTGCGCGAGAACCCGACCAAGCCTGCCTTGGACGCAGCATAATGTGATCCGGCAACGGTCGATCGTGTTCGCGCCGCTTGCGACGCCATATTGACGATCCGGCCCCATTTGCGCGCACGCATATCGGGCAATGCTGCCTTGCAGATCAGAAAGGCGGCGGTCAAATTGATGTCCAACACGGCCTGCCATTCAGCCAAGTCTGTGTCCTGTGCCGGCGCACGTTTGCCGTCATGCTTCGGAGATATGCCGGCATTGTTTACGATGATGTCAATCGGGCCATGCGTAGCGATCAAGCTCTGCACAAAAGGCTCGATCTGCGGCAACTGGGCCAGATCGAACGGCACCGCAACAGCTCCCAGACCGATGTCCTGTGCGGTTTGCGTCACCTCTTCCAATACATCGGTCAGAATAACCCGATGACCATCCCCAGCAAGACGTCGGGCTATGTCTGCCCCGATCCCTCTGGCTGCTCCCGTGACAAGTGCGGTGCGTGTTTGGTTCATTGTTCTGTCTCTGTAATTGGTTGAATTCCGGACGGGAAAATCATTACTTTCGACGCCGTCCGCTTGTGGGCGAGGTCGAACCCGTCGTCGATCTGTTCCAGCGGCAGACGATGGGTGATCATCGGGCGCAAAGCGGTCCCCTTGCGCTCCAGCATGTCGATCACGGCCTCCCAGTCCGCCGCCTGTGACCCGTGCGAGGCGCGGATCTGCGCCTTGCGGCGGACGAAATCGACCGGGTCGAATACGACCGGTTCNGCATGGATACCCGTCATGACCAAAACCCCTTCGGGGCGCAGCAGGGCCAGCCCATCGGTCACGCTGACGGCGCGGCCCGTTGCCTCGAACACGATGTCGGTGCCAGCGCAATCTTGCAGCAGCGTCGCATGTGCACCCTGCCCGGCCAGATCAATTGTCGTGTCAAATCCCAACCCCCGGCAAACCGCCAGCCGCGGTTCATCATCATAGCCTGCAATCGTAACATGCGCCGCGCCGGCCTCGCGTGCGGACAATGCAATGGCCTGACCTATGGTACCGGGACCTAGCACGACCACTCGATCACCCGGCTTGACGCCTCCCACCATCACAGCGCGGTGGCCCACGCAAAGAGGTTCGGCCAAGGCGGCAATCTCAAAATCAAGCGTATCCGGCACGCGCAGCGCCCCTTGGGCGCGTACCAGAACCTGTGGCGCAAACGCGCCGTTAGAATAAAGGCCCAGCGTACGCTTATCACGACAGTTCTGCCGCCAGCCTGACATGCAGGCGGGGCAAATTCCGCAGGGGCTGGACGGCCAGACCGTCACCCGGTCACCCGGTTTTACATTGCTGACATCCGTCCCGACCGCCGCCACCGTGCCGGCAAATTCGTGGCCCAAGGTCAGCGGCAGATGCGGCACCATGAAATCATATCCGGCGCTCCAGTCCCGCACATGCAGGTCCGAACCGCAGATCCCCACCGCCTGCACATCGACCAGAACCTGCCCCTTCCCGGGTTCAGGTAAATCCGCAACTTCGGTCAATGAAAGGCCCGGCTGAGGGGCCAATTTTCTGTAGCTCAGCATCGTCGTGGTCCTGTTAGGTCTTGAACGATTGGGGGGCGCGGTGCCGCGCCCCCCGTTCAGCGCGATCAGATGTCGCCGCGCGCGCCCCATGTGGGCATCGGCAGTGCCTTGATATCCGCAATCGCGAACTGCTCGGGGGCTACCGTCGCGATTTTTTTGGACTGCCACTGATCGTAGGTCGGGAAGGCGCGGGTGTTGTTCTGGGTTTCCGGGTCGAACTTTGTTCCCCAACCCACGATGCTGGACCCAATCGGCTTATCCAACGCCAACGCGGCCTGCCGGATGGCTTCGGCAGTCATGCCGCCCGCTTCGGGCAGAATGTCGTTCAGAACCGTCCACATCGCGTTGAACCCCATGCCGGTATGTGCTGAGGCCTGCCGCCCCTCGAACCGTACAGCATGCTGTTCATGGAACCGAGTAAAGGTCTGCGCGGCATCGTCTGTCAGGCCAGCCTTGTCGATATAAACCGACGTCCCGGCGTTCAGCACACCATTCACATCGTCACCCAACGCATCGGCAAATTCGCCGACGTTATGCGCGCCGCCATTCCCGACGATCGCCTTGACCTCTAGCCCTGCCTCGCGGGCCTGACGCCAGAACAGAATGCCGTCTGGCGTGTATTGGCACACGATCAGGATGTCAGGCTCTAGCTGCTTGTAGCGTTGCACCATCGGCGACAGATCGGTCGTTTTATAGCTATATGAGGTATCATCGACGATGTTCACGCCGTTGGCCGTCAGAACGTTGCGGGCCCCTTCGCCAACAGCAGTCCCGTAGAAGCTGTCTTCGTAGAGCAGCGCCACTTTCACGTCGCCCGCAGCCATCCCGATTTTCGGCAACACCTTTTCGAGGGTGAAAGTTGCCGCACCGCCGCCCAGTTCGGACGCTGGATAGATAAAGCGGAAGAGGTGCTTGAACCCGCGGCTGGTGATATCATCCGCCACCGCGCCCTGCTCAAAATAGATAACCTTGTTGCGTTCGGCCACCTGGCTGGCCGCGAACGAGATCGACGAGGCATAAGAGCCCAAGATCACGCCGACGTTCTCGCTGGTGATCAGACGGGTCGCCTGCGATGTCGCCTCGGTCGAGGACGGCACATCAACCGAGATCATCTCGGCCGGTTTCCCGAACACGCCGCCATCCTCGTTCACCATATCAATGGCCAACTGAAAGCCGCGATGTACATCATTGCCCAGCGACGCCAATGGCCCCGAAAGCGGCAGCAGCACACCCAGCCGTGCGGCATCTCCCGACGCATGTGCCGCGCGCAACCAAGGTGAGGCCAGCGTGGCGGCACCTGCAGCAAGGACTGTTTGCCCGAACTTTCTACGATTCATAGTCATTAGTTTTCCTCCTCTGATGGACCAAGACCCAGATAGACGCGGCGCACCTCCTTGTTGTCCTTCAGCTCCTTACCGGTGCCGGACAATACGACCTTGCCTTGCTGGACCACATAGGCACGGTCCGCTACGGACAATGCCTGACTTACGTTCTGTTCAACCAGGACCAGCGTGACGCCGGTATCCCGAATGGCGCGGATCGCGTCATAGACCCGTGACACCATCACCGGCGCCAATCCCAGGGACACCTCATCCAGCATCAGGATCTGCGGTGTTGCCACCAGCCCGCGCGCGATGGCGACCATCTGTTGCTGTCCGCCCGACAGCGTTCCACCCAACTGATCCGAGCGTTCCTGAAGGATCGGGAACAGCTCGTAAACCTCGCGCAGCCGTTGCTCGATGTGGGGGCGGGCACGTTTTGAATAGGCGGCGATTTCCAAGTTGCGACGCACGGACATGCGCGGAAACAGGCGCCGTCCTTCGGGGACCATGACGATCCCCTTTTCGACCAACGCATGAGTATGCATGCCGGCCACATCCTCGCCCAGAAGCCGCACGTTGCCCTGTGTCGGGGCGATGATCCCCGACAGCGCGCGCAGCAGCGTTGTCTTACCAGCCCCGTTCGAGCCGACGATCGCAACCGCCTCGCCCTTTTCGACCTTCAGGTCGATGCCGAAAAGGACTTCGGCATCCCCGTAACCGGCGTGCAGATTCTCGACCTCAAGCATGATCGCCTCCTGCCTGGTTTTCGCCGTCTTCGGCTGGTGCGCCCAGATACGCGGTAATCACCTCGCGGTTTTCCATCACCTCGGTGGGCAGCCCGTCTGCAATCTTGGCACCATGATCCAACACCGCGATCCGATCGCAGATCTGCATCACTGCCGACAGGTTGTGTTCGACAAACAGGACCGTCAGGCCGCCGTCGCGCAATGATGAAACCAGATCCAGCATTAGCTGCACCTCGGTATGGTTCAATCCGGCCATGACCTCGTCCAGCAGGATCATGCCTGGATCGGTCGCCAGCGTGCGCGCAACCTCCAGGCGCTTGCGCTCGGCAGTGGTGAGAGAAGTTGTCGGCAGATCGAAACGATGGCCAAGGCCAACTGCCTCTGCGACCTCTTCGGCACGCCGCCGCGCCACACGGCGCGATCGGCTGCGCAGAAACGCACCCACCATGATGCTGTCACCCACCGTCATCGATCCGAAAACCTGCGGGATCTGGAACGTGCGCGCCAGCCCCAGCATACATGTTTCATCCGCCCGCTTGCCGTCGATGCGCTGGCCACGGAAATGGATGCTGCCTTGGGTTGCGGGAAAGGTGCCCGCGATCACGTTATAGAGCGTCGTCTTGCCTGCGCCATTCGGGCCGATCAAGCCGATGATCTCGCCCTCATTCACGGTCAACGATACCGCGTCCACGGCAACCAACCCGCCAAAGCGTTTTGTTACATTGTCGATCTGCAACATTATTTACGACCCCGCTTGTCAGTCGTCCGATTTCCGGATGTCTGGCCACGCTGCAGACGGCGCAGCAATGACTTGACGCCGCCGATCAACCCATCCGGCAGGATGATGACGATCACCATCAGCAACACACCATAGATAACCAGGTGCATCCCCGCCGCCGCACCACCGAACAATTCAAGCAGCACATCGCGCAAAGGCAGGGCAATGACGGCCCCGAGAATGGGCCCGGCCACGGTACCGATCCCGCCAATCAAGGACATCAGCGGCAAATCAATCGAATAGTTGATGCTGAACACGGATGTCGGTTCGATATAGAGGACGTATTGAGCCAGGATGGTGCCGCCCGCCGATGTGAAAAAGGCAGAAATCAGCAGAGCGATCATCTTGTATCGCCGCATGGGCACACCTGCGGCAACAGCGGCCTCCTCGCTGTCGCGGATAGCCCGTAGATAGGTGCCGATATAGCTTCGCGACAAACCGTAAGCGACCAGCGTGACGATCAACAGGAAACCCCCGGTCAAGAACGCATAGGAGGAACGTTCCTCGAAGATCATGCGGCTAAAGCCAGGCTCCCAGTTGATCGACAGGCCATAGGGCATATCCACGAACTTGCGTGAATAGATCAGCAGGATGCGGATCGCTTCGCCGAACGCAAGCGTTGCCATTGCAAAGAAGACACCGCGCATNCGGAACGCCGGGTAGGCGATGATTACAGCAAAGAACATGCTGACGATGCCACCCGCAATCAGCCCCAGCCAAGGCGAAACGCCCAGATAGTTGTAAAGCAGCGTCGAGGTATATGCACCGGTACCAAAGAACGCCGTATGTCCTAGCGAAAACTGACCAGCCATGCCGCCCAAAATGTTCCACGCAGACGCCATGCCAGCATAGAGAAACACCAGAACCAGCACGTTCAGATAGTAGTTGTTCGAGATGAACAGTGGCAGCCCCAGCGTCATCGCCAGCAGCAAGACGGTCCAGATCGCATCGGTGCGCCGTATATCGAAATAGTCTGATAGCCAGTTCATTTGAGCGTCTCCTTTTCCGCACCCTTCACACCCAACAGGCCGTGGGGCCGGATGGATAGAAGCAGGATGAGCAGGATGAAGTGGGTCGCTTCCTTCAGGTCCGGGCTGAAGTAACCGACGTAGGACTCAATCAGCCCCAGCGCGATACCGCCCACTACCGTGCCGGTCACACTGCCCAGCCCGCCCAGAACTACGACGACAAAGGCGATCAGAACAAAGAATGTACCGACCGATGGAAAGGCGTAGAAGGACGGCACCAGCACCGCACCGGCAACACCTGTGATGCTGATCCCCAGACCAAAAGTGATCAAAAAGATCTTCTGCGTATCGATGCCCATCAGCCGGGCGGCCATCA
>JGI24723J26617_10003938_pt1 | contig 10461 bp, 10 predicted proteins | sample Cruoilmetagenom6_FD_26617 | JGI IMG/M metagenome (IMG submission 26617) | reverse complement strand
CGTAAGAATGCGCGCACTTGTCTTTTCAAGCACTGTTACGCGTGCATCGCTACGCAATTTCCAGGCGAGCTGGTTGGTTCCCGAATCGACTGCAAAGACGCGCCTCGCGCCCATGTTCAGCAAGACATCGGTGAAACCCCCGGTCGAACTGCCAATGTCCATCGCCACGGCGCCTGCGGGATCGAGGCCGAAATGTTCAAGCGCATGGGCCAGCTTGATTCCTCCGCGCGAAACCCACGGATGATCGCGGCCGCGCACTTCCAGCGGTGCGTCGGCGCGAATGGCCTGCCCCGGCTTGGCAAGCTTGGTTTCGCCGGAAAAAACAACTCCTGCAAGGACCAGCGCCTGCGCACGCGTGCGGCTTTGGACAAGGCCGCGTTCGACAAGNANCTGGTCGACGCGCTGTTTTGCCGGGGGCTTGCTCAATGGTTTGTGCCTGCTGGAATAGTCAATTGGCCTTGCGGGGCTTGTGCATGGAACCGTCTGATTCCATACGGAGGCCATGAAGGCAAATCTCCGCTTCGCTGTCTCGCTCGCACTACCGCTTCTGATGACGCTATCTGTATCGTGTTCGGAACGCCCGGTTGAGCCTATCCCTGCGCAAGCGCCAGCGCCCCCAACTGTTCCCAAGCCAACACCTGTTCCAAAAATCGACTGGCGCGAGGCTCAGGCCACACCCGGAAACTGGCANTGGAGCGCAGTGAACGGGCAATCTATGGCGAGGTTCTCCGGCGGCAAATTCGCCCTTCGCTGCGACCAGCGCGGCAAGACGATTACGTTGTTGCGCAGCGGCACCGCCACCGGGCGGGTTCCAGTTACGATCCTTACAAAGAACCTCACAAGGCCGTTGAGCGGCACCGGACAGCGCGGAGCAATTGCGGTTATATTGACCGCGCGCGATCCGCTGCTCGACGCCATGGCGTTCAGCCGCGGACATTTTGCAGTCGAGACCGCCGGACTGCCAACGCTCTATGTGCCAAGCTGGCCCGANGTGAGCCGCGTCATCGAGGATTGTCGCTAAAATCCACCTAGCTAGGGATTTGCGGTGNGGCCCCTCTCATTTTACGGCCCCAGTGCATCATGCCAAACAAGGGGCGACTATCGGATAATTTCATTTATATTGCACTTGAAGTAATTTGCGTTCAATGCGCACGCTCCATACTCAAGGGACGTAGTGCCAATGGCGTCTGTCGCCGAAAAGACCCTCCAGTTCAGCCAGCATCGCCACCCCTCACCTACACCTGAGGGCAGGCGCACTGAGATCCTTTCCGATCCGGGCTTCGGAACCAGCTTTTCCGATCACATGGTGACGATCGATTGGGATGAAGGCCNGGGTTGGCATGATGCGGCGGTTGGCCCTTACCAACCGATCCCACTCGATCCAGCATGCGCCGTGCTGCACTATGCGCAGGAAATCTTCGAAGGTCTCAAAGCCTATCGCCAGACAAGTGGTGAAATCGCGCTTTTCAGGCCGGAAGCCAATGCCGCCCGCTTCAACGCTTCGGCCCGGCGCCTTGCCATGCCGGAACTGCCCGAAGACGTGTTTGTCGAATCGGTCAGGCGGTTGGTAAGCGCTGACCGCAACTGGTTCCCGACAGTCGAAGGCGGCTCACTTTACCTGCGGCCTTTCATGTTCGCATCCGAGAGCTTTCTTGGTGTGCGGCCGTCCAAGCAATACAAGTATCTTGTCATCGCCAGCCCGGCAGGCAACTACTTCAAGTCCGGCGCGCCGGCAGTTTCGATCTGGGTCAGCCAGTATACGCGCGCTGCTCCGGGTGGCACTGGTGCTGCCAAGTGCGGCGGCAACTATGCTGCCAGCCTTGTTCCGCAAGCCGAAGCAATTTCGCGCGGGCATGATCAGGTCGTTTTCCTTGATGCCGAACAGCACAAGTGGGTCGAGGAACTGGGGGGCATGAACCTCTATTTTATCTTTAAGGACGGGACACTGCTCACGCCCTCGCTGACAGGGACGATCCTGCCCGGCATCACCCGCGACAGCCTGATGACCCTTGCCCGCGACGAAGGCCTGACAGTGCGCGAAGAACGCTACAGCATTGACCAGTGGCGCGACGATGCNGCTTCCGGGGAGCTGGTGGAATGTTTCGCCTGCGGTACCGCTGCGGTCGTCACGCCGGTTGGCCGGGTTGAGGCACCGGACTTTGAATTCACTATCGGCGGTGGTGGCCCCGGCCAGATGACCGGGAAGCTTAAAGACCGCCTCGTTGCGATCCAGCGCGGCACTGCGCCGGATCCGCATGGCTGGGTGACGAAACTGGATTGAGAATGCGGCACCGGCCCGCCCCATCAGAAATCAGACGGCGCGCGAATTTCCAGCATGAACGAACGGTTCCAATGCCTCGAACCCGTTTGGCAGTGATGAGCGGCTGAGAAACCACAAACACGGGCTTTTCAAACCCGGCAGCGGCGGCTATGCGCTCTCCTCCTGCTGGGGTGTGGCCAAGTGGTAAGGCACCGGTTTTTGGTATCGGCATGCGCAGGTTCGAATCCTGCCACCCCAGCCATTTCTTGCATCGCAAAGCGTCAACTTGCGACAAGNCGCTTACAAATCCAGCATTTCCGGGATTGATTGCATCNTGTTGCGTCAGCCAAGGACAAGCCGAATGGGCCTCCCGATGGGGGTTTCGTGTGGNTGGGGCGATGGATGGGCGCCAAGCGGCGTGCATCCTTGAAGCGCTAAGCTCAGCAAATCCGAAGCATGGTAGTTTTCTGTTANCCATGATCTTTCAGACAACGCTCAGATCGATTGGCTAAGACCGCCNAAATGCCACCGGGAGAGCGGGTGTGAAGTACATTCTTGGACTACTTCGAGACAACAAAGGCGCAACAGCGATTGAATACGGCCTGGTTGTCACGTTGATCTCGCTTGCCGCTATCGGTGTGATGCAGGGCATCGGCGGCCAGCTTGAAGACACGTTCAACAACACGTCTTCGATCATGGCGAACGACGGCTAATCCAGACTGAGCATGTCTGGCGAATTTCGCTTAGCGCAAGCTCACGACATTGTCGGCCACCGGAACGAAACGCTCGCCAGTGAACAGGCTTGCCATTGGTTCATCGCAAACGTCGATTGCTTCGGCCTGGCCGAAACCGTTGAACGCGGTGCGCATCGCCGTTCCGTAAGCACCCAGCATACCGATCTCGACATAATCGCCCACCGCAATGTCTTCGGGCAAGTCAAACGGGCCTTCCATGAAGTCAGCATCGTCGCATGTCGGGCCGTAGAATGAGAATGCAGCTTCCTCGCTCGCGCGATCCTCGCCCAGGCAACGCACGGGAAAGCGCCAGCCGACGTGGGCCGCATCGTAAAGCGCGCCATAAGCGCCGTCATTGATAAACAATTCACTGCCGCGCCGCTTTTCGACCCGCACGACGAGCGAGCTGTATTCAGCACACAGCGCCCGCCCCGGCTCGCACCACAATTCAGATGAATAGGAAATCGGCAACGATTCAGAGGCGCGAAAAATGCTGGCGAAATAGTCTTCCAGCGCTGGCGGCTCCATGCCCGGATAAACCGAAGGGAAGCCCCCGCCGACATTGACGATATCGATCGTTACCGATGCCGCGACAATGGCAGCGCGAACACGCTCCAGCGCCTGGACGAATGCAAACGGCGTCATCGCCTGGCTGCCAACATGGAAGCAAACGCCAAGCCAGTCCGCAGCCTGACGCGTCGCCTGAAGCAATGGCGCGGCATCGGCAAGATCGATACCAAACTTTGATGCAAGGCTCAGTTCCGCATACTCTGACGAGACACGCAGGCGCACGCAAAGGCGCAAGTCTTCCGCAGGATCACCCGCGTCACTGGAAGTTGCCGCCACGATCTTGTCGAGCTCTTCCATTGTGTCGAGGCTGAACGTACGCACGCCGTGAACGAAATAGGCCTCTGCTATGGCGCGGGCCGTCTTGACCGGGTGCATGAAGCACAACGTAGCTTCAGGCAGCACCGAGCGCACCAGCCGGACCTCGACAATGGAAGCGACGTCGAAATGAGTGATCCCGTTGGCCCACAAGACGCGCAGCAGATCAGGCGAAGGATTGGCCTTCACCGCATAAAGCGACTTGCCCGGAAACTTTTCAGAAAAGAAGCGGGCAGCACGCGCAGCCGCGTGAGGACGGTTGAGGATAACGGGTTCGTCAGGCGCCGAAGCGCGGACTACTGCCGAAGCATCAGGATAGGTGTGCAACTCAAGGGACCCCCAACGGAATTTCTCAGTTTAACGCGAAAGCTGCCTTACGGTTTGGAAGTCCCTTGGGGCAGCGGAGCGCGGCATATAAGGCCATGTCCGTGAAGCGCAAGTGCAAAACGCGCGGCGGAACATTCAGCCTGAACGCATCTGTCACCAGAGACAGGCAAACCTTACGAAAAATCCATGTGAGATATCGACGCTCACCGCTTCATCCCTTGCANTTCGGGNNTTGAGACAGTGCCTCTACGCGCCCATNGATGAACGCACAATGTAGCGGCGATATCTGCGGCTGGTCAGAACTCGATTTGCGGAACCTGGTCGACAACGCCTTTTTCGCTCGAATCGAGGCGATGAAAGTCTTCGTGGCTAAAGCCCAGCATGCCGGCAAACATCACCGCAGGGAACGCCTCGACCGCCGTATTGAAGCGGGCAACCGCAGCGTTGAGCGCGCGGCGCGCAGCGGCCAGTTTGTCCTCAACATCAGCGAGCTCGCCTTGCAAAGCCTGAAAATTGGCGCTGGCTTTCAGGTCCGGATAGGCTTCGCCCAAAGCCAGCAGCTTATCTAGCGATACGCGCAGCTTTGCTTCGGATTCTGACGATGGGCTGGTAGATGCATCGTTGCGCGCGGCAATCACGCTGTCGAGCGTTGATTTCTCGTGGTCGGCATAGCCCTTCACAGTGCTCACAAGGTTGGGAACCAGGTCATGCCGCTGGCGCAGTTGTGCGTCGATATCGGCAACGCCCTGACGGCAATTCTGGCGCAGCGCGACAAGCCGGTTGTATATGCCTATGACCACTGCAATCAGGGCCAGCAACACTACCACACCAATAATCACAGCCATCGTTAACCCCATCCTTCCAGTATGTGCGCCATTATAGAAGGCAATTGTTAAGGATTACGCAAGCCCCATGATTGCAAAGCCAGACGTCAATACGCTGATCGCCGGCCCGCTGGGGCAGTGGCTCGATGAGCAGGCGCTGGTGCGCGAGAAGGCGCAAGAGTTGGCCAGGAGCCGCTGGTGGAAAGCGGCGATAATTGCCGGGCCGCTGCTCGCGTTCTTGTGGATACTCGTGCCGGGCTGGTTCCAGTTCAATCTGTTCGCCACGATAGGCGCTGCCGCACTTGGATATGGGTGGGGCCAATTGCCGCGCTCCAAGGCGATCAAGGCTGTCAAAGTGGGAATCAATGAAGCCATCGCAAAAGCGCTTGAGCTTCAATACCAGTTGGACGTGGTGCCGGGGACCAGCTTTGAGCTTTGCCAACGCTATGAACTTGTGCCGAGCTATGACCGGTCCCGATTTGAAGATCACTGGCATGGCGACGTCAGCGGGCGATCATTCGCATTGCACGAAGCGCATCTGAAGGAACGGCGCGGCAGCAGCAAGAACCAGCGCTATGTCACAGTATTTCGCGGCGCGGTGATGAGCATTGATTTCTCGCGCCGGTTTCACGGCACCACTCTGGTCGAACGCGCGGACCAGCACCGCAAGCTGCTCGGCCTCGGCGGGCGCAAGGATTCGGTGAAATTCGACGGGCACCAGCTTGACTATGTCGACGTCGTCCATCCCGATTTCGAAGATGAATTCTGCGTGTTTTCCGATGACCAGGTCGAAGCGCGCTACATTGTCCATCCGCAATATGTCGAACGCATGATCGAGGTGCAGAAAGCCTTTGCCGGCAAAGGCATCCGCGCATTGTTCTGCGGTGGCGAGCTTGTGATCGCGATTGAAACCGAAAACATGTTTGAAAGCGGCTCGATTGACGCAGCGGACGATCGTTCCCGAATAGTACGAACAGTCGAGCAGTTCGCCTCGCTGGCCAACCTAGCCCATGCACTGAACGAGCCGGAACGAGGATCGCAATCAGCCTGATCAGCTCAGCCGGTCGCGGAAATCATCGTATTCAAACCGCTTGACGCATTCGAGCGCGTCGGTTTCTGAATCCCACAGCCAGATCGATGGCAGCGGCACCCCGTTGAACGTCGTCGTCTTGACCATCGAATAATGCGCCTGATCAAGAAACGCGAAGCGCGCGCCCGGCTCACAGGGCACTGGAAGCTGGTAATCGCCAATCACATCTCCGGCGAGGCAGGAAGGCCCGCCAAGACGCACTGCGCCGCTGCGGATATCGTCATCGCTGGCATCCGCCATCGCCGTATCACGCGGCTGCTCACCCAGCATGGCAGGGCGATAAGGCGCTTCAAGCACATCGGGTATGTGGCATGTTGCCGAAACGTCTGTGATCGCAATCGGCATGGCGTTCCAGTGTGTATCAAGCACGGTACCGACAAGTATTCCGGCATCGAGCGCCACTGCCTCGCCCGGCTCGATATAAACTTGCGCGCCGGTGTCATCGGCCACGTCGATCAGGAACTGGACCAGCTCGTCACGCTCATAATCAGCGCGGGTGATGTGGTGACCACCGCCGAAATTGATCCAGTCGAACTGGCCGAAATAGGGCTCGAGATGATCGAAAACCTTGTCCCATGTGCGGGCAAGCGGCGCGAATGTCTGCTCGCACAAGGTGTGCATGTGGATGCCATCAAGCAGCGCGAAATGATCATCCTCCAGTTGATTGATCGGAAAGCCAAGCCGCGAGTGCGGCGCAGCGGGATCATAGCGCGGCACCTCGCCTTCGGCATGAAGCGGATTGACGCGCAGACCCACGTCGATGTCGCCTCCGGTGGCGCGCGCTGCTTCAAGGATCTGCGCCGCGCGCATGATCTGGGTTGGCGAATTGAAAATCACATGATCGGAAAGGCGGCAGATTTCTTCCAGCTCATCTGGCTTGTAGGCCGGGCTGTACGTCGCAATTTCGCCATCATAGAATTCGCTCGCCAGCCGCGCTTCCCACAGGCCCGATGCGCATACGCCATCAAGATAATCGCCAATGATCGGCGCGGCCTTCCACATCGAAAAAGCCTTGAGTGCAGACAGCACTTTCGCCCCCGAGGCTTCGCCGATTTCGGCAAGTATGCGGCAATTGTCTCGCAACTTCGCGGCATCGACAACGAACGCGGGGCTATCGACGCGGTTGAGGTCAAATTCGGCAAAAGCGCCTGGATCACCGGCCTGGGTTTTCAATTGCACGTTCCCTTGTATTTCAATTGGCCATTCCCGCGAACGCGGGAACCCGGTGTTGACCGCCCTGCCGTGGATCCCCGCCTTCACGGAGATGACGAGCAAACTTTAAAACCCCAACGCCCCATCCAGCTCTTCAACGCTCCACGGCAGGCCATGCTCATTCAGCATGTCAGCAAATGGATCGGGATCGAGCTGCTCAATGTTGAACACGCCCTCCCCACGCCACTTTCCGGACAGCATAAGCGCGCTGCCGATCATCGCCGGGACGCCGGTGGTATAGCTCACGGCCTGGTTGCCGGTTTCAGCATAAGCCTCTTCATGATCGCAGATGTTCTTGATGTAGAACGTCTTTTCGCCTGATCCATCCGCTGCCTCGCCGGTGGCGATGACGCCGATGTTGGTCTTGCCTTTGGTGGTCGGGCCAAGGCTTGCCGGTTCAGGCAGCACGGCTTTAAGGAATTGCAGCGGGATCACTTCCTTGCCTTCGTACAGCACCGGATCGATCCGCGTCATGCCGACATTCTGCAGCACGGTGAGGTGTTTGATGTATTCATCGCCGAACGTCATCCAGAAACGCGCGCGTTCCATTTCAGGCACGAACCGGGTCAGGCTTTCCAGCTCCTCGTGATACATCAGGTACATGTTCCTGGGGCCGACCGCTTCGAAATCGAACTCTTGCTTCACGCTCATCGCCGGGGTTTCGATCCACTGCCCGCCTTCCCAATGGCGCGCGGGCGCNGTGANTTCGCGGATGTTGATTTCGGGATTGAAATTGGTGGCAAACGCCTGTCCGTGATCGCCGCCATTGCAATCGAGAATGTCGAGCGTGCGGATGGTTTTGAGTTTATGTTTCTTGAGCCACATCGCGAACACGCTGGTCACGCCGGGGTCAAAGCCAGACCCGAGCAGCGCCATCAGGCCCTTCTCGCGGAACTGATCGTGCAAATCCCACTGCCACTTGTATTCAAACTTTGCTTCATCGCGCGGCTCATAATTCGCGGTATCGAGATAATCGACGCCAGTGCGCAGGCAGCCCTCCATNATCGCAAGATCCTGATACGGCAGCGCCAGATTGACAACGAGCTTTGGCTGGACCTGTTCGATCAGCGCGACAAGCNCCGGGAATGTCCTCTGCATCGAGCGCATAAGTCGCAATGGAAACACCAACGCGCTCCTTCACCGAAGCAGCAATTGCATCGCATTTCGATTTCGTTCGGCTGGCTAAATGAATCTCATCGAATATCTTGCTCAGCTGCGCCATCTTGTGAACCGCGACCGAGCCGACACCGCCTGCACCGATCACCAGAACCTTGCTCAACGCGATTCTCCTACGCATTTCCGAAGCGTGGAATATAGGCTGNGCGTACGACTTCACAACCAACACTTGCGCGTTTGACACGCTTGTGAAAGCGGCCCACTCTCAACCCCGACGGGGCAATACAGGAGCATTACCCATGATAGGCATGTCGATCCTGCAACCAGTCATCGCCCTTGCGGCGTGGACGATGGTCATGTGGTTCTGGCTCTACGGAACGCGCATCCCGGCGTTGAGTGCGGCCAAAGTCGATCCCGACGATCTTGTCCATGACCCGACCAAGGGGCTGGACACCGTGCTCTCTCCGCAGGTGATGTGGAAAGCACATAATTACAATCACCTGCATGAGGCACCTACAGTGTTTTATGCCGTAGCGATCACGCTGGCAATCATCGGTGCGGGCGATGGGCTCAATGCGCAGATCGCATGGGCCTATGTCGCGCTGCGTGTGGTTCATTCGCTGATTCAGGTGACCATCAACAAGGTGCCCTTGCGCTTCACGATGTTCGCGCTGTCCAGTTTTTGCCTGATGTTCCTGGTATTCCGCGCTGTGATCGTGATGTTCTAGACCCTAGCCGTCCCGCACGAACAGGCTCGCCAGTTCGACATGGGTGGACCAGCGGAACTGGCCGACGGGCCTGAGCTCAACAAGGCGGTATCCGGCCTCGCACAATGATTTTGCATCACGCGCCCAGCTTGAAGGATTGCAGCTGACATAGGCGATGCGCGGCACAGTGCTGGCGGCTAGCTGGCGGACTTGATCCTTGGCTCCGGCACGCGGCGGATCGATCAGCACGGCATCAAAGCGATTGAGTTCAGCTGCCTCCAGCGGATTGCGAAACAAATCACGGTGCAATGCGTGAACCGGCAACTGCGCACGCCCCGCCGCTGTCTTGCAAGCGAGATAGGCATCCTGCGCAGCTTCGGCCGCCAACACTTTCGTGCCCGGCGCAGCCAGTGCAAACGCGAAAGTGCCTAGCCCTGAAAACAAGTCGGCAATCGCCCCTGCCCCGGCAAGCCATTCCCGCGCGGCAGACACCAGCGCACGCTCACCATCCGCGGTCGCCTGAAGAAACGCGCCGGGCGGATAAGGGACATCCACCCCGCTCAGCGAAACTGTCACTGGCTCAGGCTCCCACAGCGCCTCGGGGCCATAACCCTGATCCAAGACCAGCCGAGCAAGACCGTTGGCACGCGCAAATTCAAGCACTGCTTCGGTGGCTTCCAGCCCTTCGAAAGCGACATTCGTCAATCCAAGATCGACTCCTTGCGCCGTCTGGGCAAGTTCTATGTCTGTGGCGATGCGGCCGGGTTGGCGCGATAGCAATTTGCGCAACGGTGAAACGAGCGCGAACAACTCAGGCACCAGCACCGGGCACTGCGCCAGATCGACGATCCGGTGCGATCCGGCTTCGCGAAATCCGATAGCCAGTTTGCCGCCGGTGCGCGTCGCATGAAGCGTGGCGCGCCTGCGGCTTTCTGGCGGCGAGAGCTGTGGCGGAGTGACATTCTGAGTCTCAAGCTCTTGCCCTGACGCCGCATTGATTACCCGCGATGATACGAATTCGGCCAGCGTTTGCTCATCGCAATGCTGAAGCTGGCAACCGCCGCACTTGGCATAGTGGCCGCATGGCGGTTCAACATGGTGCGCGCCAAATTCAAGCGTTCCGTCCGGCAATATGCGGTCACCTGGTGCGGATTTTGCAACATGGCGGCCGCTGCCAGTAACGCCATCGCCTTTCGCCGCGATGCGGACAATCGTTTCGCTGCCAGTCATTCGCAGCGAGTCACAGACACTTTGCAACGGCGTGCGGAACCGCTCGAGCAAGATCGGCGGCGGTGAAAGCAGGCGG
>JGI24723J26617_10003935_pt1 | contig 10466 bp, 9 predicted proteins | sample Cruoilmetagenom6_FD_26617 | JGI IMG/M metagenome (IMG submission 26617) | reverse complement strand
TTGAGAGTTCGCTCAGATGCATGCTCGTCTGAATCAATAGCGAACATCGATGCAAACGGCCGCCCCTCCATCGCCTTGTTGTCACTGCCAAGCAATTTGGCGATCCTTGGCGACACGTATGTAATCCTGCCCTGGCGATCAGTCTCCCAGAACCATCCTTGTCCCCGTTCCTCGAACTCTGAAAGCAGCTCGCCGGCCCTGCTCTGGATTTTTTGAACTTCCGTTTCGCGCTGCTGACGTGCTTCGCTTTGTCGCCGATGAATCAACACCAGCCAAAATCCGCACATCACCACCAACACACCCGCAATGAGCGAATAGCCCATGCTGAAATACCCAAGAAATCCCGTCCACGTCGATGCGAGCGCATAGACCATCGATGGTAATCGCCCCTGCAAGGTTATCATGCCCAGCGATGAGATCGCAATCAGTGTGGCCATGACCATTTGCGGGGTCAGCCCAGGTTCTTGCGCGCCCCAGCCAGCGACTGCCCTGCCGATCATTGCCAGGGGCGTACCAACAAGCAGCATCATCAACAGGAAGCTTTGCACATTGTTAAACCCGTGCGTTTTTTCCAGTGAACGCAGCCAGTTTGACCCGAAAATGACCGCTAACGAGACAGCTATAACTGCAAACTCAAGTTTCGGTGGCAATGAGCCAGAAAACGCAGCAGCAATCGCCAGCGCAATGGCAATGCCCACCGAAGTGTACATCCAGTCACCGCTGATCAGGGAACTCCGGAGCGAACCGCTTGTCACTTTGACTGGTGGGATGTTCGGCTTGACTCGCTTTGCCATCGACTCTTCGCCATCGGCAGGCACACGCACGAAATCCGCGTCCTTTCGCGATTCCACATTCTGCCTATTTTCGCTCTGGCCAGCCATGGCTCGCCCATGCACCAATTTCACTTGCAAAACCGTTAAGTAGTGAATCGCGATTGGCACTTCATTCAGCGCAGACAACCGCGCTTCTGCGAGGTTAATTCGACAGCCATGTAGGCCAAATTTGTAACTAACTGTGGATTTCGGGTTGCTCGACCCGGCAATACCGTGCTTGCTGTTTTGCGTAGATGCGTGGTTAGGAGAGCACCTAGGTGAGGCAGATTGCAATCGTCGGATCCGGCCCTGCGGGCTACTATACGGCCGAAGCAGCCCAGAAGCAGTGGGGCGACGATGTCCGCATAGATATATTCGATCGTCTTCCAGTGCCTTACGGACTTGTTCGTTTCGGCGTTGCCCCCGATCACCAGTCGATAAAAGCCGTTTCGCGGCGTTATGAAAAGACGTCGCTCAGCGAAAACGTCCGGTTCATAGGCAACGTTATGATTGGAAAGGATATTTCCATCGCCGAGTTGCAGGATCTCTATGACGCGGTCGTCCTCGCGACAGGTGCTCCGAATGACCGTAAACTTGGCCTCGAAGGCGAAGACCTGAAGAACGTGTTTGGCAGCGCGTCATTCGTCGGCTGGTACAACGGCCATCCCCAGTTTGCCGCGCTCGATCCAGACCTTTCGCACAGGACCGCGGTTATCGTCGGCAATGGCAATGTCGCGCTCGACGTAGCGCGCATCCTTGCCAAGACCCGCGCCGAATTTGCCGGCAGCGACATCGTCGCCCATGCGCTGGATCGACTAGACACGTCGAAGATTGAACGAATTGTCATTCTTGGTCGGCGCGGACCGCACCAGATTGCCATGACTCCCAAGGAACTTGGCGAACTGGCCGAACTCGAACGCGCCTGCCCGCGGCTTGATGCCGCTGACTTGCCGGAAGAAGGCGAGGATGCACTGCTTGAACCCCGCCAGCGAAAGTCGGTGACGCTTTTACGCAGTTTCGCAACCATTCCCGAAGCGCACCGCGCCGACAAGCAAATTGAAATCGTGTTCGATTTTTTCGCATCGCCCAAATCAATCACAGGCGACGGCAAAGTCCAAGGCATCGAAGTCGAACGTACTGAACTGAAAGACAACCGCGCCCTCGGCACTGGCGAAACCTATACCATCGATGCTGGCCTCGTTATTGTCTGCACCGGATACCAGACATCGCCGATTCCGGGCGTCCCGTTCGAAGAAAACGCGGGCCGCTTCGCCAACGACGAAGGCAGGATCTTGCCTGGCCTTTACTGCTCCGGCTGGGCGAGTAGAGGACCATCGGGGACGATCGGCACCAACAAGCCCGATGGGTTCGGCATCATTGGCAAGATTAATGAGGACATCGGCAATGGTGCCGGCAAATCAGGCGGCGAAGGATTCGAAGCCATGGCGAAAGAACGCGGCATCGAATTCGTCAGCTTCCGGGACTGGAAAAAGATCGAGGAAGCGGAAGGCGCCAACGCCCGCGCAGATTCCCCGCGCGAAAAATTCGTGCGGGTAGAGGAAATGATCGCGGCCGCAGGGAAAAACTGAGCCGCAGATCGCGTTACACCCGCATTGGCATCAGCACATAGAGCGACGGGCTCTTTTCATCCTGCTGGATAAGCGTAGGCGCGCCTGCGTCAGCGAGATGCAATTCAACGGAATCGCCTTCGACCTGGCTGAGAATGTCTTTCAGGTAATTGGCGTTGAACCCGATTTCGATACCTTCAGAGTCATACTTGGCTGGCACTTCCTCGGCCGCATTACCGTTGTCGGGCGAGGTGACTGACAGTGTGACCTTGTCGGTATCGAGTGTCATCTTGACCGCGCGGGTCTTTTCCGTTGCTATCGTGGCAACACGGTCCACTCCGTCAAACAGGCTCTTGGGATCAACTTTCAGTATCTTGTCATTCCCGGTCGGGATCACGCGCGTGTAATCGGGGAACGTACCGTCGATCAGCTTGCTGGTCAGCACCACACCGCTTTCACCGCCCAGAGTGAACCGAATTTTTGTAGCTGACAGATCCACCTCGACATTGGTGTCGAGCGCTTCTTCAAGCAGCTTGCGCAGCTCGGCAACGCATTTACGCGGCACGATCACGTCAGGCATTCCCGACGCGCCGTCAGGACATGCGATGGTATAGCGCGCCAAACGGTGGCCGTCGGTCGCCGCGGCTTTCAGCTTCTCGTCGGCGACATGAAAGAATATGCCGTTGAGATAGTAGCGCGTTTCCTCGGTCGAAATCGCAAACCGGGTGCGGTCAACAAGCTGTGCTAATGTGGCAGCTGGAATTTCAAAGTTGGTGGGTAGTTCGCCCTCGACAATGACCGGGAAATCGTCACGCGGGAGTGTCGGCAGCGTAAAGCGGCTGCGCCCGGCCTTCACCGTCATCTTGTTTTCTGTCGCTTCAAGGCTGACCTGGCTACCTTCAGGCAGCTTGCGGGCGATATCGAACAAGAGATGCGCAGATACGGTGACTGATCCTGCCGTATCGACCGAGACTGCATTCAGCGTTTCGACGACTTGCAAGTCCAGGTCTGTCGCCATGATCTTGAGCGCAGTATCGCCCTCCGCCTCGATCAGTACGTTCGACAGGATCGGGATAGTATTGCGCCGTTCGACGACGGACTGCACATGTGACAGGCAGCGCAGCAAAGTTGCTCGTTCGATTGTGGCCTTCATGATCGCCTCATGTCCCCTTGGTCGGCCGCGGAATTCGCGAGTGTCCAATACATCGGTTCACCTTCCTTAACGAGCCGATTTGACGCGGCAAGGCAGAACCTGCTGGAAAGGTGGGATTCTGGGGATAAATGGCCGATTTCGTGGCCCAATGCCACTATCCGGTCAGGACAGCATCGCCATTCCGCCGTTCACGTGAATGGTCTGGCCAGTGATGTAGCCCGCCTCGCGACTGGCGAGATAGACTGCTGCTGCGGCAATGTCTTCGCCCTCGCCCATGCGGCCCATCGGGATTCGGGCGTTGAGCGCGTCCTTTTGCGCATCGGGCAATTCGTCGGTCATTGCNGTNCGAATGAAACCCGGCGCGATGCAGTTTACAGTGATCCCGCGCGAAGCGACTTCCTGCCCCAGGCTCTTGGACATCGCCGTCAGCCCTCCTTTTGCCGCAGCATAGTTCGTTTGCCCCGGATTGCCGGTTGCACCAACAACAGAAGTGATGGTGATGATCCGGCCGAACCTGGCTTTCATCATCGGCTTTGTTGCGGCGCGCATCAGCCGGAAAGCTGCTTCAAGGTTTACGCGGATAACCGCATCCCATTCCTCGTCCTTCATCCGCATCGCAAGATTATCGCGCGTGATACCCGCGTTGTTGATCAGAATATCGATCCCGCCCATCGTATCGATTGCAGCAGGCACCAGTTTCTCGACTTCTTCGGGGTCCGAGAGGTTACAGGCTATCGCTACATGGTCCACTTCCTGAAGGTGCTGGGGCGAATGCTCATCCAGCTCGTCACGAAAAGCGCGCAGCTTTCCAGCATTCGATCCGGAAACCGCAAGCCGTGCGCCCCTGCCNGCCAGCGCCCTTGCAATGGCAGAGCCGATCCCGCCGGACGCGCCGGTAANCAGGGCATTCATGCCGTGAAGGTCAAACATCGTGTTTTCCATACTCTAGAGCTCCTTCGCCAGCGCTTCGATATCATCCATCGAGGCCACGCTGGAAATCGTAACATCGCCTGCACTGCGCTTTATCATAGGGCCGACGACCTTCCCGCCAAACTCGACAAAATCATCAACGCCTGCATTGGCCATCGCAATCGCGCTTTCACGCCAGCGCACGCGGCCTGTCACTTGCTCGACCAGAAGTCGCTTCGCCTCTGCAGGGTCCGTAACCACGGCGGCAGTGACATTGGCAAACAGCGGTATCCGCAGCATGCCGGGCGACGTCTTGTCGAGCGCCTTGGCCATCGCATCGGCGGCAGGCTGCATCAACGGGCAATGGAACGGCGCGGAAACTGGCAGCGCCACGCCGCGCTTGATGCCGTGATCCTTGACGGCAGCGATCGCACGTTCGATCGCACCAGCGTGACCTGAAAGGACGACTTGCGATGGATCNTTGTCATTGGCCACTACGCAGATTTCGCCTTGGGCAACTTCATCTGCCAACGCCTGCGCTTTTTCGATATCAGCACCAAGCAGCGCGGCCATCGTACCTTCGCCAACAGGTACAGCAGCCTGCATCGCCTGTCCGCGCAGCTTCAGGAGCCGCGCGGTATCGGCAAGACTGAATGCCCCCGATGCGCACAGCGCGGTATATTCGCCAAGGCTGTGNCCGGCGACGTAATCGCANTTCTCNGCAATCGCGACGCCGCCTTCCGTTTCGAGCACGCGCAACACGGCAATGGCGTTGGCCATGATCGCAGGCTGACCGTTTTCAGTCAGCGTCAGTGTATCCTCCGGCCCTTCCCACATGATTTTCGAAAGGTTCTGGCCAATCGCATCGTCGACTTCTTCGAACACTTCGCGCGCAGCCGCGCTGGCCTGCGCAAGGTCCGCCCCCATGCCGATTTTCTGGCTGCCCTGCCCCGGAAATACAAAAGCGCGCATCGTCTCCCCCTTCTTCAATTGGCGGCATCAAGCCGCATTGATAGCGTGGCGCGGCGAACTATTGCCCTTCTCCGTGCGCTGCAACCCCAAACGGGACAATCCTGTTGGCCCCGTCGTGCCCGATATCGGCCCTTCCCAGAAACGGGATTGCATGGCGCTCACACCAGTATCGCGCAATTTCTTCCGGAGTGGCGCCGAAAGGGCGGTCATTTTCAGGAACATCGCTGACACGCCCCAGCCGCAACCCGGCAATGCCGCCCAGGTGCGCGGTGATGTGAAAGAAAAGCCGATCAAGCGCATAAAGATGCTCGCTGACTTCCTCCACCATCACGACGTGACCTGCCAGCCCCGGCATTAACGGCGTACCGCACAACATGGCGAGCGTCGTCAGATTAAATGCGACTACGGGGTGGCGGCCTGGTGACGGCTCGATCCCGGATTCGTCCCCGCAAAAATAGGACAGCACACGTCGCACCGCCGCATCGCCGCCCTCGCGCCGTATGTCGACCGGCATCGGCCCGTGGACCGACCTTCCAATGTTCTGCTTGTATANCCCGGCCAGCAGATAACCGGCATCNGAATAGCCAAGGTAAGTCTTTCCTGTCGCCGCGCTTTCCAGCNGCGCCANCGCANCCTCGGCAATCCGTCCAGCGCCATAGCCGCCGCGTGCGAACCACACTGCATCGAATATCGGGTTGTTGGCGCACTCCACNAGTGCGNCCAGCCGAACCGCATCNCTTCCGGCAAAGTGGCCATCCTCTATAAAGCACTGCGGATGGACATGCAGCGCAATGTCGGGAAATTCGTCTTGCGCCAATGACGTCACGCGCTCAGCGTCGTCCTGCGAAATCGGCGTTGAAGGCGCAACAATGGCAATGCGAGTCATCGCCAAGATGTAACCGGCTTATTGTGTTGTGGCGAGAGGGCGCATACCGAGCCGCTATGGACAAGAGCGACACACTCTCCGCGCATTCATGGTTTTTCTGCGGCATCGCCGGTTCAGGAATGTTGCCGCTCGCGCTGATCCTGAAAGGTCTTGGCGCAGACGTTGCCGGATCGGATCGCAGCCGCGACCAAGGCCGTAGCCCCGAGAAATTCGCATGGCTGGAACAGCAAGGCTTCTCCCTGTTCCCGCAAGACGGCAGCGGCATCACCTCAGCGGATCAAACGTTAGTCGCTTCCGCTGCGGTCGAAGACACTGTGCCCGAAGTCGTTCGCGCCAATGAGCTAGGCTGTGATCGGATCAGCCGGGCCGAGCTGCTCGCCGCCCTGTTCAACGCCGCGCCGCATGGAATCGCAATCGGCGGGACCAGCGGCAAATCGACCGTGACCGGGATGACCGGCTGGATCATGACCGAAACTGGCCGCGATCCGACGATCATGAACGGCGCGGTGATGAAGAACTTTGCATCGTCTGACGCACCGTTCGCCAGCGCACGGGTTGGCCAGGGCAGCGTGTTCGTGTCCGAAGTCGACGAAAGCGATGGCTCAATTGCACTATATCGGGCTTCTGTCGCAGTGCTCTTGAATGTCTCGCTTGACCACAAGAGCATGGAAGAACTGCGAGCGTTGTTCGGCGGGTTNNTGGCGGCCAGCGATGTTGCGGTCATCAATGCCGATGACGCGGAGGCGCTTGCCCTGCTCCCGCATGCGAAACNGGCGCTGACATTCGGAATTGAGCAGGACANGGCGCAGATCGGCATCGTCNCCGGCAGCATTGCCGATGGCCCGACGAAACAGGCAGCGATGGTGCTGGATCGCCACGATGGCAGCGAGCACGCGCTGACGCTGGCCCTGCCCGGGCGGCACAACCTTTCCAATGCGCTGGCAGCAATTGCAGGCGCAGTCGCAGCGGGTGTCAAAGTCGCNGACGCAGTCGCCGCGCTATCCCGCTTCGAAGGTCTCGCCCGCCGTTTCGACATCATCGGCACCAGCACGAACGGCGTGACCGTGATCGACGATTTCGGCCACAATCCCGAAAAATGCGCGGCTACGCTGCGTACGCTCAAGGCCCATGAAGGCCGTGTCGTAGCATTCTTCCAGCCCCACGGATACGGCCCGCTAAGGCAGATGGGTGACGAGCTTGCCGAAACATTCACGCGCGAACTTGGCCCCGATGACATCACTGTGTTTTGCGATCCGGTCTATTTTGGCGGCACTGTCGATCGCAGCGAAGGCAGCGAACGGATTGTGCAACTGATCCGCAAAGCAGGCAGCCAGGCAGATCATATTGCGGCCCGCGAAGACTGCGGCAAGTTCATCGCAGAGATCGCCCAGCCCGGCGATCGGATCGTCATCATGGGCGCGCGCGACGATACGCTGACGACATTCGCGCGGGACTTGCTTGCCAAGCTGGGCTGAACGGAATGGACGGGGTTCCGGACCGATGACGGCGGCGATCTGGCTGACGCTGCGCTGCGAACTCGAATTTGGCGCGTAGCTCGGCATCTTCCTGAAACGGCAACCCTGACGGCTGCTTAATGCGCGGGCGCGCGGCCTGTTTTCTCGCCGATAACGTGGACAATGCGAGTCAGGACAGCGCCGACAATCAGGCCAACGATTGCAGACGCCGCGGCGTAACTCAACCATCCAAGGATGCCGCCCAATGCCCCGGATGCCTGTTCCACCCAGTGCTGGATATCGTGTGCGATGTGTGCTGGCCCATGCCAGCCAAGTTCTTCTGTCCCGTGAAGCAGGATTCCTCCACCGACCCACATCATTGCGACTGTGCCAATCGAGGAGAGCAATGTCAGCACCTTGGGCATTGCGCGAAGCATGAATGCACCGATGCGCTTTGACGCAGCATTTTTTCGTTTGGCAAGGCGCAGCCCGATATCGTCCATCTTCACGATCAAGGCGACCGCGCCATAGACGACGACCGTGATGACCACACCGACAACTGCCAAAATGGCAGCCCGCTCAACAAGCCCGGCTGTGGCTACTTCAGACAGCGAGATCGCCATGATCTCCGCCGAAAGAATGAAATCAGTTCGGATTGCCCCGGAAATGCGCTGTTTTTCAAAGGCGACGATATCCTCGATCGGGTCCTCAAGCGTATCTCCATGCCTGGCCCCTCCGAAATACTCGATGAGCTTCTCGGCACCTTCAAAGCTCAGGTACAGGCCTCCGATCATCAAGAGCGGGATGATCGCCCCGGGCAAGAACTCGCTCAACAGCAGGGCGATCGGAAGCAGCACCAGCAACTTGTTGCGGAACGATCCCTTCGTGATCGACCAGATAATCGGCAACTCACGATCGGGCGTAAAATTAGTGACGTAGGAAGGTGTAACTGCGGCATCGTCGATCACGACGCCGGCTGCTTTGGTCCCGGCTTTGGCGACCCCTGCGCCGACATCATCGATTGAGGCGGCAGCCATTCGTGCAATGACGGCAACATCGTCAAGCAAGGCAGCTAGGCCAGATGGCATTGGCGTGAATCCCCTTGAAGTGTCACCGGCAGTTAGGTCTCTTGAAAAGCAAATGCCAGAGACATATCCGCTTGCAGAAGAATTGCTCTGGCCACTCAAGAACGTCCGCCGTTCACGGCCCGGCGTTGCCCGGACGCAAGCCATCCAGGCCGCGCGCTTCAAAAAACTGACTGGTAATTCAACGCTGACGCTCCAAGCCGGCACTGACAGCAAAGCGGCGCATAGCACTAGCCCTTGCAATCCACTGCAATTGCGCTATTGGCCGCCGCTTCCCACGCCTTTTGGTCGGGAAATTCACAGAAAGCCGGAGGGGCCCCGCATCTCGCGGACAAGCCAACGATCGGCATGGAAATGAAAGGAAAGCCTTGTGCCATTGTATGAGCACACGTTCCTGGCACGCCAGGACCTCAGCCAGAGCCAGGTAGACGCCTTGGCCGCTGCTGCCACCGAAATCGTCGAGACCAACGAAGGCAAGGTCACCAAGACCGAGACCTGGGGCCTCAAGAATCTCGCCTACAAGATCCAGCGAAACCGCAAAGCTCACTTCGTGATGCTCAACATCGACGGTCCGCCGACGGTTGTTGCCGAGCTGGAACGCCAGACAGCGATCAACGAAGACGTGATCCGCTATCTCACCATTCGCGTCGAAGAGCTTGAAGAAGGCCCTTCGGTGATGATGCGCAAGAACGACCGTGATCGCGAACGCGGCGGCCGCCGCAATGACCGGAAGGATCGCTAATCCATGGCAAAAGCATTTTTCCGCCGCCGCAAGTCCTGCCCTTTCTCGGGCAAGGAAGCGCCGACAATCGATTACAAGGACGTGCGCCTGCTGCAGGGCTTCATGTCCGAACGCGGCAAGATCGTGCCAAGCCGCATCACTGCCGTTTCTGCCAAGAAGCAGCGTGAACTGGCCAAGGCAATCAAGCGCTCACGTCATCTGGGCCTCCTGCCCTACATCGTGAAATAAGGAGGAATTACACATGGATATCATCCTCCTGGAACGCGTTGAGAAGCTCGGTTCGATCGGTGACGTTGTCACCGTGAAAGACGGCTATGCGCGCAATTTCCTGCTGCCCAACAAGAAAGCCCTTCGCGCCAACGAGGCGAACAAGAAGGTCTTCGAAGCCAACCGCGAGCGGCTTGAAAAAGAAAATGCCGAGCGCCGCGGCGAAGCCGCAACGCATGGCGAGAACGTCGATGGTACCGAGATCGTGCTGATCCGCGCCTCGTCGAACTCCGGCCAGCTTTATGGCTCGGTCAACGTTCGCGACATTGTCATCGGGCTGGAAGAAAAAGGCCACAAGATCGACAAGAAGCAAGTCATCATGGGCAGCCCGATCAAGACCATCGGCATGTTCGATGTCACTATTTCGCTCCACCCGGAAGTCCAGGTGACGGTCAAGGCCAATGTCGCGCGCTCACCAGACGAGGCAGATCAGCAAGCTCAAGGCGTCGACGTTATTGCCGCGATGTTTGAAGATGAAGCCGACACGTCCGGCTTTATCGAGGCTGTCGATCCCAATGCCGAGCCAGGCGAGATCCCGGCAGAGGAAAGCGATGAGCCTGCGGAAGGATCGGCCGAGGAAGCCACCGCCGCTGACGAAGGCGAATCTTCCGAAGACGC
>JGI24723J26617_10003932_pt1 | contig 10468 bp, 6 predicted proteins | sample Cruoilmetagenom6_FD_26617 | JGI IMG/M metagenome (IMG submission 26617) | reverse complement strand
CAGTCCCTTCGACTACGCGTTCAACGAGGCCGGCAACGGCTCTTGCGAACACGGCGGGATCCGCAGGCTCATTGTTGGAGATGCTATTGGTGAATGTTGCATCGCAAATAAGGCGGTTCGGCGTCTGATTGACCGACAAGGCGCGTGGCATGTTGTCGATCGAAACAAACGGCGTCGCACCAAACGCATCCGCATCGTCAACAACCGAACGCACGTAATCCAGGGCATAACGACTATCGACAATGTCTACATCCGCCACTAACGACCCATCGGTGTAGGTGAACCAATCGCGACTTGCGACCAGGTCCAGGTCCGTCGCGAACGAAGAATTCGCGCTCGGGACCGAGGCCGGACACGCCGTGCCGTCGGTTAGCGTGCCAAACAGTTCAGTCGCGATCTCCCAGCGGCCGACGCCGATTCTCCAGTCCGCGCCGGCGCCACCAGGCGCGGCAAACCCTGCGCTGGACATGGCAGACAGGAGTCCAGGAACATTCTGGTAGTCGAGCAAAATTCCGGACAAGTCGTAGAATCCCGCTACTGCTGGCGTGAGCGGCGCAACGACATTGTTCGTATCGACCGCAAGTTCCCAATCAACTGCCGCGGGCGGCGGTGGCGGGGTGCTCGGAGGGGCGGAACCACCGGAACCGCCGCAGCCCTGGCACAGCAGGATGAACAACGTCCCGAGCAGAGTCGAACGGCACTGCGAAGTGCGACCTTTTACGTAACTACGAATACGACTCAATCTGTCCATTGGGCTCCACTGCGCGGTGAGCGAAGTAACGCTCCAGTAATAGGACAGTTCACACCTTATTGGTGTGACACCGCTCTCGAAATGAAGAATGGGTAGCGCCGGAGCCCGGATAAAAACTCATAGTAGACTGGCGCGAGCCCAAACCACCACAGGGACTCGTATCGCCAATGTCTTCTGAATTCATGCTCATCGCGTCGATCCTGCTCCTGGCGGGCGTTATCGCGGTTCCGATCGCCTCGCGCCTTGGCCTGGGCTCGGTCCTGGGTTATCTCCTCGCCGGTATCGCGATCAGCCCGGTCCTGCGCTGGGCCGGCACTGACATGATCGGCCTGCAGCATTTCGCCGAGTTCGGCGTGGTCATGATGCTGTTCCTGGTGGGTCTCGAGATGAGCCCCAGGGCCCTGTGGGAAATGCGCTCGCGGATCTTCGTGCTGGGCGGCTTGCAGGTTGCATTGACGACGGCCCTCGTAGCCGCCATCGCCGTGGCCTTTGGTCAGCCCTGGACAGTCGGGCTCGCCATCGGCATGGTCCTGGCGCTGTCGTCGACCGCTATCGTCAATCAGACGCTGAACGAAAAAGGACTGCTGCGCAGCGACGGTGGCCAGGCGAGTTTTTCCGTCCTGCTGTTCCAGGACATCGCAGTCATCCCGATGCTCGTGTTTATTCCGCTGCTGGCGTTACCTGAATTGCAGGACGTCGTGTCTGTTCAGGATACGTCGGATCACCATGGTCTGAACCTGAGCCTGGTTGACGGCCTGAATGGCTGGCAAACGGCGCTTGTGTCCTTCGCCACCATGCTCGTCGTAGTCGTGGCAGGCCACTATCTTACCGATCCAATCTTCCGTTTCGTGTCCCGTGCCCGGTTGCGGGAATTATTTGTCAGCACCGCCCTGATGCTGGTGTTGGCGATTGCGTTACTCATGACGATGGTTGGCCTGTCGCCGGCGCTGGGGACATTTCTTGCCGGCGTCGTGATGGCCCGCAGTGAATACCGCCACGAACTCGAGAGCGATATCAGCCCACTCAAGGGCATCTTCCTCGGCGTCTTTTTTATTACCGTGGGCGCCGGTATCGATTTCACGCTGTTAGCGGACAACGTCAGCCTGGTCCTGGGGCTGACATTCGGCATGATCCTGCTCAAGGCGGGACTGTTGTACGGGCTGGCGTACTTCTTCCGGATTCAATGCGGCGACAAGTGGCTGTTCGCACTCGGCCTTGCCCAGGCGGGCGAGTTCGGTTTCGTACTTCTGTCGTTCACGGTGGCAAATGCGGTAATGCCAGTGGACGTCGCAAATCTCCTCCTGCTCGTGGTGGCACTGTCCATGCTCCTCACACCGCTCCTGTTTATTTTCTATGACCGCGTCATTGTCCCAGGCCAGTCACGAGCACAGGAGCAGGAAGCCGATACGATCGAGTCACCCGCGAAAATTATTATCGCCGGGCACGGCCGTTTCGGAGGCATCGTCAATCGCGCCCTGAGTGCCGCCGGATTCGAGACGACGGTGCTGGATTACAGTTCGGACCAGTTGGAGATGTTGCGTGGCTTCGGGCTGCGTGTGCATTTTGGCGATGCGACCCGACCTGACCTTCTTCATGCGGCCGGCATCGAAGAGGCAAAGGTCCTCGTGATTGCTATCGACAACAAAGAAGCCATCACGAACATGACACGATATGTTTGTCGAGCTCACCCGAATGTTCATGTCGTCGCACGGGCGTATGACCGAATGCACACTTACGACCTGTGGTCAGTCGGTTGCCGCGACATCGTTCGCGAAACATACGACAGCTCGATCCGGGCCGGACGCTCGGCATTTGAAGCGCTGGGGTTCGACCGGGCGCGGGCCACCGAGATGATGCAGCACTTCGAAGAAATGGACCGCGAGATCATGCTTGACCTTGCTGCTCTCCATGACCACGACGTTCCGGTATCGGAAAACGAGCCATTCAAGGCCCGCTACCGGGAAATGACGGACGAGTGGGAGCGTGAGCTGAAGGGGCGCATGGGCGTGACCCGGCCAGACAGCAGCTAGAGCTTCGCGGCCCTGGTCAGGCAGCGATCGAGGCGCTCAGAATGCCGTCCGCTTTAGTTGGCAATATAAGGAGTGAGTTCGTCCTGGAACTCCTGGTAGAGCCCGAAGTTGTGCGCGACCGTGTCGTTGATGTCTTTCTGAATCCAGGCGGTTCTGAGCGACTCTCGAACCCACTGATGTTCAGCCCAGTTTCCGCCCGCTGACTTAACGACTTCAATCTCTGAGGTCTGCAGTCCCGCGACCTCGGTCATGCCGCCCATCATCTTGCCGAGATCACGAAACGAGATCTCCTCATCGTTGTCGGCTTTTTCCACGATTTCCTGGACCTGCTTCATTCGTTGTTGCTGCAATTCCTCCGAGCGGGTCATTACGCGAATAAATTCGCGCACCTGTTTCTTGCTAATTCGCCCGTTTGACGGCGGCTCATATCGATCCCCTTCTGCCGCGGCCAGCAACTCGCCCTGTCGTGCAATGCTGCCGTGAAGTCCGCCGCTTACCGATGAGCCCGGGCCCGACACGCCTGACAGGTCACCCCACGATGGTGTGCCGGCAGGTGGCCCCAGGAAGCGACCGACCGTCATCGAAAGGATTAACATTGCGGCAATTACCGCAACAATCGAGAGAATATAGTGTCCCGTGCGTTTCCCGTCCGGGACATCCAGGTAGACCGGGATGATCTTCCAGAGGAGGACCAGGCCATATATAGACAGTCCGAGCGACAGCAGGACGCCAATCCAGGGCACCCAAAGGACCGCCTGGCCGATATAGCCCGGGATGAATGCGAATGTGGTCGCGGCAAGTCCAAGGGCGAAACTGCTCTTACCGCCAAAGGCGCCGGCCAGGGCACTGACGACAAAAGCGACGACACCGGCAGCGATCGCCGAACTGATCATGGTCATGATCGTCGTCATAATGGTCGGTCGAAAGCGGCCGAACATCGAGACGTCACTGCCGAGGAAACCAAAAATGTACGCAGCGACGGCTGCCAGTATGATCAACGGCCCGGTCAGCAACAGGGCTGTTTTTTGCCAGTTGTCTGCTTCCGGCAAGTAGTCGCGCCAGGTCTTCTCGGGGTCGAAGAGGCCGCCGCGGATGAGATTCAGGCTGCGCGTCAGATCGATCATGGTCCACACCTCATTGGCTTTTTTTTGAACCAGGGTAAATCTTAGCAGGTTGTGCCTCGGCGTTATGCTCGATCATTAAGTTTTGCAGGATTCTACGTCGATCTGCCCCCAAAAATGCCCATGCAATAGGTGGAATTGCGTAGGGTACTTTGGACTTTGGATATGGTCTATCCGGGCGCTGAGGAACACAATCCAACTGCCAGCAAGCCGGGTACCTCTCGAGCCAATCGCGGTCTCCAAACCCTGCTTGTTTTGGCGAGAGGATTTGGCAGTGATCGGAACAAGAACTCCAGGACCGGGCGACCGGGAATCGGGTTTCAGCGCGGATCGAACTGAACTACTCGACCGCCTGTGGCAAGTGCAAAACAAACACGGCTACATCCGGCGTAAAGATATTGAGGCCTGCAGTCGGGCGCTGAATATTTCCGCCGTCGAAATCGAAGGCATCATATCCTTCTACCATTTCTTCAGCCGCAAGCCCATCGGCAAGTTCACCATCTACCTGAACAAGAGCATCGTCTCTGAATGCAAGGGCTTCGACAGAATCAAGGACGCATTGGAGACGGCTACGGGCGCAACGTTCAACGGAGTCGATCCCAGCGGCCAGTTTGGCTTGTTTGAGACGGCCTGCATCGGGCTCAGTGACCTCGAGCCGGCCGCGCTGATCGACTTTTATCCGTTTACTAAGCTAACCAGCCTCAAAGTGAAGGAGATCGTGACGCGCTTGAAACAGGGCGCTACGCCGGCCGAAATCTGTGATTCGGTGCCTGATCACATTCGCTCGGTTCCCGCAGGGGAGAAGGTAATATTGCTGCGTGGCTATACCGCCGGCAAAGCGATTGGGAAGCTGTCACAGCATTCGCCCGAATCGGTCATCGAAGAAATCAAGAACTCAGGCTTGCGCGGAATGGGCGGCGCGTACTTCCCAACCGGGCTGAAATGGGAGTACTGCAGAAAAGAGCCTGCGAGCCCGAAATATATCGTCTGCAATGCGGATGAAGGCGAGCCGGGTACGTTCAAGGATCGTGCTTTGCTGAGTTCAATGCCGGGGTTGTTGCTGGAAGGAATGGCTATCGCGGGTTATGCGGTCGGCTCCAGCGAGGGGATCATCTACCTGCGGGCTGAGTACGCGTGGCTCAAGGACCGGCTCACGCAAACGATCGAGCACTATCGCAAGACGAAGTTGCTCGGCGATTTCAACGTCCGCGTGCAACTGGGTGCCGGCGCCTATGTTTGCGGCGAAGAAACGGCGTTGTTGAACTCGCTTGAAGGCAAGCGCGGCGAGCCCCGCAACAAGCGCTTCTTCCCGACCCAACGGGGTTATCTGCAATTGCCCACCGTCGTCAATAACGTCGAGACGTTTTGCGCTGCGGCGCGGATTATGGAGTTGGGCGCGGATCATTACCTGCGAACCGGTACGCCAACCTCACCGGGAACAAAGCTGTTGAGCATCTCGGGCGATTGCCGCCTCCCCGGAATTTACGAGATCGAGTGGGGCACAAGCGTCAGGGAAATTCTCGAAAGATGTGAAGCGGACCAGCCGCATTTCATCCAGGTCAGCGGACCGTCCGGTGAGTGTATCTCGATGGCAGAGGTCGATCGGTTGATCTCTCTCGATGATTTGCCCTGCGGTGGTTCGTTCATGATATTCAATCGCAAAAGGGACATCCTGCAGATCCTCAGGAACTTCACCGGGTTCTTTAAGCACGAGTCCTGTGGTCTGTGTACGCCCTGCCGCGCGGGTAATTTCCTCATCGAGCGGAAGCTGGAACTGTTCGCGGCGAAACTGGCCCGAAAGAGTGACATCGAGGAAGTCCATTCGTGGGCCGAGATCATGCAGCTGACCTGCCGCTGCGGCCTTGGCAAGACCGCGCCGAATAGCCTGCTTGCAGCGCAAGAGAAGTTCCCCGAGTACTTCGACAGCATCGTGAGTCGCGACCCTGAAGGTCTCAGTAAAGGCTTCTCCCTGAAAGATGCGATTCAGGAATACGACAGATTTAGTAGTTGACACCACGGGTGTCCGACCCATGAACAAATCAGAAGAAAAGCCGATCACCATCACCATTGATGGTCAGCAAATCGAAACAGAGGCCGGTCGTAATCTCGTGCAGGTGGCACGCGAGAACGGCATTTTCATTCCAAGCCTGTGCTACTTCGAACATATCGAACCTCCCCTTGGCACCTGTCGGGTCTGCACCTGCCGAATCGATGGCGTGCCGGGTCCAGCCTGCACAGAGTCGGTGCGGGAAGGCATGGTCGTGCAGGCACACACCGACGAGCTGAAGGATGCGCGCACTGCGATCGTCGAGATGATGTTCTCGGAGGGCAACCATTTCTGCCCGAGCTGCCAGAAGAGTGGCGACTGTGATTTGCAGCACATGGGTTACGAACTAGGCCTCTCTGCATCACGCTTCCCGCACGTCTTCAAGGACCGCCTGATCGATTTCAATCCCTCGCGGATGATCATGGAACACAATCGCTGCATCAAATGCATGCGCTGCGTGAAAGAGGTCTTCACGGACGATGGGAGAGCCGTATTCTCGTTCCGTTACCGCGGCAACGACACCCGTGTGGGGATCGACTACGACGAGGAAGCCAAGCTTACAGTCCAGCAAGCGCGCGACGCCATGAACCTGTGCCCGACCGGCGCCATCATTGTGCGAGGTGAGGTGCACGCCAGGCCCTTTGGCGACCGGCAATTCGACATGAGTTCGATGCAAAAGGAATACACGGCGGAAGAGCCGATTCTGGTGCTGCCACGGGAAAAGAAAACGATCGCCACGATCTCCCTCGCCGGCTGCTTTGGCTGCCANATGTCGCTGCTGGATATCGACCTGAAACTGATGGACCTGATCGAGGTTGTGGATTTCAACAAGTCGCCGCTCAATGACATCAAGGAATTCACCAAGCAATGCGACATCGGTCTGATCGAAGGTGGCTGCTGCAACTCCGAGAACGTGGAGTTGCTGAGGGAGTTCCGGCGTAAATGCGATGTGCTGGTCGCGTTCGGCGAATGCGCCATCTGGGGTGGACTACCGGCGATGCGCAACACGATACCGCTCGGTGAGTGCCTGGAGGAGGCCTACCTCAACGGCATGTCTTCCATGCCTGACGATTGCGAAGTCCCCTATCACGATGACTTGCCGAAGATCCTCGACAAGGTCTATGCCTGCAATGAAGTTGTGGACATTGACCATTTCATTCCCGGCTGTCCGCCGGACGCGGATCACATCTGGCGGTCAGTGCTGAGCCTGCTCTCAGGCCAGCAACTACCTGTTCCTTACTCCGAATTCAAATACGACTAAGTCATGAATGACACCACCAGAAAGATCATCATTGATCCGGTGACCCGGGTTGAAGGCCACGGGCGCGTTACGGTTCAGCTGGACGAGCAGGGCAAGGTGGGCGAGGCGCGCTTCCACATCGTCGAATTCCGCGGCTTCGAACGCTTCGTACAGGGGCACCCGTACTGGGAGGCCCCACTGTTGGTGCAGCGCTTGTGCGGTATCTGCCCGGTAAGTCATCACCTGGCGGCAGCCAAGGCCATCGACCAGGTCTACGGCGTCGACCCGGAAGACTTACATCCTACGGCGACCAAGATTCGTCGGCTGCTGCACTACGCACAGGTGTTCCAATCGCACGCTCTGCATTTCTTCTACCTGGCCTCACCCGACCTGTTGTTCGGCATGGATGCGCCGGTTGAGAAGCGGTACGTGGGTGCAGTGGCACTTGAACATGAAGACCTGGCCCGCAAAGGCATCCAGATGCGGCAGTTCGGACAGGAGCTGATTCGGGCACTGGCCGGCAAGAAAATTCACGGTATTTGTGCCATTCCGGGCGGCGTCCACAAAACCTTCTTCCCCGAGGAACGGGACTATTTCCTCGCGGAGAACGACACGCCATCGGTTGACACCATGATCGAGTGGTCGCGGGAAGTCATCGATTTCATGAAGGCCTATCACGCCGAACATTTCGAATGGCTGGACTCCTTCGCCAGCTATCCTTCGGGACACATGGGACTGGTCGCTGACGATGGCGCGCTCGAACTCTATGACGGTCGCATGCGGGCCATCGATAGCGGTGGTCTAATCACACTCGACGATGTGCACAGCAACGACTACCTCGAGTATTTCGGCGAAGGCGTTGAAAAGTGGTCCTACATGAAGTTCCCGTTCTTGCGGCACCTCGGCCGTAAGGCTGGCTGGAACCGGGTAGGACCGTTGGCCCGTCTCAATGTCTGTGATCGAATTTCCACCCCGCTGGCCGAGGCAGAGTTGCGCGAGTTTACGGCGTATACCAATGGCCGGCCCAATAATCACACGATGCACTCGCACTGGGCGCGCCTCATTGAAATCCTGCATTGTGCGGAACTGATCAAGGGCCTGCTCAATGACCCGGCAATCCTGGACGACGTCGATCGGCCCGAGATCGACCGGCGGCCGGAAGGTATCGGCATCATCGAAGCGCCCCGCGGGACACTGATTCATCACTACCAGGTGGATGAAAAAGGCAAGATCACCAAGTGCAACCTGATCGTTTCCACGACGCACAATAACGAGGCGATGAACCGGGCAGTGCAATGGGTGGCTCAGAATGTGCTGGATCAGCAACAGGAAATTACCGAAGGCATGCTAAACCAGGTGGAGGTGGCCATCAGGGCTTTCGATCCCTGCCTGAGNTGTGCGACCCATGCNATGGGCCAGATGCCGCTGAAGCTCACGGTACTCGATGCCTCCGGCAAGGTAGTCGCCGAGCACGTCAAAGGATCTACTTGAACGAAACGCTACTGATCGGTATCGGCAACAGTGGCCGCAGCGATGACGGTCTGGGATGGGCTTTTCTCGATCGGGTTCAACAGGAAACAGCGTTCGTCGGACAGGTTGAATTCCGCTACCAGCTGCAGGTTGAGGATGCTGCGCTGATCAGCGACGTAGAGCACGTCATTTTCATCGATTCATACCGCGGGGACCTGCCCAATGGTTTCCAATTGACGCGCTGCGAGCCCTCAAGAGAATTCGCGTTCACGACCCACGTGCTACCCCCTGGGGCCGTGCTGTTCTTGTGCAAAGACCTCTACGGAAGAGTCCCCCGCGCGGATACGTTGATGATCCAGGGAGCGTCCTGGGATCTGGGGATCGGCATGTCGCCCGAAGCAGAACGGCACCTCGAGAATGCGTATCAGAGTTTCGCGGCCAGCCGACTGCCCTGATCGATAGCCCGCTTGGCATCGAGCTCTGACGCGACATCCGCGCCACCAATGATGTGCGTTGAAATGCCGGCAGCCTGCAGCGGTTCCTGCAACTCGCGTAGTGGAACCTGCCCGGCGCACAGCACGATGTGGTCAACATCGATCCAGGTCGGGTTCTCACGCTTGTCGCCGTAGCTGATCAACAGGCCTTCGTCGCCGATACGTTCGTAGTTCACGTCGCCGAACATTTGTACGTCGTTCATCTTCAACACCGCACGATGAATCCAGCCCGTGGTCTTGCCCAGCCTGACGCCGAGCTTGCCGGCCTTGCGTTGCAGCAGTGTGATCTCGCGATTCGGCTGCGGCTGCCTGCGACGCACCGAGATACCGCCCCGAGCTTCGGCGGGATCGACGACGCCCCATTCGGCTAACCACTCGTCGAGATCCAGGGTCGGCGAGTGTCCGTCTTCGAGCAGGAACTCGGCGACGTCGAAACCGATGCCCCCGGCGCCGATGATGGCGACACGTTCGCCAACAGCGACGCGATTGCGCAGCACATCGATGTAGCTGAGTACCTTCGGGTGATCCTGTCCATCGATCTTCGGGTCTCTCGGTGTCACACCTGTGGCGATGATGACGTCGTTGTAGTTTTTCCCGGTCAATGTTTCCGCGGTAACGCGGGTGTTCAAATGCACCTGCACGCCCTTGAGCTCGATCTGCCGCGTGAAGTAATTCAGCATCTCGTGAAACTCCTCCTTGCCCGGGATGACCTTGGCCATGTTCAGCTGGCCGCCGATTTCATCAGCCGACTCGTACAGGTCCACCGCGTGGCCACGCTCGGCCAGCACCAACGCAGCAGAGATACCTGCAGGCCCTGAACCGACGACCGCAAACTTGCGGCTGTCGGCCGCCTTGATGTAGTTCAGCTCGGTCTCAAAGCAAGCCCTCGGGTTCACGAGGCAGGTGCTCATCTTGTTGGCGAAGGTGTGATCGAGGCAGGCCTGGTTGCAGGCGATGCAGACATTGATCTCATCAGCGCGGTCTTCGCGGGCTTTGAGAACAAACTCCGGGTCTGCGAGAAGAGGGCGTGCCATGGAGACCATGTCGCTACAGCCGTCTGCAAGGATCTGCTCTGCCGTGGAGGGCAGGTTTATTCGGTTGGATGTCACCAGGGGAATCGTGACTTCCTGCTTCATCTTCTTCGTCACCCAGGCGAACGCGCCGCGCGGCACCGACGTCGCGATGGTCGGGACGCGTGCTTCGTGCCAGCCAATGCCCGTGTTGATGATCGTAGCGCCAGCCGCCTCGATGGCCTTCGCCAGCATCACGGTTTCTTCCCAGGTGTTGCCGTCGGGAATCAGGTCGATCATGGACA
>JGI24723J26617_10003931_pt1 | contig 10476 bp, 3 predicted proteins | sample Cruoilmetagenom6_FD_26617 | JGI IMG/M metagenome (IMG submission 26617) | reverse complement strand
CGGTTCATGCCCGCGCCGGTGCCCGCCGGGATCAACCGACCGACGATGACGTTTTCCTTGAGGCCGATCAGCGAGTCCTGCTTGCCTTCAACCGCGGCCTGCGTGAGCACGCGCGTGGTTTCCTGGAACGAAGCCGCCGAGATGAACGACCGCGTCTGCAAGCTTGCCTTGGTGATGCCAAGCAGAATCGGAGTACCTTCCGCCGGCTTCTGCTTTTTCTCAAGCTTGGCGTTGTATTCCAGCATTTCCTCGTAATCGACCTGCTCACCAGCCAGCAACGTGGTGTCGCCGCCGTTGGTGATCTCAACCTTCTGCAACATCTGGCGAACGATCACCTCGATGTGCTTGTCGTTGATTTTCACGCCTTGCAGTCGATAGACTTCCTGAATTTCCGCGACGAGGTATTCTGCCAGCGCTTCCACGCCGAGGACTTCCAGAATGTCATGCGGATCGGGCGAGCCTGAAATCAGGTTGTCGCCTTTCTTGACCCAGTCACCTTCCTGGACATCGATCACGCGCGATTTGGGGATCAGGTATTCCACCGGATCGCCTTCCTCGGGCACAATCGCGATCTTGCGCTTAGCCTTGTAGTCGCGGACAAACTCGATACGGCCGTCAATCTTGGCGATGATCGAATTGTCCTTCGGCTTGCGAGCTTCGAACAGTTCGGCAACACGCGGCAGACCACCGGTAATATCGCGGGTTTTCGCGGCTTCACGTGAAGCACGGGCAAGCACGTCACCAGCGGAAACTTCCTGTCCGTCCTCGACCGAGAGCGACGTGCCCGGAGCGAGCATATAGCGCGCCGCTTCGGTCTCGTCCGATGCTTCGTTGAGCAAGGTCAGGCGCGGGCGCAGGTCTTCCTTTTTCTTGGAACCGCCCGTTGTCCGCAATTCGGTAACCACACGCTGGGCAATGCCGGTTGCCTCGTCGACCTGTTCAGTCATCGTCCGCCCGTCGACCAGGTCCTGGAATTTCACCACGCCCTTGGTCTCGGTGATGATCGGCAGTGTGAATGGATCCCACTCGGCCAGGCGATCGCCTTCGCTCACCTTGCCACCGTTCTTGTGCAGCAGGCTGGTGCCATAAGGCACTTTGTGGATTTCACGCTCGTGGCCGTCATTGTCGATGACAATGATTTCACCGTTGCGGGCCAGTGAAAGGAGCCGCTTTTTCTTGTCGGTGATTGTCGGCATATCGCGATATTCGACTTTGCCGTCGCAGCTTGTTTCAAGGTGGCTGGTCTCGTTGACCTGGGCCGCGCCGCCGATGTGGAACGTCCGCATCGTCAGCTGTGTGCCCGGCTCACCGATTGACTGGGCGGCAATAACGCCAACAGCTTCACCGATGTTGACCGGCGTACCGCGAGCCAGATCACGGCCATAGCACTTGCCGCACACGCCCTGCTCGGCTTGGCAGACCAGTGGCGAGCGAATGCGCGCGGCCTGGATGCCGGTTGCCTCGATCGCCTTGACGGCAGGTTCGTCCAGCAGTGTGCCGTTCTTGACGATGACCTTGCCGTCGGAGTCTACGATATTTTCCGCCAGCGTCCGGCCAAGAATGCGCTCGGCCAGCGAAGCGATGGTCGTGCCGCCCTGAACGATCGAGCGCATTTCCAGCGCGCGGTCGGTCTTGCAGTCCTCGACGACGACGACGCAATCCTGCGATACATCGACGAGTCGGCGAGTCAGGTAGCCNGAGTTCGCTGTCTTGAGCGCAGTATCGGCAAGGCCCTTGCGGGCACCGTGGGTGGAGTTGAAGTATTCAAGGACGGTCAGCCCTTCCTTGAAGTTTGAGATGATCGGGGTTTCGATGATCTCGCCAGACGGCTTGGCCATGAGGCCGCGCATACCGGCAAGCTGCTTCATCTGCGCTGGCGAACCACGCGCGCCCGAGTGGCTCATCATATAGATCGAGTTGATCTGAGCTTCGCGCCCGTCCTTGTCCTTCGGCGTCGCCCGGATTTCGTCCATCATGGCATTTGCAACCTGGTCGCCGCAACGGCTCCAGGCGTCGATCACCTTGTTGTATTTTTCCTGCTGGGTGATCAGGCCGTCCTGATACTGCTGTTCATAGTCGGCAACCAGCGTCTTGGTTTCCTCGATCATGCCGACCTTGGAATCGGGAATGATCATGTCGTCCTTGCCAAACGAGATGCCGGCCTTGAACGCGTGGCGGAAGCCCAGTGTCATGATCGCATCGGCAAACAGCACTGTGTCCTTCTGGCCGGTGTGACGATAGACCTGATCGATAACCTCAGCAATTTCCTTCTTGGTAAGGAGGTGGTTGACGATCTCGAATGGCACCTTGTGGCTCTTCGGCAGGCATTCGGCGATCAACATCCGGCCCGGTGTGGTCTCGAAGCGCATCATCACTTCTTTGCCCTTCTCGTTGGTCTGCGGCACGCGGGCCACGACTTTCGAGTGCAGCGTCACCGCGCCGACTTCGAGTGCCTGGTGAACTTCGGCCATGTCGGCCAGCATCATGCCTTCGCCCGGCTCGCCTTCGCGGTCCATCGACAGGTAATAGAGGCCAAGCACCATGTCCTGTGAAGGCACGATGATCGGCTTGCCGTTGGCGGGGCTCAGGATGTTGTTCGTGGACATCATCAGCACGCGGGCTTCCAACTGGGCTTCCAGAGAAAGCGGCACGTGGACAGCCATCTGGTCGCCATCGAAGTCGGCGTTGAAGGCGGTGCAGACCAGCGGGTGAAGCTGGATTGCCTTGCCTTCGATCAGCACCGGTTCAAATGCCTGGATGCCAAGGCGGTGAAGCGTTGGCGCGCGGTTCAGCATCACGGGATGCTCGCGGATCACTTCGTCGAGGATGTCCCAGACTTCCTTGCGCTCTTTCTCGACCCATTTCTTGGCCTGCTTGAGCGTCATCGACAGGCCCTTGGCGTCGAGCCGCGCGTAAATGAACGGCTTGAACAGCTCGAGCGCCATCTTCTTGGGCAGTCCGCACTGGTGCAGTTTGAGTTCCGGCCCGGTGACGATCACCGAGCGGCCCGAATAGTCAACGCGCTTGCCGAGCAGGTTCTGGCGGAAGCGGCCCTGCTTGCCCTTGAGCATGTCGGACAGCGATTTCAGCGGACGCTTGTTCGCCCCGGTGATGACCCGGCCACGGCGGCCATTGTCAAAAAGCGCATCGACTGATTCCTGCAACATGCGTTTTTCATTGCGCACGATGATGTCAGGCGCGCGCAGCTCGATCAGGCGCTTCAAACGGTTGTTGCGGTTGATCACGCGGCGATAAAGATCGTTGAGATCGGACGTCGCAAACCGACCGCCATCAAGCGGCACCAGCGGGCGCAGTTCCGGCGGAATCACNGGGATCACTTCCAGGATCATCCATTCAGGCCGGTTGCCCGAATCGATGAAGCTTTCGACGACTTTAAGGCGCTTGATGATCTTNTTGGGCTTGAGCGTGGACTTGGTAACGCGCAGCTCTTCCATCAGGTCGTCGCGTTCCTGCTCCAGATCGAGATCCATGAGCATGATCTTGACGGCCTCGGCACCAATACCGGCGGAGAAGCTGTCTTCACCATATTCGTCCTGCGCGTCGAGCAGCTCGTCTTCTGTCATGAGCTCGAACTTTTCGAGNGGGGTCAGGCCCGGCTCGATGACGACGTAGCTTTCGAAATAGAGCACGCGCTCAAGCTGCTTGAGCTGCATGTCGAGCANCAGCCCGATGCGGCTGGGAAGNGACTTCAGGAACCAGATATGCGCAACCGGCGCGGCCAGNTCGATGTGGCCCATCCGCTCACGGCGCACTTTGGTAACCGTGACTTCAACGCCGCACTTTTCGCACACGACGCCTTTGTACTTCATGCGCTTGTACTTGCCGCACAGGCATTCATAATCCTTCACCGGACCAAAGATGCGCGCGCAGAACAGGCCGTCGCGTTCAGGCTTGAACGTGCGGTAGTTGATGGTTTCCGGCTTTTTGATCTCGCCGAAGGACCAGGAACGGATGCGCTCNGGCGANGCCAGGCCAATCTGGATCTGGTCAAATGTTTCCGGCTTGGCGAGCTGGTTGGTGAATTTTGTCAGGTCGTTCATTTATTCGGTCCCTTCAGAAGGGTGAAAATCTCGGGCGAAACACAGGAGAAAGGGACGGCATGAACCGCCCCGGTCCTGCTATTCCGCAGCCTCGGCCATACCATCGCCGTCCTCATCGCCGTCGTCACCAAACGATGACAGTTCGACATTGAGGCCAAGCGAGCGCATTTCCTTGACCAGCACGTTGAAGCTTTCGGGAATGCCGGCTTCGAAAGTGTCGTCGCCCTTGACGATCGCTTCGTAGACCTTGGTCCGGCCGATCACGTCATCGGACTTGACCGTCAGCATTTCCTGCAACGTGTACGCCGCGCCGTAAGCCTGGAGCGCCCAGACTTCCATTTCGCCGAAGCGCTGGCCACCGAACTGCGCCTTGCCGCCAAGCGGTTGCTGGGTGACGAGAGAGTACGGGCCGATCGAACGGGCGTGGATCTTGTCATCGACCAGGTGGTGCAGCTTGAGCATGTAGATAATGCCCACTGTCACCTTGCGGTCGAATGCGTCGCCGGTGCGCCCGTCGAACAGTGTTGACTGCCCTGATGTGTCGAGCCCAGCCAGTTCCAGCATGGTGGAGACGTCGGCTTCGCGTGCGCCGTCGAACACCGGGGTTCCCATTGGCACGCCGGTTGTCAGGTTGCCGGCCAGTTCAACAATGGACTCCGTATCGCGGGCATCGATATCGTCATGGTATTGCGGACCATAGACGACTTTCAGTCGCTCCCTCACCGCTTCGGGCGGTTTCGCCGCTTGCGGGTCGGGATTGTTGCGCCGCCACTCATCGAGATCTTCGCTGATCTGCTGGCCAAGGCCGCGAGCAGCCCAGCCAAGGTGCGTTTCAAAGATTTGTCCGACGTTCATGCGCGAAGGCACGCCCAGCGGATTGAGCACGACATCGACCGGTGTACCGTCTCCAAGGAACGGCATGTCCTCAATTGGCAGGATGCGGCTGATGACACCCTTGTTGCCGTGGCGGCCGGCCATCTTGTCGCCCGGTTGAAGCTTGCGCTTCACGGCAACGAAGACCTTGACCATCTTGAGCACACCGGGAGCCAGCTCGTCGCCGCGCTCCAGCTTTTCCTTGCGATCCTCGAACTTCTCCTGAATCGCCTTGACGGTCTCGTCGTACTGTTCCTTGACCGCTTCGAGCTGGCCTTGCGCCTTGTCGTTGGCGACTGCGAACTTCCACCATTCGTGCTTTTCGACTTCGGCCAGCACGTCCTCGGTGATCTTCCCGCCCTTTTTCACGCCTTTCGGAGCTGCCGCAACGGCCTGGCCGAGAAGCATTTCCTTGAGGCGGTTGTAAGTCGCGCGGTTGAGAATGCCGCGTTCGTCCTCACGGTCCTTGGCGAGCCGTTCGATTTCCTCGTTCTGGATCGCGCGGGTACGGTCATCAACTTCGATGCCGTGGCGATTGAAGACGCGGACTTCGACGATCGTCCCGCCAACGCCCGGGGGCAGGCGCAGCGAGGTGTCGCGCACATCGCTTGCTTTTTCGCCAAAGATCGCGCGCAGCAGCTTTTCTTCCGGCGTCATCGGGCTTTCACCCTTGGGCGTGATCTTGCCGACCAGGATGTCGCCCGGATGCACTTCGGCACCGATATAGACAATGCCCGCTTCGTCGAGGCTGCGCAGCGCTTCCTCGCCAACGTTCGGGATGTCGCGAGTGATGTCTTCAGGGCCAAGCTTCGTGTCGCGGGCCATGACTTCGAATTCCTCGATATGAATCGAGGTGAAGACGTCGTCTTTCACGATCCGCTCGGATATCAGGATCGAGTCTTCGTAGTTGTAGCCATTCCACGGCATGAACGCGACGAGGCTGTTGCGGCCCAGCGCCAGCTCACCCATGTCGGTTGACGGCCCGTCGGCAATGATATCGCCTTCGGATACGAAATCGCCCACTTTCACCAGCGGTCGCTGGTTGATGCAGGTGTTCTGGTTGGATCGCTGGAACTTTTGCAGTGTGTAGATATCGACGCCGGATTGGCCGGCCTCGACATCTCCCGATGCGCGGATAACGATACGCGTGGAGTCGACTTGGTCGATCACGCCGCCGCGCTGGGCAGCGATCGCAGCGCCGGAATCGCGGGCCACGGTTTCTTCCATNCCGGTGCCGACGAACGGCGCTTCGGCCTGGACCAGCGGCACTGCCTGACGCTGCATGTTGGANCCCATCAGCGCGCGGTTGGCGTCATCGTTTTCCAGNAACGGAATCANCGATGCAGCAACTGAAACAAGCTGCTTGGGGCTGACGTCCATCAGCGTGACATTCTCGTTCGGTGCAAGCACGAATTCCCCGGCTTCGCGCGCCGAGACAAGGTCATCGACAAACTTGCCGTTCTCATCGAGATCGGCCGAGGCCTGCGCGACTGTGTTCTTCTGCTCCTCCATGGCGGAGAGATAGGTCACGTCCTGACCGACCTTGCCGTTCTCAACTGTTCGATAGGGCGTTTCAATGAAGCCGTACTTGTTGACTCGCGCAAATGTCGAAAGTGAGTTGATCAGGCCGATGTTCGGGCCTTCCGGCGTTTCGATCGGACAAATCCGGCCGTAGTGTGTCGGGTGGACGTCGCGCACTTCGAAGCCTGCGCGTTCACGCGTCAGGCCGCCTGGGCCGAGCGCCGATACGCGGCGCTTGTGGGTGACTTCGGACAGCGGGTTGGTCTGGTCCATGAACTGCGAAAGTTGCGACGAACCAAAGAACTCGCGAACCGCCGCAACGGCTGGCTTGGCGTTGATCAGGTCGTTAGGCATCACTGTCGACACGTCGACTGAACTCATGCGTTCCTTGACCGCCCGTTCCATGCGCAGCAGGCCGACACGATACTGGTTTTCAAGCAGCTCGCCGACTGAGCGGACCCGGCGATTGCCCAGGTTGTCGATATCGTCGATTTCGCCTTTGCCGTCCTTGAGGTCGACCAGTTCCTTGACGACGGCAAGGATGTCTTCCTTGCGCAGTGTGGTAACCGTGTCCTCGGCATCGAGTTCAAGACGCATGTTGAGCTTGACCCTGCCGACGGCGGACAGATCATAGCGTTCGCTATCGAAGAACAGGCCTTCGAACAGCGCTTCGGCAGTTTCCTTCGTTGGCGGTTCGCCGGGGCGCATGACCTTGTAAATCGATTCAAGGCCCATATCGCGATTCTCGGCCTTGTCGGCGCTAAGCGTGTTGCGCATCCACGGACCGGTGTTGACATCGTCGATGTCGAGCAGTTCGAGCTGGTCCACGCCGGCTGCGTCGAGCACTTCGAGGTTCTCGGCAGTCAATTCGTCGCCCGCTTCGATATAGATGCGGCCGGTTTTCTCGTTGATCAGGTCCTTGGCGGCGCAATACCCGAAAATTTCCTCGGTCGGGATCAGAAGTTCCGACAGGCCGTCCTTGGCCGCTTTGTTGGCAGCGCGCGGGCTGATCTTCTGGCTCGCCGGGAACACCACTTCGCCAGACTTGGCATCGATGATGTCGAACGCCGGCTTGATGCCGCGCCATTGTTCCGGATTGAACGGACGCAGCCAACCGCCGCCTTCGACTTCCTTGCCGGTGCCGCGCTTCCAGATNATGGTATCGTAGAAATNCTCGAGGATTTCCTCGGAATCGAGACCGAGTGCGAACAGCAGCGCGGTGACGGGCAGCTTGCGCTTACGGTCAATCCGGACATTGACGATGTCCTTGGCGTCGAATTCGAAATCGAGCCACGAACCGCGGTANGGAATGACGCGNGCGGCGAACAGGAACTTGCCAGAGCTGTGCGTCTTGCCCCGGTCATGATCGAACAGCACNCCCGGCGAGCGGTGCATCTGCGATACGATNACGCGTTCGGTGCCGTTGATGACGAACGTGCCGTTCTNGGTCATGAGCGGCATGTCGCCCATNTAGACGTCTTGTTCCTTGATATCGAGGACCGAGCGAGTCTCGGTTTCGGCATCGACTTCGAACACGATCAGGCGCAGCGTGACTTTCATCGGCGCGGCATATGTGATGCCCCGTTGGCGACACTCGGTAGTGTCGTACTTGGGATCTTCCAGTTCGTAGTGCACGAAATCAAGCTCGGCAGTGCCAGCGAAATCACGAATCGGGAAAACCGAGCGCAGCGTCTTTTCAAGGCCAGAGACATAATCTGTCGCCGGATCGGAGCGCAGGAACTGTTCATAGCTCTCGCGTTGCACTTCGATGAGGTTGGGCATCGAGACGACTTCGTGGATGTCGCCGAAAATCTTGCGGATGCGTTTTTTGGCCGAAGGCTGGTTTTCGGTCTTGGGTTTGGCTGCCATGGGAGGGGTATTGCCTCTTCGCTGCTTGTTGACCGGCCCGAAAGAACGGGACCGGCAGGAAATTCACGCCGCACGCAAATGGGCCATCGAATGCAAAAAAGGCCGCCAGGCTCGCACGACTTCCCGTTGGGAAAGCCAAGTGGCCTGCAGCCTTTGCGTCAGATGGAAACCCGCCGCTTCCTTCCTTGGCATATCCCCGCGCATGGATAAACCTTGCTCGAAGCGAGCGAGCGATGNTGGATATAGGTGCGGAGGCAAAGACTGTCAAATGTTTGTCCAACACTGGGAGGGTTTGCCATAGGTGCAATGATGACAGATACCGCAAAGCGATCACGGCTCAGGACTTGGCCCAGCTTTTCATCGATGGACCGGCTGCGAACTGCTTGACTTTCGCCGCTCCATTGGCCAATGCGCGCGGCGACCGGCGGGCTTGCCCGTCGTTCAACCGTCCGAGACAGTCGGTGAGGGCAATATGGCTCTCTTAATTTCCGGCCTAGACGGGGAAAAGAGATTTTCAGGCTGTCGCTCCGTTTCCGGTGCATTGCTGTCCGCGCTTCTGGCGCACCTCCTTCCCCATCGACGGAACTGCCTGCATCGCTTGCGCGGTGCGGGATGACGTAGCCGGTCGCATGGGGTTCGCGCTCCATGTGATCAAATGTGAAGGAGTAAGGCATGGATCGTACGCAAAAATCCGATGCGGTCGCCCAGCTCAACGCAACTTTCAAAGAGGTTGGCGTGGTGGTTATCACCCGCAACCTTGGCATGACGGTGGATCAGTCCACCGAACTGCGCGGGAAGATGCGGGAAGCAGGTGCGGCTTACAAGGTTGCGAAGAACCGTCTTGCCAAGCTTGCGCTCGCCGACACCGATTATGAAGGTATCGGCGATTTGCTCAGCGGCCCCACGGCACTGGCGACTTCGGTTGACCCGGTTGCCGCGGCCAAGGTCGCCGTCAATTTCGCGAAGTCAAATGACAGGCTCGAAATTGTCGGTGGATCGATGGGTACGCAGATCCTCGACGAAGCTGGTATCAAGGCACTCGCCTCGCTGCCCTCGCTCGACGAACTGCGCGCAAAGCTTGTTGGCCTCGTTCAGGCACCGGCGACCAAGATCGCCCAGCTTTCGACCGCTCCGGCGACGAAATTGGCGCGCGTGGTTGGCGCATATGCCGCGAAAGAAGCCGCTTAAGACGATTCGAACGATTTCGCCCGGGCAAGGTTCCGGGCAACACGATACCAGGAGTGAAATACCATGGCAGATATCGCCAAACTTGTTGAAGAACTCTCGACCCTGACCGTCCTTGAAGCGGCTGACCTTGCCAAGGCACTGGAAGAAGCATGGGGCGTTTCCGCTGCTGCTGCTGTTGCCGTTGCAGGTCCTGCTGCCGGTGGCGGCGATGCCGGCGGCGCTGTTGAGGAAAAGGACGAATTCGACGTCATCCTCACCGGCGATGGTGGCAAGAAGATCCAGGTCATCAAGGAAGTCCGTGCCATCACCGGTCTCGGCCTTGCAGACGCCAAGGGCCTCGTCGAAGGCGCGCCCAAGGCCGTCAAGGAAGGCGTGAACAAGTCTGAAGCCGAAGAAATCAAGAAGAAGATCGAAGAAGCCGGCGGTACCGTCGAGCTGAAGTGATCTTTCTGCGGGGCTTGCTCGCAGTTTGAAATCGATGAAGGGCGGTCCGTTGTGGCCGCCCTTTTCGTTGGGGCGATGGGGCCCGCTGCCGCCGTGTTGCGAGATGACGGATGCGCAATCATCCAGCTGCTGGACGCGGCCATCGGCAAAGCACTTCGCGTAGATGTCGGCCTTGCGGGCATCGCGCGGCTTGCGTGCAAACAGCAAGCCGCTGTTCGATCAGCGCGCGGTCCCTGCTTATTTCAGCGATTCAAGATAGTCGATGATCGCCTTGCGCTGTTCGTCGTCAGGCATGCTCAACATCATGCGCGTGCCTGGCACTTTCTTGCTCGGCGCGCTCAGCCATTCGTCGAGCGTTGCCCGGTCCCAGGTCAGGTTGGCTTTCTTCAGCGCGGGGCTGAAGTTGTAGTTTTCAATGCTTGCCGACTTCTTGCCAAAGACACCGTGCAGGCTGGGCCCGACGCCGTTGCGTCCCGGTTCGACCGAGTGGCATGATCTGCACCGGGCGAATGCCACGGGA
>JGI24723J26617_10003930_pt1 | contig 10476 bp, 8 predicted proteins | sample Cruoilmetagenom6_FD_26617 | JGI IMG/M metagenome (IMG submission 26617) | reverse complement strand
AAGAAGATAAAACATCTGAAGTGATAAAAAATGGTTGGTTCTACAGTGGCGATTTAGGCTGGATCGACGAGGAAGGTGATATTAGAGTTGCAGAACGTAAAAATGAATGTATTTCGACAGGTGGAGAGAAAATCTTTCCCGGAGAAGTGGAAGAAATTCTCGCTGAGCATGAAAAAATTCAGGATATCTGTGTTATCGGTGTGCCAGATGAAACATGGGGTAGTAGTGTACGCGCAGTGGTTCATTTGAATGATGGTGATACTGCTACGGAGCAGGAAATTATTGATTGGTGTCGCGGCAAAATGGCGGGTTATAAAAAACCAAGAACCGTTATGTTTGTGGATGAACTCCCGATCTCAGCCGTAGGAAAAGTGCAGCGCAATAGAGTACGAGAGCTTTATGGTGCTCCATCCCCGATTAGCGAGGTCAATATAACTGAAGAGAAAATAAGCGAGGTGGTTGACTCAGAACTTGCTGAATAAATAGGAAACCCTTGCCGGGCACCTTTTTAAAGGTGTTCGGCGTTTGGTTTATTTTTTCAGATGGCTACAGCAGCCACTCAACGCTCACAAACATCGCGCGGGGTGTGCCTGGAAAATAACGCTCGTCTCCCCAGGCGAAATCTGCACGCTCGGCGTAAGTCTTATTGGCGAGGTTGGTGATGCGAGAGGCTATCTTAATCGATGCAGACAAGTCGTAGTTAGCATAAGCGTTTAATACCGTATGGCCTGGGTAAGTATGTGCATTAGTAGTATCTGTGTAATATCGGCCGGTATGATTGATTTCTATAGTCCATGATGATTTACCATTTAGTATATTTTCGGGATGGTATAACCAGCGAAGTTGTGCGAGGCGGCGTGGAGCAGTGTCCATATCATCGCCTTCTGTAACTTCGTCTCCCCAGGCGTTTTCGTAACGATGACGCGCATAGGTGCCGGAAAAAGCGAGCTGTTGTTCGCTGTTTAATTCGTAATTGAAGGCAAGTTCTAAGCCCTCAGATTGTGTTGCACCATCACTAAAAACCAGTCGGTCAGAGTTGCGATAGATAACATTTTCCTTTTTTTGAACATAGCTTGTTAGCTGGGAGCTATACCTCGTTCCATGGCTATTAAGGCCGATCTCGATGCTGTTCATTTGCTCTGAATCAATATCCGCACTTTCTTGCCCCGCCTGGAGGCGATAAAGGTCTGTGGCCTGTGGTGGCCGAAAGCCGCTGCCGAAAGAGGTGAATATCTGCTGGCGTGAATTAATGTCATAGCTCAGGCCGAGTCGTAACGCACCATCCGTAAATTCATCGCTACGGTCTTCGGGGCGCGTATAACGACAGCCATCAGCAGATAAACAAAGACTGCCATCGTCACGGGTATTGCCGCTTAACATTTTGTTGTTGTAGTCATAATGCAGATATTCAAGCCTTAGGCTATTGAGTAGATGCAGTTTGTCGTTCAGCAACCAGTCCGCACTGATGTGGCTTGCCAGGTGTCGGGTGCCAACGTTAAAGTCGTATTGTTTGCCTTGCGGTAATTTCCCAAATACTTCCGGGGCGGATTGTTCCTGTAGTAGATCGATGTCTGCTCCCTCAATACGAATGCCGCCTGTAAATCTGTGTTCGGCAACTTCCCAAGCAATACTGCCTTGGAGACCAGCACTATTTTGTTCATTTTTTTCAGTCGGCGTGCCTGGTAAAAAGTGCATAAGGAAATTCATTTGAGAACGACGCCAATAAGGGGTGATAACGAGTTCGGAGTCCCCCGTATTTTTTGCGAACTGTGAAGAAACCCGAGATGACCAAGCGTCGCGATAGGCCTCCGGGCTGGGGTTGCTACGTTTTAAGTCGGGGTCTGAGTAGGCTTCAGGGCCTTCAACATAAGCACCCGTTTCCTGATTTAAAAGCGAACCGCTAATGACCGTGCTGTTGCTCCATACGTCNCCATAGCTATCGAGNCGCAAATTAAATTTTTGCTGNCCATAGCCNGTANNNTCGCGGTANCCATTGCTGCTGGCNGTATTAAAATCNAGCCGCACTGCGCTATCTTTTTCCCGTAAAGAGTTGCTGAGTTTAAGGCGATAAAAGTCATAGGGGCCACCTTCAAGGGAAAGCTGGGTTTGGTCTTGTTCGGCAGGTTTTCGGGTGGTGATATTAATTAGGCCATTGAGAGCGTTGCCGCCAAATACCGAACTGGCCGGGCCTCGTATCACTTCAATGTTAGCCGCTTGTTCACTGTTTACTTCAAAAAGATTGTTGATATTACAGAAACCGGCGGGTCGTATCGGTATATTGTCTTGTAGATAAAGAAATGCACCACAGGCACCAGGGCCGGTGATAGAGGCAGAGCGGATGGCTGTTAAGTGCTCCTGCCCTGAGCCTTTGCTTAACCAAACGCCAGGAACCTGAAATAGAATTTCATTGATGTGGCTATGGCTGGTGCTGTCGATCTGCTCTGTTGATACAGCACTGTAATTACCGCTGTTTGACCAAAGTGGCTGAACACTTTTTGGTGCGGTGACAACGATGGGGGAAAGTGTTAACTCGTCGGCTTCAGAGAGAGCATTTGCCGATAAAAATAGTCCGAATAAGGTCACTGCTATCGNTGGTATTAAGGATGAATGNAAGGGGGCTTGCTTCACTTAGGTGTCTCCCGGAAATNTATTGGAAAAGGGCAACGCTAGCGGTTTTTTTTGAGACTTTCATAAAAACCGCTAATCAGGTGGCTTGCAAACTCTGGGGTTTCTGCAAGCAGAGCATTTGCATTAGGGTCTTGCCTGGATGCCGCTTCGATCAGTGATAAACCAGCACGCAAGGGTTCAAACTCTTTTTTTGCCCATCTCTTATCCCATTTTTTTCTTCCGCCAGTACAGTCAACTCCGTGCATAAAACCATCACTCCAATAAGAGTACTGGAGCATGGATAAGGTATTGTCGTTGGGCAGATCAAAGGTCGACATTTCGAGATCGATGGCAATATTCTCATATTGCGTCATGATGTCATCCACAAAACTGTCCAAGATTCCAGAGTGGTCCTCAGCGTCGAAATCCAGGATTAAACTTTCTACTAGATACGGAAGCCAGTGATTCGGATCAGTTTTTTTGGAATCGCAGCATATACTGCTTAAAAAACCGTGCACCTGGNAAAAGAGCTCTTCATCTTCTGCATCTGTGTGANCCTCTTTGGGCTCTTGATGTCCGGGCATCGGTACGGCGTGCAGGTGCGGTGAGCTATCGGGCTCTTCTTGTTGGTGTGACATGGCGCTGTAGTAATCAAGCGTGTTGTAGGCGATAGAGCGCATTACTGGGATGTCGTGGAGGTCTTTTGCCGAGGCAATTGCCTCGGACACAATGGCAAAATCCTGCCACTGGGGGCCCCTTTTGTTGCAGTTATGTTTCGCCCACAGAGCAAGTAAGATAAAACGGTCGCGCCACTTATTGCNGTGGGGAGATAGTAAATAATCGACAGTAGATAGAGAGCCTTCTGGAATANNGTGGGAAAAAAATGNGTTGACCCTTTCTTCCAGCTCATCGTCCTGTTCAAACCATCCCTGGGCATAATCGGCNTTTTCAAGCCACTTTGCGCTGCGGTTAAGCGCTTTTTCATGAGAGTTGCGGGAGAAAAGTTGGGGGAACTCTTCATGCCATTGATTTAGCAGNCTCAGTAGGTCGAGGGGCTGAGGTTGCCAGATATTTAGCCCCAGCCACTCTGTCCACAATAAGGTCTCTGCGGTGAGCGGTTCTTCACTTTGAACATTGAGGGCGAGAAAGTGGGGCAGTATGCAACGCACCCAGTTTTCATCCGTTTCAAGGCAGTAGATTTCTGATTTCATATGCCTGACCTGGTTTTCGCATTCCTTCCTGGTGGTAAGGGGGGAAACCCAGGTGTCGAGTACGCCGTAATGCTCTTTAAGAATTGCACCCACCAATGCAAATTTCCGCCCCACTTTAAAAATACTGATGACGGATGCAGCACCGACGCCATCCGTGGTTGAGGCGTAAATTTTTACCAGCTTGATGGTTTCCGGGACACTGGCTGACTCACAGGGAAGGCCTGATTTTCGAATCGTTTTGATGATTTTATCAATTTGAACTTTTTCATCCGCGGGAAGCCAGTTACGCGATGTGATTAATCGACGTAGACCCTTGGGTGAAATTTTTTGCCGAAAAAAGCCATCTTGTAATGCTTCAATGATGGCAGACCTGACTGCTTTTCTTTTGTGTAGCAGAAATAGCAGCGCGCCTTCTCGTAATATCGCTTGGCTTGCGCCTAACAAATCAAACACAAAACCTTCAATGGCTTCATCGGCGAAGAAGGTTAGGCGATCAGCAAATAATTGGTAGAACTCAAATTCTGAAGAGATGTGGAGCTGTTGAAGGTGGCTGATGAGTTCGTTGTTGATCTCTTCCTGGGTAAGGCTGGCTTCTTCAAGGGTGGGCTCGAATTTGTTCTGCTGCCAGAATATCGTAGCGTTGAGGGTTTCAGGGTCCAGAGGCAGGTTATGGGTGCTGATATGATCCAGGATTAAGGTGAATAGTTCATCGTTGCCTTGCTCTGAGTTTAATGCCGTGATCAGAATGGACTGCAGTTTATCCCATTCTTTCTGGGGAACATTCTGACCATGACGAATCTGGATCATGAGCTCCAGTAGCGTGCAGTGTAATAAATACTCTAGCGCATCGTAGGGGGGCTCTTGGTCTCGGCTTGATGCAGCAAGGTGGAATATGTGTTCAAGAATAAGTGGCTCACTAAGCTCGGCAAGTTGAGCGACATCAGGCCACGAAGGAGGAAATTCAGAATCGCTAAGAAGATGCTCAACCTTGGAAAGCAAATCCTGGAATTTCTGGTCATCAGAGGGCATGTATAAGATCCTGTGGGGCTGGTGTGCGGCATGGCTCCGCAGTGCAGATTAAAAAATGGTGACTGTTCAGCTTAGGCCCAAATTTGAAGGCAGTCTGAACAGCCACAAAAAACGTTTTACCAGAGAGCGTTGCTCGGCGCTTTGTTGGAAGGTTTAGAGTGCGCGCTGCGTTTTACCAGCTACTGGTTCTCTTATTACCTTTTGATTTCATGATATAGCCAACAAGAAAACCTATGATCATAATTCCAGCGCCAAGCTGAAGCCCTTTGTTAAAGTTGTCAGATTTGTATTTGTCATGTTCCGCTTTTAGTTGCTCCATATCCACCTTCATGAGCTGGTTATCTTTTATTAATTCGCTATTCGCCTTGTCGATCCGAATGGCACTGGCTGAGAGTTGTTTGAGGTCGTTAAACTCATCTTCGGTGGATTTGTTGGCTTTACTCAGTTTGCTGTGTTGTAGCGTACTCAGCTCTGCCGTAAGCGCTTTGATGCGCTGACTTTGACTGAGGGTGGATTCTTTTAAGCGCGCTAATTCACCTTGAGCGCCGACCAAAAGTAACTTCGCCGTGGGTGTGCTTTGAATATACTGATTGCGTACCCAGCCCTCCGTTTCTGTAGCGTTGACGTAGCTCCATTGCTGATCTTCGGAGAGTTCAATAATCTCAAGTGTGGTGCCGCTCTTGAGGTATTTTTTAATACGGTGTTGCATCGTATGACCACTTCGGACGGCAACGGTCAGTTTGTCAGAAACATAAGCGCGTTCAGCATNGACGGGCGTTGCTGAGAAGGCGGACAGGGTAATAGCAACAAGTAATGAGTAATAAGTGGGTTTTTTAAAATTAACTTGAACGTTCATTGGTTGTCAAACTCCTGAAANCCTAAATAAAGCGGGGAATAATTCCCATTATATTACACCGAGATTCTATAGAGCGCTTAACAAATATACTAATTTATCCAGTGTGTGGCTTGATCGCTAGTGTGTGAGAAAGTTGGCGGCAAACTGGTGGGCGCATTTTTGGGGCACAAAGGCTTGCACAGAGTAGGGCTGAAGCACTTTGCACATATGCGTTGCTACCACAGCATTAAAGAGCACTTGATGACGAAAACTTAACAGCTTCTGTATATGTGAGCTGGCTTAAGGAAGAACCTTCTTAAAAGGTTTAACCACTACCTTTTGATAAACACCCGCAGCAATATAGGGGTCTGCATCTGCCCAAACCTGGGCGGATGCCTGATCGCCGAATTCCGCAACGATCAAGCTGCCAGTAAAACCTGCTTCCCCNGGGTTTTCCGANTCGATGGCNGGGTGTGGGCCAGCCAGAATAAGGCGACCTTCTTCTTTGAGTTGATCTAAGCGCTTTAAGTGATCTTCTCTGGCGGTTTGCCGTAGAGCGAGGCTGTTGGGNACATCCTGACTAATAATTGCATAGAGCATAAGGATANAATCTACTTGTTTTCTGNTTGTTCAGTAGCGGGATCACTTTNGTCTTCAATAACGTGGCGAGAGAGGTAAATAGTTTGTCCGATCAGGAACACCAGNGTCATNCNNAGGCTCCCAAAAACNTTGAAGTCTACCCATATTTCATGGAAGGTGAAAGCGACATACAGGTTGGCGCCACCACTTATAAGGAAGAAAATCACCCAGCTGTAATTTAATCGGCTCCAAATGATTTCAGGCAAATTAACAGCGTGGCTCATCATTCGTTTAACAAGATTCTGCTCACCAAAAAAATGGCTGCCCAGAAATGTCAGTGCAAAAATCCAGTTCACAATGGGGGCTTTCCACTTGAGAAAGGTTTCGTCGTGCAAAAAGAGGGTTAAGCTACCAAAGATAAATACGGCAATCAGGGTGATGACCTGTGCATTTTCCAGCTTACGATCTTTAATCCAATAAATAGAATACTGAATGCTGGTGACAATCATCAGCACTTTAGTCGCCATATAAATATCCACCATCTTATAAGCGGTAAAAAATGCTATAAGTGGTATAAAATCAATAAGTTGTTTCATGGGTCAGAGGGCTTCCTTGTTGTGTATGTGGTAACTGTTTAAGGTCGAGGTGCTTCTATGCTTGCATTTTAGTGTCGATTTTAGGCATTCATTCAGTAAATTGCTCGAATTTTTCATTATACTACTTCAAAGTAGACGTTTTATAACTAGCTGATACAGTGAATAGCGACTTACGCCATGATCTATGATTTACATAGCCACACTATATTTTCAGACGGGGATCTCAGCCCTGAAGAATTAGTTAATGAAGCCAGTGTCGGTGGCGTCAAGGTTCTTGCTCTGACCGATCACGACACTCTGGATGGCCTGCCTCGCGCCGAAGATGCCGCCAAAACGGCAGGGCTTACATTAGTTCGGGGTGTGGAGATTTCTACACGCTGGGAAAAGCTCGATATTCATGTTTTAGGCTTGGGGGTCGATTTAGATGATTCGACTTTGGTTGATGGCTTAAAGTTCCATCAGTCAGAGCGCGTCACGCGTGCCCAGCAAGTTTCTAAAAAATTTGAAAAGCTGGGCATAGAGGGGATGTGGGAAGAAGTCTCACAGCAGGTAAAAACACACTATGTGGGAAGGCCCGATTTTGCTCGGGTTCTTATCAAGCGTGGTGTAGTAAACAATTTCCAGGCAGCTTTCAATAAATATCTGGCAGCGGGAAAACCCGCCTATGTGGCCACGGACTGGGCATCTATTCCAGAAGCTATTGCATGGATTAAATCAGCGGGCGGTGTGGCCGTTTTGGCTCACCCAGGGCGTTATCGCATTACGCGCACCAAACTGACGAAGTTATTAGCGTGTTTTAAGGAAGCGGGTGGCGAGGGCATGGAGGTTTTGTACTCTTCTCAGGAGGCTTCCAAAACGCAGGATTTGGCACGGCTCTCAAAGCAGTTTGGTTTGGTGGCTTCCGCTGGAAGTGACTTCCACGGTTTTTCCTATCCGGGTATGCGTTTTGGCGCTTTGGGAGAAATGCCTTCCAGTTGCCAAACGCTATGGGACAGCCCGCTTTGGCAGAAGTGTGTAGATTAGAGACTTGATTTTGCCCCATTTAGTGTGTGTTTATTGCTGTGGGGGAAGGGCATTTATTCTATAATGCGCCACTTTCTTCCCCGCTAGAGTTTTTTAATGAGCCAATACTTCAGAATCCACCCGGATAATCCTCAGTCGCGTTTGATCAAGCATGCGGTAGAAATCATTAAAAAAGGCGGGGTGGTGGTTTACCCAACAGATTCTGCCTATGCCATTGGCTGCCATATTGGCGACAAAGCAGCACTGGATCGCATTATTAAAATCCGTCAGCTGGATAAAAAACATTCTTTCTCCATCATCTGCCAAGACCTCTCCTCCATTGCGACCTATGCCAAGGTGGGCAATAGCCACTATCGTCTCCTTAAGGCCTATACACCTGGCCCCTATACCTTCATTCTTCCTGCAACCAGCGAAGTGCCACGGCGGCTCATGCATCCAAAAAGAAAAACCATCGGTATTCGGGTGCCAGATAATGCAATTACGCTGGCGTTATTGGAGGAGCTGGGGGAGCCGCTTATGACAGCGACCTTGCTTTTGCCTGGCGAAGAATACCCACTTTGTGACCCAGAGGAAATTCGGGATTTTCTTGAGCGGCAAGTCGACCTTATTGTCGATGGCGGGTATGGAATGATGGAAGAGACCACTATCGTTGATATGGTGGAGGATGCGCCAGAAGTGGTGCGAGAGGGCTTTGGCGACCCGAGTCCTTTTTTGTAGCCCCCAGCTTGTAAAACCATTTTGGCTTAAATAGGAAAAACATTGAAGAATGTTTTTCCTATTTAAGCCAAGATCGGTAAACTTTGCCTCTTTTGGCAATGTATCTTTGTGTTTAATCAGGATTTAAGGAGAGCACTTTGAACTCGGTTGTTCCTCAGCATCGGGTACTATCAGGAATGCGGCCTACCGGAAAGCTGCATCTCGGTCATTACCACGGCGTACTCAAAAACTGGACACAGCTCCAGCATGAATACGAGTGCTTCTTCTTTGTCGCTGATTGGCATGCGCTGACCACCCACTATGAGGATGTCAGCATTATCGAGCAAAGTGTCTGGGANATGGTGGTCGACTGGTTGGCAGCGGGTGTTAATCCTGGTTCGTCATCGATTTTCCTGCAATCTCGGGTGCCAGAGCATGCTGAGCTGAATCTTTTGCTCTCCATGATTACCCCGCTTGGTTGGCTTGAGCGAGTGCCCACCTATAAAGATCAGCAAGAGAATCTAAAAGAAAAAGATTTGGCTACGTATGGATTTCTTGGTTATCCATTGCTGCAAAGNGCCGACATTCTTATTTATCGGGCAGGTAATGTCCCCGTTGGTGCTGATCAAGTAGCCCACGTAGAATTGACGCGAGAGCTGGCAAGGCGTTTTAACCACCTATACGGGCGTGAGCCTGGCTTTGAGGAAGCTGTAGAAGCTGCCATTACCAAGATGGGTAAAAAGGCCGCGAAGATTTACCGCAAGCTGCGTAAAACCTATCAAGAGCAAGGTGATGACGAGGCGCTGGAAAAAGCACAAGCCCTGGTTCAAGATCAGCAAAACATCACTCTGGGCGATAAAGAGCGCTTGTTAGGGTCCTTGGAGGGTGGTGGAAAAGTGATTCTTCCCGAGCCTAAGGCACTGCTTACGCCGGCCTCCAAGATGCCCGGACTGGATGGTCAAAAAATGTCCAAGTCTTATGGTAATACCATTTCCTTGCGTGAATCACCCGATGAAGTAGATAGAAAGATTCGCACCATGCCTACTGATCCTGCCAGAGTGCGACGAAATGACCCTGGCGACCCTGCTAAGTGTCCGGTATGGCAGTTTCACGAAGTATATTCTGATGAAGCAACCCTGGAGTGGGTGAAGAATGGATGTGTCTCTGCCGGAATTGGTTGNATTGATTGTAAACGTCCGGTTATTGAAGCAGTGCAAGCCGAGCTGGGTCCGATACGGGAAAACGCGCGGCAGTACGAGTCTGATCCAGATCTTGTGCGTAGCATTGTTGCTGATGGTTGTGAAAAAGCGCAAGAAGAAGCGCGCCAAACTATGAAAGAAGTACGAAGTGTCATGGGTCTTTCTTATCGTTAAGGCAAGGGTGTTATTTTGAGCGTCGAAGTGAGTTCTCCAGCAAAAAAAAAGGGAAAGGCGGTGGAGGCCAGCCCAGTCATGGGGAGTAGTGTTGGTGGAGACCCGCTACCCCAGCAGGAAGAAATGCCCTTTGCGACGGTGGGTGGAGAGCAGCTAAAAGAATTCCCCAAAGACCTNTATATTCCCCCTGATGCGCTGGAGGTGTTTCTTGAAACCTTTGAGGGGCCACTCGATCTTTTGCTCTATCTGATTAAACGCCAAAATCTCGATATCCTCGATATCAAGGTTGCTGAGGTAACCCAGCAGTACATGGCCTATGTCAACCTGATGGAGGCCTGGCAGTTTGAGTTGGCGGCCGAATATTTGGTGATGGCCGCACTTCTCAGTGAAATTAAATCTCGTAGTCTCTTGCCGCGCCAGCAGGGCGATGATGAAGACGAGGAAGATCCACGCGCAGAATTGATTCGCCGCCTGCAGGAATACGAGTGCTTTAAAAAAGCAGCTGAGGATCTCGAAGAATTACCTCG
>JGI24723J26617_10003922_pt1 | contig 10487 bp, 7 predicted proteins | sample Cruoilmetagenom6_FD_26617 | JGI IMG/M metagenome (IMG submission 26617) | reverse complement strand
CGCATAAAGGCATTAAAACGGTATATTATACCATTAAGGATGATGAAAGAATAACCGTTGAGGTAAACCCAGAAACCAATCAAGATAAAGGTGTTTATAAACGGAAAACTGCTATTATGCCGTTTCATAGTATTATAGATTCAGCAGATACGTATTTAAAAACGGATGCAGAAAAAAGTATTCAGTTTATAACCGAAGCATTATCCCAAAGTAATTCGACAAAACAAAATGCAGAAGCATACGAGATTCTTGCCGATGTATATATGCATTGGAAACAGTATGATTTAGCGATTTCGAATTACAAAATTAGCCTTCAGAATAATACCTTAAATGAAGTACATTTAAAATTAGCAAAAGCATATTTTAAAAATAAAGACTACCAAGAAAGTTTACAGGCTTATCAAAGTATAAATGACAAAAGCCTTTCTAACTATCAAAAAACGGTTTATTATGAAGGTTTAGGAGATGTATACAAGAAAATAGTACAATTAGATACTGCAATTTCTAACTACAAAAAAGGACTTGCTATCGCCGAAAAACATCTTATTAAACCGAAAATTACGGACTTAAATTCAAAAATTGGTGAAGCCTATAATGAAAGTGGAAAGCTAACGGAAGCAAATACCTATTTTAAAAATTCTTTGGACTTAGCTTCGCAAGAGAATAAAAAAAGAGCGGTAGAAGAGAAAGTGAAGGTTGCCGATTTTCAGAATGATAATATGGCTTATGAAGATGAAATTCAGTTACGTAAAGAAGCCATTCAAGAAATCTCAGAATTACAAACCGATACTATCCTAGATAATGAAAGCGCTTTAACTTTACAAAAGCAAAACTATAAAATTGGAAATGCATATTACCAACAAAAAGATTATGTAAATGCGGTTCCTTATTTAGAAAAAAGTATTGCCGAGGCAGAAAGCAAAGAAGACTTATTAGTGAAAAAGGATGCGGTACGTAAATTGTCGGAAACCTATAGAGATGCTGGTAATTCGGTGGACGCATTAGAAGCTTATAAAACCTACCAAGAAACGGTGGATGCTTTATATGTTAAAATGGAACAGGAAATAACACAAGCCGCAAGATTTAATAAAAACATTACCGAAAAACAAAATAGAATTACAAGTTTAGAGAGTGATCGTGCATTAACACAGAGTAATTACCAGCTTTCTATAGAACAAAGTAAACGACAAAAGCTTATTATTTACTCTCTTTTTGGAGGCGTGGTTTTGTTATTGGTTGCGGCATATTTAATGTATAAATATATCAAGCAACAAAAATTTGCAAATAATCTGCTGGCTTTAAAATCACTTCGAAGTCAAATGAATCCGCATTTTATTTTTAATGCATTAAACTCTGTAAATAGTTTTATAGCATCCAATGATGAGCGTACAGCAAATAGATATCTTTCCGATTTTTCCCAACTCATGCGAGCAGTTCTAGAAAATAGCGAACANGATTTTATCCCGCTTCAAAAAGAAATAGATCTATTAGAACTTTATACACAGTTAGAACATTTTAGATTTAAAGATAAATTTGATTATAGCATTACTATAGATGAAAATGTTGCTGTTAATGCCTTTCAGATTCCTCCAATGCTTTTGCAACCATATATAGAAAACGCCGTTTGGCATGGCTTACGCTATAAAGAAGAAAAAGGAAAATTAGAAATTAATATATCTCAAAGGAGTACCGATGAAATTATCATTGCCATTATAGATGATGGTATAGGAAGAGAAAAGTCGAAAAGTCTAAAAACGGAAAATCAGAAAAAACAAAACTCGCAAGGGATGAATAACATTAAAAAACGTGTTGCCATTTTAAACGAGATGTATAAAGACAAAGTCGATGTTTTTATTGCCGATTATCAAGCCGAAGGAGACAAGGGAACTAGAGTAGAAGTTACTCTAAAAAAAGATTAGCGATGGAAGATTTATAATTGCTGATGCAACAATATTTGTCGTACGGAACTTGATTCCTTATCTAAAGAAATTTACTAAAAGAAGTGCATGAATGGCAGCTTTTGCCTAATGCCTAAAACCTTTTGCCTAATTAATATGAAACTAAACGCTATACTAGTAGAAGACGAAAAAACGAGCAGAGATATTTTAAAAAACTATCTAGGTAAATATTGTCCGAATGTAAATATTCTAGGCGAAGCAGCAAATGTAGAAGAAGCTTTGGTGTTGATACGAAACAACGATTTAGATCTTGTTTTTTTAGATGTAGAAATGCCTTATGGTAATGCATTCGATTTGCTAGATAAAGTGGGCGATAGAACTTTTGAAACCGTTTTTGTTACCGCATATAATCATTATGCCATAGATGCGTTAAATGCACATGCAAGCTATTATTTGATGAAACCAATTTCTATTGATGCCCTTATTAAAGCCGTAGACTATGTCGTTGAAATTAAAACCAAAGAAGATGCTTTACAAGATGATATTCTAGTACCAAAAACAAATACGGTAAACGGAAAAATAACCATTCCGCAACAAGATGGATTTGAAGTGTTAGAAACCGCAAACATTTTGTATTGCAAAGCAGATGATAATTACACCGAAATATATTTAAACACCAATAAAAAGAAACTAGTAAGCAAAACTTTAAAATACTTTGAAGAGGCATTAAACGGTTCTGGTTTTGCTAGAGTGCATAAAAGCTATTTGGTAAACGTCAACGAAATAACCAAATATGTAAAAGGAAAAGGCGGGCATGTGGTATTAAGTAGCGGAAAAGAAATTTTGGTTTCTGCATCACGAAAAGCCGATTTACTTTCATATTTTAAGTAATGCATTCCTACGTTAGGTAGCAATCTCATGAATAAGAATGATGTTGTAACAGATTAAGAAGGTCTTAAGCATTCTGGCGAAGCAAGAAATGATATAACATAATCTTTGTCATTTTAAGTTTGTCTAGAAGTCTCAAAAGAGGAAAAGAATAAAAGTATATAAAACGAACATAAGTATTGTCATTTCGAGCATGTCTAGAAATCTGTAATACCAAAAGGAAACTAACATAAACCAATTAAAGATGCCAGTAATACTACCAGTAAACAACAAACACCCACAAATACCAGAAGACTGCTTCGTAGCAGAAAATGCAACCATCGTTGGAGAAGTAAGTTTTGGAAGCCAATGTAGCGTGTGGTTTAACGCAGTCATTCGTGGCGATGTGCACTTTATTAAAATGGGAAATAAGGTAAACATACAAGATGGCGCAGTAATACATGCAACCTATCAAAAATCACCAACAACTATAGGTAACAACGTTTCTATAGGACATAATGCCATCGTGCATGGTTGTACTATTCACGATAATGTTTTAATAGGCATGGGAAGCATTGTAATGGACGATTGCGTGATAGAAAGCAATAGTATCGTTGCGGCAGGAGCAGTAGTAACAGCGAACACTAGAGTAGAAGCAGGAAGCATTTACGCAGGAGTTCCAGCCAAAAAAGTAAAAGACATTAGCAAAGAATTAATTCATGGGGAGATTAATCGTATTGCAGAAAACTATGTAAAGTATTCTAGTTGGTTTAAAGAATAAATCATTAAAATGCAGAAATACAGTTGTTTAGGTCAAAAATAATTACTATATTTAATCTGTTGTATTGAGGTGCCTAAACTTACATTAGTGGCTGAGAACATACTCATAATACTAGATTGGATAATGCCAAAGTAGGAATACGGCTTGCAAAGGAAACACTGGATAAAATGTCATGTTGTTTCCTTTGTTTTTTTATGGTGTTACCCAAAGGGTCGCGCTATACGCTTAAATCTTTTTGTGCCAAAAAGGATAACGCTACTATCGCTAACACAAAAAAGGATACTACTGCAAATGCATAATATGCGCGATTTCATTATTAAAAGTATGAGCGAGGAGTAATCCCTAGCGCAAATAGAACTTCAATTATAAAACAGAATAGATTTAAAAATCTAAATATTGACCAGTAAAACCTTCTCCTAAAAGTTGAGACATGACTTTTGGGTTTCCGTTAGAATAAAATTGTAAGGTAGGTTTGTTAGTCGTGTTATTTAAAAGATCATGCTGTCTTAAAACCGTTTTTGTTTGTTTAGCAACTGCTTCACCAGAGTCAATAATCTTTACATGGCTCGGTAGTATTTCTAATAACTGTTGCATTAAATACGGATAGTGTGTACAGCCCAAAACCAGATAATCTATATTGGCATCTAGCATCGGTTTTAAGTACACTTGTAGCAGGGCTTTCATTTCTTTACTAGCTACATTACCATTTTCAATTAAAGGAACAATTCCTTCTCCAACTTGCTCTATAACCTGAATGCCATTGGTAAATAAATCGGTTGTTTTATGAAACAAATCGCTAGATAAGGTGCCCTTAGTAGCAAGAATACCAATCGCTTTTGTTTTGGTATTTAAAGCAGCGGGTTTAATGGCTGGCTCAATACCAATAAAAGGCACGTTATAATGTTCACGTAAATGGTGAATAGCGTTTGTAGTTGCTGTATTACAAGCTACCACAATTAGTTTACAACCTTTATGTAGTAATAGTTCTGTGTTCTTTTTACTCAATGTAAGAATCTCTTCTTTGCTTTTGTTTCCATAAGGAGCATATTTACTATCTGCTAAATAAATAGTATGCTCATGCGGAAGTAAAGCATGAAGCGCTCTCCATATAGAAGTGCCACCAACACCAGAATCAAAAACACCAATAGGTTGTTTACTCATAGACATATTTGTATGGATGATAAAAGTAAAGAAATAATTTTCATTTTTAGGAAAGCTTTATAAATAAAAAAAGCCACCTTTTTAAAGGTAGCTTTTTTTAAGTTATTGTAAATGTAAATTAGAATCCTAATTCTTTTTTAACATCTGCAAGTAAGTCTTTACCATCTGCCATAATAACACCTCCACCTTGAGTAGAGTCTAAAACATAAGCAAAACCTTGTGCTCTTGCTACTTTTAAGATAGCCGCTTTTGCTTTTTCAGTAATTGGCTTTAATAAAGCTAATTCTTTCTCTTGCATGTCTTGTTGTGCTTGACCTTGGTATTGTTGTATGTTTTGTTGCATTGTTTGCACCTCTACCATACGTTTTTGGTTTTCTTCTGCTGTTTTAGTAGAAGCTTCTGCATCGTATAATTTCATTTTGCTTTGGTACTCTGTAGCCATTGCTTTAATGTCTGCTTCATAGGTTTTACCTAATTTGTCCATTTCTCCTTGTGCAGTCTTCATTGCCGGCATAGCCGCAATAAGTTCTTGTGTGTTTATATGTGCAACTTTAGTTTGAGCTTGCATAAAGCTAGTTCCTGCAATAAATAATGTTGCTGCTAATAAAAGGGTTTTAATTTGTTTCATTTGTAATAGTTTAATGTGTGTTATGAATTGTTAATTATCTTCTTCTTCGCCGTCGTTGGCATTATTGTTTTCGCGTTCTTCTTTTGCTTTTTTACGCGCTTCTAATATTTTCTTTTTTCTATCTTCTAGTGCTTGTTTGCGTGCTTCTCTTTCTCTTAGTTTTTTGGCTGCTGCTTCTTCTCTTGTTGTAGCTTNGTTACTACCTGTTGTTTTAGTATCGTTTTTACTATCCGATTCTTCTATTTCTTCATNGTCATCTCCAGCATCATTTGCTTCATTAACCGTACCTTCTTTTAATTGCTTTCTAGCTGCAACAATACTATCTCTTCTTTTTTGTGCTGCTTCTTTTTTAGCTTCACGTGCTTCTAGTATTTCTTTTCTACGTTGTTCAGCCTCTGCAGCACGAGTTGCCTTTTTATCTTCCAATGCTTGTTTTCTAGCATCTAGCGTTTCGTTTACTTCTGGCACAACTTCTTCGTCTTTAGCACTTTTTCTTTCTTGCTTAGAGTTTGCTTGATCCCGTTTAGAAGTACGTACAATAGCACGTATCACTTGTTCGCTAATATCAAATCTATCTGCCGAATACAACATGACTACATCTGCAGACTTGTCAAATATAAAATCATACTTTTTAGTGGACGCTATATCTTGTACCGCTGCAAATATTTGATCTTGTATTGGTTGAATTAACTGTCTTTTCTGAATCATTAAATCTCCAGTAGGACCAAATCTATTTTGTTGGTATTCTAATATTTCAAGTTCTTCAAAATTAATATCTTCTTCACGTTCTTTAACAAGTTCACTAGTTAAAAGTGTTTTCTCATTACTTAAATCTTTTCGTTTTTGTTCTATAACACCTAAACGAGAATCAATTTCTGTTTTCCATTTTTGAACTTTACCTTCCAATTGCGTTGTTGCTTCTTGGTATTCTGGTATGTTTTCTAAAATGTACTCGGTATCAATATAACCTATTCGTACACCTCGTTGTGCATGCGAAGTAGATATGCTAAGCATGAATACAATTGCCAGTAAAAAAAGAACTTTTAATTTCATCTGTTTTATATTTTATAATTTATAGGCCTTATAAATTCTAAAAAAGGACAGATGATTATTTATGGTTTTCTGTCACTTTTAGAATTAAGCTTTTCAAAATTAACGAATTTTAACTTTAAAAATTTTAATTCTTCTTTTAAATAATCAAAATGTTAATAGAAAATATCGTGCCAAAATTTTTTATAATTAAAATTGTTGTCCAATTATAAAGTGTGTTTGCCATCCACTTACTTGATTTCCTTGCCCTGGAACAGTATCAAATCCGTAACCGAAATCAATTCCTAATAATCCAAAAGCAGGCATAAATAAACGCAAACCTAAACCAGCAGACCTTTTAAGATCAAAAGGGTTGTAGTCTTTAAAGTCATTGTAAGAGACACCTCCTTCAAGAAAACCTAGCATATAAATTTTTGCTGATGGTTTTAATGTAATTGGGTAACGTAATTCTAATGAGAATTTGTTATAAATAGAACCACCATCATTGGTTACGTTTCCATCATCATCTAAAGGTTGAATAGATTGGTTTTCGTAACCACGTAATGCTACAGACTCTCTACCATCTAAACTATAACTTCCTAATCCATCACCACCAACGAAGAAACGTTCGAAAGGAATAACACCTCTATCATTATTATATGCACCTAAGAAACCAAATTCTAAACTAGGACGTAGTACTAATTTACCTACTACTTTAGTATACCAGTCTGCTTTGAATTTTATTTTGTAAAACTCTAACCACTTATAACGTTCTTGATCGATTTCCCCCATTCTTGTATAGGCATCTGTTTGCTGTACTGTAGTATAAATATCATCTGCATCCAGGTAAATTTCTTCCTCTGCATCTCTTTCATCTGCTAGTGCACCATAATCTACACTATTAAGTAAAGAGTAAGGTATAGATAGTTTTGCACTAATGTTGAAATTAGAACCTCCTGTTGGGAAAACGGGATCGTTGTAGGTGTTATTTCTACTTAAACCAATAGTGTATGCTAAGTTATTAGAGTAACCATCACCAAAAGTAAATAAACCAGTGTTATAGTTCTTTAGGTCGTAATGTTGGTAACTTACTGCTTGAGAAAGTGTAAAGTAATCATCTGGGACAGAAAGTCTTTTTGCTAAACCAACAGATAAACCAGTAATATTAAAACGTTTGTCTTTATCTGCATTTCCAGTACTTGAGTCATATAAAAACTGCTTCGAGTGTGAAATAGAGGTAGAAAACTGAACTGGCTTTTTACCACCTAACCATGGTTCTGTAAACGAGAAGCTATAGGTTTGGTAAAATTTACTTGCTTGTAAACGAAGTGCTAGTTTTTGACCATCACCACGAGGTACCGGTTTGTATGCTTTTTTGTTTAAAATGTTTTTAATTGAAAAGTTGTTAAAAGATAAACCTAAAGTACCAATGAAACCTCCACCACCATAACCACCTTGCAGTTCTATTTGGCTCGAACCTGTTTCTACAACACCATATTGTAAATCGATAGTTCCTTCATTAGGGTTAGGGTTTTTAAAATCGGTACTGATTTGCTCTGCATCAAAGAATCCTAATTGACTTAATTCTCTAATCGTACGTACTACATTAGATTTACTGTATAATTGTCCTGGTCTTGTACGAAGCTCACGATAGATTATCTTATCGTTGGTAACTTCATTACCATGTACGGTTACGCTATTGAAATAAGTAGGCTTTCCTTCTGAAATTCTAATTTCCATATCAATAACATTCCCTTCGGCATTCACTTCTACTGGGTTTATAGTAGAAAATAAATAACCAAAATTTTGATATAGATTCGTTAAATCGTCTGCATCTGGTTTTGAGTCATCTGCAATACGTTCTTGTAATAAAACACCGTTATACGTTTCTCCTTTGTTTACACGTAAAACTCTTTTTAATTGCTCGTCTGTATATACGGTGTTACCAATAAATGTAATATCACCAAAGCTATATTTTTCTCCTTCTTCTAGATTAATATTTAAAGTTACGGTATCGTCGTTATTTTTTATTAGCGTGTCAGATAGGATTCTGGCATCTCTATATCCGTTTTCCTTATACTTGTTTATTAAACTTGTTAAATCGGCTTTATAATCTTCTTCGATGTATTTTGAGCGTTTCCAAACTCTAAGGTAGTTTCTTTCTTTAGTGTTTTTCATTGCACTACGAAGCTGACTTTCTTTTAAAACAGAATTCCCGGAGTATACAATCTCCTTTATTTTTACCTTTTTACCCTTATCTATTGCTAAAACCATGTTGACTTTAGCCTTGTTTATAGAGTCTGTTGCTTTTGCTTCTACCGTATTAATATTTGCTTTAGCATTGTAGAAACCATCTTTTTGGTACTTATTTTGCAGATAGTTTTTTGTAGTAGTTACTAAGTTCTCTGTAACCTTCACTCCTTTTTGAAGTTTGTTTTCTTTGATTATAGTTTCCTTTTTACCTTTTTTTACTCCAGTAATTTTAATGTCATTAAGTTCTGGTAAATCCGACAATCTGATTTCTAGGTAAGCACTATTGTTTTCTATTTTTAATAGGTAGATATCTATATCGTTGAAAAGATTAGAGTTCCATAGTTTTTTTATGGCGCTACTAATATCTTCACCAGGAATTTGCACTTCACTTCCTTTTCTTAATCCAGAATAGGTAATGATAGTTTGTTCGCTAAATGAAGTATTCCCATTTACAGTGATTTCTGCAATGGTATATTTGTTCCCTTTTGTAAATGTAGTTTCTTGAGCAAATGTGCTTAAACTAAATATGGTTACTGTTAGCGCTAAAAAATGTTTAGTAATTGCTTTTAAAGGCATTAACTTAGCTAAGTTGTTCACTTGTTTTCCCAAATCTTCTTTCTCTTTTTTGATATTCTATTATGGCTTCGTATAAATTTTGCTTTGTAAAATCAGGCCATAAAGTTTCCGTAAAATACAATTCTGCATAGGCTATTTGCCAAAGCAGGAAGTTACTAATACGTTGTTCACCGCTTGTTCTTATAAGCAAATCTACATCTGGTAAATTTTGCGTGTAAAGATGCTCATTAATAACTGATTCATCAATACTTTCGGGCGAAATTATATTATTTTTAACTTTAATTGCTATTTTTTTAACGGTATTTAGTATTTCTTCTCTAGAACCATAGCTTAAAGCTAAAGTAAGAGTCATTCTATTATTTGTTTTTGTTTTATCAATAACTTCAAGAAGTTCTCGATGTGCTTTTTTAGGTAAGTCTTCTAAATTACCAATNGCAGCTAATTTGATGTTATTCTTTTGAAGTGTTTTTATTTCTTTCTTTAAAGCAGAAACTAATAGCTTCATTAAGGTTTGTACTTCTAGTTTTGGTCTGTTCCAGTTTTCTGTAGAAAAAGCATAAAGGGTTAGGTTTTCAATACCTAGTTCGGCGGTTGCTTCTACGGTTTTTCGTACCGATTTTGTGCCATTTTCATGACCAAAAGCACGAAGCATACCTTTTTGTTTTGCCCATCTACCATTACCATCCATTATAATAGCTAGATGTTTGGGTAATTTATTTGTATTTATTTTTTCTTTCAAATCCATTTAGAAGGAACAATAACATGGTGTTTCACCAAATGTATACGTTAATGTAAATCCGGTAAATACATACCAGTCGTTATTATTTAGGTTACCAAAAGCATAGGTGTCAAACGCTTGTTCTGCATCTGGAACGCTTCCGTCAATTTCATCTGTAAAAGTATAACGTGCTCCAATTTCTCCTGCTAGTATTAATTTTGATGCTATTTGATGCTTGTATCCTAAAACCATTGGTATTCCAAAAGCTATACTAGAGGTATTATCATCTAATAACTCTCCATTTAAATTAAAACGATAATTATCATGTTTGGCGACTGCAATTCCGGTATATAAATATGGAGTAGAGTTCGTTTTTCTACTATGTAAACTAAAATCAAAGAATGTAAATTCTAAACCTAAAGAGGCTTCTATAGTTGGATTACTAAATTTGTAACCTCTTTCTTTTCTTCTCGGATCTTTAGATTTACTATCGTCTCCTTCTAGTTCGGTGTATATTAATGAGAATCTAAAAGAATGTCTTGCACTTCTATTCCATTTAAAGATACCTCCAATTGC
>JGI24723J26617_10003921_pt1 | contig 10491 bp, 9 predicted proteins | sample Cruoilmetagenom6_FD_26617 | JGI IMG/M metagenome (IMG submission 26617) | reverse complement strand
GGGCTTCCGTCTGCCGATCGAATCCGTGGCGCTTCAGGCGCTGGTATCCGAGCCGATCAAGCCATGCATGGACGTGGTGGTGATGGCCAACACGGTGCACGGCTACATGAGCCAGTCCGACAAGGGCGAGATGGTCATCGGCGGCGGCGCGGACGGGTACAACAACTACACACAGCGCGGCGCGTTCCACCATATCGAGGAAACCGTCCGCGCGCTGGTCGAAACCTTCCCGATGATCGCGCGGCTCAAGATGCTGCGCCAATGGGGCGGCATCGTGGATATGACAGGCGACCGCTCGCCGATCCTGTCCAAAACACCAGTGGACGGCATGTTCATGAACTGCGGCTGGGGCACCGGCGGGTTCAAGGCGATCCCTGGCTCGGGGTGGGGCTTTGCCGAACTGATGGCCAAGGGACACTCGCCCCTGACCGAGGCGTTCTCGCTCGACCGTTTCGCCGAGGGCCGCTTCATCGACGAAAGCGTTGCGGCGGGGGTGGCGCACTGATGAGGAACCTTTCCGCAAAAACCTGCGTTGGGACCGTGAAACGTACCCAATCAGGAGACGCATCATGTCCGATCAAGTCCAATCCGGCCAGCGCCAGAGCAACGGCTTCCTCGCCTTCATTGTCGGCGGCCTTGTCGTCGCGGTCGGCGTCATTGGCTGGCTGCTTTATGACGGCGGCACCAGCCGCGATGACGTCACTATTTCCATCGAAGGTGCGGCACCTGCTGCCGAAGCCGTGGAAGATGCCGTCACCGGCAACTGACGTCGCACGTCTGTCCGTAATACTGCAAAAAGGGCGGTGCCGCTTGGCATCCGCCCTATTTGCGTGGCGTTCCGCTATTTCTGCCCCTTCTCGAAAGGAATGTGCCCCATGCTGATCCTGACCTGTCCCTATTGCGGCGTGACCGGCGAGGAAACCGAATTTCACGGCGGCGGTGAGGCGCATGTGAAACGTTTCGGCCCCGGCTCATCCGACTCCGAGTTTCGCGATTACCTCTTCTCCAAGGTGAACCCCAAGGGCGTCCATTTCGAGCGCTGGCGCCACAACAATGGCTGCGGCAAGTGGTTCCATGCGGCCCGCGATACCATGACGCTGGAAGTCTACGGAACCTACCCGGCCCAGACATTTGAGCCGCCGCAGGAAATCAAGGACGCGATCACCGCCAAGCGCCCCGGCTGGTCGTGGAGGGAATTCTCATGATCTTTCATCTTTCCAAAAATACCTCAATCGCTCCCGCAGCCACAGGCACGAGGGTTTCCAAATGAGCACACGTCTGGCACAGGGCGGCCGTTTCCTGAACAAATCGCGCAGCCTGGAATTCACCTTCAACGGTATGCGCCTGCGTGGCGTAGAGGGGGACACGATCGCCTCGGCATTGCTGGCAAACGATCACATGATGATCGGCCGCTCGTTCAAATATCACCGCCCGCGCGGCGTCGTGGCATCTGGCGCCGAAGAGCCCAACGGCCTTGTTGGCATGGGCGAGGGCAACAGCTTCGAGCCCAACCAGCGCGTCACCACGACCGAGCTTTTCAATGGGCTGACCTGCACCAGCCAGAACCACTGGCCGTCGCTCGAATTCGACATCGGCGCGATCAACTCCAAACTGAGCCGCTTCCTGCCTGCGGGCTTCTATTACAAGATGTTCATCCACCCGCGACCTTTCTGGAAACATGTCTACGAGCCGTTCATCCGCCGTTCCGCAGGTTTGGGCCGCGCGCCCAAGGAGCGCGACACTGACACTTACGAGCATTTCTACGCCTTCGTTGATGTGCTGGTGGTCGGCGGCGGTGTGGCTGGTCTGCAGGCCGCTAGGGCAGCGGGCGAGGCCGGTGCCAAGGTGCTGTTGATCGAGCAGACCCCGCATTGGGGCGGACGGGCCCCGGTCGATGGCGGCACCGTCGACGGGCAGCCTGTGGACAAGTTCGTGGACGAAACCGTTGCGGCGCTTGAAAACATGCCCAACGTGACCCTGCGCAATCGCATGATGGGGGCGGGCGTCTACGATCATGGTTACGCACTGGGCTACGAGCGTGTTGGCGATCATCAGCCCGAGGCGGCAGGCCCGCGCCACCGCCTGTGGCGCATCCGCGCCCGGCAGATTGTCACCGCCACGGGTGCCATCGAGCGCCCGCTCAGCTTTGCGGGCAACGACATTCCCGGCGTCATGCTGGCCTCTGCCGTGCGGGACTATGCGGTCAATTACGGGGTCTCTCTGGGCGATCGCACGGTTGTCGTGACAAATAACGACGATGCTTACCGCACCGCGATCTGCCTGAAAAAGCAGGGGCTCGACGTGCCTGTGATCCTTGATGCGCGGGTGTTGCCAACTGACAGCGCCCTGATGGCTGAGGCCAAGGCTCTGGGCATCCGGGTGCTGATGGGGCACGGGATCTCCTCGGTCAAGGGCGGCAAACGCGTGACTGGCGTCGAGATCTGCAGCCAGGCCGGCGAAGGCGCCGTGCTGGAAGAGATAGCCTGCGACGCGGTGGCTATGTCGGGCGGCTGGTCGCCGGTCGTGCACCTGTGGTCGCATTGCGGCGGCAAACTGATCTGGGATACCGATCACGCCTATTTCCGCCCCGATGTGGATAAGGCACCGACCGGTGCTTCGGGCGAAGCCTTTGTTATTGCGGCTGGCAGCGCTAACGGCGCACTGGTGCTGAACGATGTGCTGCGCGACGCGAACGCGGCAGGGCAGGCGGCAGCCTCGGCCACCGGCCACACGCCGAAGAAAGGCGCGCCGCCGGAGGCGGAAACCGTTGAAGAGGCACCTATGGCACCGGTGTGGATGATGCCGCACGGTGCTGGCATCAAGAAGCGGATGAAAGCCTGGCTGGATTACCAGAATGACGTCAAGGTGTCGGACGTGCAGCTGGCAGCCCGTGAGGGCTTCGAGAGCGTCGAACACGCCAAGCGCTACACCACGTTGGGCATGGCGACCGATCAGGGCAAGCTGAGCAACATCAACGGGCTGGCGATCCTGTCGGACACGCTGGGCCAGCCGATCCCGCAGACGGGCACCACCACGTTCCGCCCGCCCTACACGCCGATTTCAATGGCCTCGATCGCGGGCGAAGCGCGCGACGAGCGCTTCCAGCCGCTGCGCCGGACGGCGATGTATGACTGGCACGCCGAAAACGGCGCCTATTGGGAGCCGGTGGGCCAGTGGCGTCGCCCTTACTGCTACCAAAAAGATGGTGAAAGCATCGAGGACGCGGTCAAGCGCGAGGTTCTGGCAACGCGGAACAGCCTCGGGCTGCTGGATGCCTCCACACTGGGCAAGCTTCTGGTCAAGGGGCCGGACGCGGGCAAGTTTCTCGACATGCTCTACACCAACATGATGTCGAGCCTGAAACCGGGCTTCTGCCGTTACGGTCTGATGTGCAACGAGAACGGGTTCCTGATAGACGACGGCGTTGTCGCGCGGATCGACGATCAGACGTTCCTGTGCCACACCACCACCGGCGGCGCCGAGAGCATCCATGGCCACATGGAAGAATGGCTGCAGACCGAATGGTGGGATTGGGACGTCTACGTTGCCAACGTGACAGAGCAATATGCGCAGATCGCTCTTGTCGGACCGAAGGCGCGCGAGGTTCTGTCTGCCTTGACCGGGGATGATGTCTCGGCCGAGGCGCTGCCCTTCATGCGCTGGGCAGACATCATGCTGGGCGGTATGGCGGCACGGGTTTACCGGATTTCGTTCTCGGGCGAGCTTAGCTACGAGATCGCGGTCAAAGCTTCGCAGGGCCGCGCGTTGTGGGATCTGCTGCTGGCGACCGGTGCGGCCCATGGCGTTACCCCCTACGGGACCGAGGCGTTGCATATCATGCGGGCCGAAAAGGGCTTCATCATGATCGGGGACGAGACCGACGGCACCGTGATCCCGCAGGATTTGGGGCTGAACTGGGCAATATCCAAGAAGAAAGAGGATTACCTTGGCAAGCGTGCGCAGGCCCGCAGCCACATGACCGATCCGAACCGCTGGAAACTGGTCGGTCTGGAAACCCTCGATGGCAGCACGCTGCCCGATGGGGCCTATATCGTCGCCGAGGGCACGAACGCCAATGGCCAGCGCAATGTGCAGGGGCGGGTCACGTCGACCTACCATTCACCGACGCTGGATCGCGGGATCGCCATGGCGCTGGTCCTGCACGGGCCGGACCGCATGGGCGAGGTACTGGATATCCCGCGCATTGGCGGGCCGGTGACGCAGGCCAGGATCGTCGATCCGGTGTTCTTCGACAAGGACGGGGAGAAGCAAAATGTCTGAGGCAGTAAGCGCGCTGCAAGGCGCATCCTATGACGGGATCGCCCAGGTCCGCGAAATCGGTTTGCAGGGGATGATCACCCTGCGCGGTGACCTGGGAAACACCGCCCTCAAGAAGGCCGCGGCAGCAGCCACCGGGCAGGACATGCCCGGCCAGCGAAAGGCAAATGTGAAGGATGACTCGGGCATCGCCTGGATGTCCCCGGACGAGTTGCTGATCCTTGTGCCTTACGACGCAGTGGATGCGCGGCTGGAAGCGCTGGGCAAGGCGTTGGCAAAGCAGCACCATATGGCGGTCAACGTCTCGGATGCCCGCGCGGTGTTCGAACTGTCGGGCGGCCCGGTGGTGCGCGAAGTGATCGCCAAGCTTTGTCCGGTGGACATGGCGGTGGGCACCTTTGGCCCCGGCGATTTCCGGCGCACCCGCATGGCACAGGTTCCGGCCGCGTTCTGGATGCCGGATGAAAACAGCGTTCGTATCGTCTGCTTCCGCTCAGTCGCGCAGTATGTGTTCGACCTGCTCAAGGGCGCCGCCGTCCCGGGCAGCGCGGTGGGCTATCTCGCCTGAAGAACCAATCGGAAAGGCTTTCGCATGAAGGTCTTTCCGATGATCCGCGTTCAGGAACCCAAGTGTGCAGCAGGGGGGGCGGGCGCGATCTTATGCCAGAGAAATGATATCGGTCCCGCTCGCCCGGATGGTCTTGATGTGAGCGTTCACCGCACGGCGTGCGAAATGCAGGCTGGACAGTTCCGGCGCGCGCCATTCGGTAATTGCCAGATTGTAATGCAACTGTCTGCGTTTGCTCGGCGATAGCGCCGTGGCTGCGCCCAGCAGCCGCCGGTCGTTGAACGGGCAGACATAGAAATTGTTGATGAAGCTGTAGAGCAGGTTGCCAAAGCCGTGCGACAGGAACTGTTCGGCGAACATCAGGTCATAGGCCCGCTCGCGAGCCGAGCCGGGCAGGGTGGCATACCAGTCTTCGTACATCTGCTGGATTGCCGGATTGTCGACGATGCTCTTGTCCGAGAGCATCATCATGCGGATACCGGTCCGGGTGTCGTGGGGCAGGCTCTGTTCGTATTCGCGGGCGCCGCGCCGCCACAGCACGGCCTTGAGGAAATCGATGCCGTTGCCGCGCAGGAAAATGCCGCCGGGCGGATGCGCCAGCAAAACCTCGTGCCGGATCGGCTGCGGTGCATCGTCAAGACCGGTAATGATGCGGTGCAGCTTGCCCAGATGATCCAGGCGGCTTTCGCTGGTTATCTTGAAGGCATCGTGGCGTATCGGATCGATCTCGCGCAGTGGTGCGCCGACGCGCTTGGCCAGATGCCGCGCCAGCCGCAGATCCTTGCGGCTCATTGAGTTTTCGACATGCGAAAACAGCTTGATCTTGTCCAGCACCGGCTTGGCGCAACTCAGCAACAAGCGGCTGTCCAGCCCGCCAGATAGCGGCAGATGCACATTGCCGGGCAGGTGGTTCGCAAGGCTGGCGATCACCTGTTCCAGCCGCCGGGTGATGCCGCGCACCACATCGGCCTCCGCTTCGGGGGACGGTTCGGTCACGTCGTCCGGACCGGGCCAGTGCCGTACCGGCGTCCAGAGCCTGAGGTCAAGAAAATGATTGGGTAGCAGGCGCTTGACCGCGATATCGGGCGTATGGCCAAAGGCAAAGCGATCCGGGCCGGTCGTTGCGCCACTCGTCAGCGGATAGTCGGTATTGGGTTGCGGTGCGCGGGTCAGCACAAGGTTCGTGGTCGCCCCGACGCGCCCTGCGTCGCTGTCGTAAACCGCGCCCAGAGAGCCGAGACTGTCTAGATAGACCCGCTGATATGCCCCGGTGATGGCGATGATGGCATAGCGCCCGGCGCTGTCGTTCAACCAATCCAGCAACTCCAGCGGCGGCATGTCGCGCGCGGTCAGCGCCTCCAGCCGCGCGGTGGTGATCACCGCGCCATCGGGATCGACGGCAAGGCCCAGTATCGCGATCCTGCCATCGCCGAACGGGGCCGAGGCGACCGGCAGGTTCGCGCCGTGGTAGAGGATCCAGCTCCCCAGGGCCACGCCACGCATGGCGGCGGGGGCGGCGGTCCCGCTGGGAGCCAGCAGGAATTGTTGTGACAAAACCGGCGCGCTGTCGATCTGCTGGTCGGCGCAGAGCTGCTCTGCCCAGCTCGCACGGGTTTCCCACGCCGGGGCCACCGGCGACGATAGAAATGACATGTCCTGCATTCTGCCTGCCCGGCCTTCCCTTAAAACGCTGCCTCGATTATATTTTTTCTTGAGATTCTAGGGGACTGTCGGGCGAAAGTCTATATCGGCCTCGTGCGCGCCGCTTTTTGGGGGCCATCTTTGATGTCCAGAGGTGGGGAACTTGCGGTACGGGGTTGACGTTATGCCTACAGGTCTACCATGTAGACGAAAGCGTTTTGCGTTTGATCCGGTACACGGATCGAATGCAAAATGTTCGTAACTGCGAAGGACGACGGGCGTTTCGCATTTTTCCCCAGTCGGGAAAAACGCAAGACGCTGTTTATGAAATATGGCACGCACCAAAGGAGGCAATCCATGAGCTTTCAACTTCCCGATCTTCCCTATGCCCACGATGCTCTGGCACCGCACGGCATGTCCGCCGAAACGCTGGAATACCACCACGACCTGCACCACAACGCCTATGTCACCAACGGCAACAAGGCGATCGAGGGCACCAAATGGGAGGGCAAGTCTCTCGAAGAGATCATCAAGGGCACCTATGACGCGAATGCCGTGGCGCAAAACGGTATCTTCAACAACATCAGCCAGTTGTGGAACCACAACCAGTTCTGGGAAATGATGAGCCCCGGTGAAAGCAAGATGCCCGGCGAGCTTGAAAAGGCCCTGAACGACAACTTCGGCTCGGTCGACAAGTTCAAGGCAGAGTTCTCGGCCGCAGGCGCCGGTCAGTTCGGCTCGGGCTGGGCGTGGCTGGTCAAGAAGAAGGACGGATCGCTTGCCGTCACCAAAACCGAAAACGGTGTGAACCCGGTCTGCTTCGATCAGACAGTTCTTCTAGGCTGCGACGTGTGGGAACATTCCTACTACATCGACTTCCGCAACAAGCGGCCAGCCTATCTGGAAAACTTCCTGAACAACCTGGTGAACTGGGAAAACGTCGCCAGCCGGATGTAACCGACCGCGATACGCTGGTATCACTGCAGAGCCTGCCCGGCGCGATCCGGGCAGGCTCTTTCATGACCGGGCCGCGCAACAACATGCAGATCCTCGGGCGGGATTTCCTGTTTCATTTCTGCGCAGTTATGGTTCTATCAGCAGCGTGAGTCGATGCCGTGTCATAATTTATTTACATGGCAAATAATACCAAGGCAAAGACATGGCGAATCCCACCCTTCCCGATCTTCCCAAGCGTCCGGAAAACTCGCTTGGTCGCAAGCTCACGTTTGCTTCCGGCGCCTGCCTGGCAATGTGCCAGAAGTTGCTTGAGCCGCACGCGCTGACGCTGGCGCAATGGGTGCTGTTGTCGGCCCTCTGGCAGCGCGACGGGTTGCTGGTGTCGCAATTGGCGGCCTACTCGGGCAATGCCGCGCCCGCGACCTCGCGGATCGTGGACCGGATGGAGGAAAAGGGATTGCTCCGCCGGGCAAGGGAGGCCGAGGATCGCCGCGTCGTGCGGGTGTTTCTGACCGACGAGGGCAGAGCGCTTTCGCACCTCGACAGGTTTCACGAGACGGTGAACGATGCCCTGCTTGACGGCTTCACCGCCGCCGAGGCTGCGATACTGCACACGTTGCTGGAAAGGGTGGAGTTCAATGCCCGCCGCCGGTTGGAGGACGCGACATGACCGAAGCAACACGCGGTGTCATTGCAATGATTGTGGCCTGCACGATCTGGGGCCTCTCGGGGATCTACTACAAACTGCTCGCGCATATCCCGCCCCTCGAGGTGCTGGCGCATCGCACGATCTGGTCATGTGTCTTTTTCACGCTGGTGTTGCTGTGGCAGGGGCGGTTGCGGGTGTTGCTGGCCGTGTTCCGGTCGCCACGCGCGATGATGCTGGCCGGGCTCGCGGCGATAATGATCTCGACCAACTGGCTGGTTTTCATCACGTCGATCCAGATCGACATGGCGATCGAGGCATCGCTGGGCTACTTCATCTTCCCGCTGGTTTCGGTGGCTCTGGGAGCCGCCGTCTACCGCGAAAGGATGAGCGCGGCGCAGGCCGTTGCCGTCGCTCTGGCGCTGGCGGCCGTCGTGACGCTGACAGTCGGGCTGGGGGTCGCACCGTGGATATCGCTGATCATTGCCGGCTCTTTCGGGTTTTACGGGCTGATCAAGAAGGGCATCGCGCAGGGGCCGGTGGTGTCCGTGGCCGCCGAAGTCATGATCCTTGCACCGATCGCGCTGGTGGTGCTGTGGTACACACATCCGGGCGGCACCGGCGTGTTTGGCTCCGGCTGGCGTGACGTGGTGCTTCTGATGTTTTCCGGGGTGCTGACAGGCGGGCCGCTGATCATGTTCAGCATGGCGGCAAAACGGGTGTCGATGGCTACGGTGGGCCTCATTCAATACATTAACCCGAGCTTGCAATTCCTTGTTGCAACACTTCTTTTCCTGGAGCCGTTCACGCTCTGGCACATGATCACCTTCCCGATGATCTGGGTCGCGCTGGCGATCTACACCGCCGCGACCTGGCGTCAGGACAGGGCGGTTCGCAGGGCCGCGAAGAGCGCGCTCACATCCGGCACCGCTCTGTAGAAGTCGCGCAGCGTCGGTTCGGCAAAGCCCTGATCGATGACATGATCGATCAGCCCGGTCAGCGGCTGCCAGTACCCGTCCACATCCAGCAGCAGGATCGGCATCTCGTGCAGCCCCAGTTGCCGCCATGTGAGAATCTCGAAAAACTCGTCCAGCGATCCGGCACCGCCGGGCAGCACCACGATGGCGTTCGAGTTCATGAACATGACCTTCTTGCGCTCGTGCATGGTCTCGGTGACGACGTAGGTGGTCAGATCACGTTTGCCTACTTCCCACCGCACGAGGTGCCGGGGGATCACGCCGAAGGTCGCGCCACCGGCCGCTTGTGCCGCGCGGGCGGTGCGCCCCATCAGCCCGACGTCGCCGGCACCATAGACCAGCCGCCATCCCGCCTCCGCCAGACCTGCGCCCACGGCGTCTGCCGCCGCACCGTATGCCGGATTTGCCCCATCGCGTGAGCCGCAAAAGACACAGACCGAGTGTTCTGCCATCAAAAAGCCTATTGTACAAAAAGGGTTGCTTTGACCCGTGATTGCCTTGTTGCTAAAGCTTCTTGCACATAATCTAAAGCAGAGAAAATGCAAAACGCAGTGCAGCATTCGAAAGGCGCCGACAGCCTGTCCCGAAACAGCAGACCGGACGTGCGGCTTTTGATCTGTACCCGTGCCAAATGCGCGGTGCACGGCGCGCATGGCGTGGTGGAAGGACAAAGATGACCAAGCTGGCTGGTTTGTCGGGGGGGGCGGCGATCGGCGCGGCAAGTGTCGCGGTGGCCGGGGTTGTTGCGGTAGGGCTCTATGCTGCCGGGGTGTTCGCGCCCGCGCCGCCGCCAGAACCCGCCGTGGCGTTGCCCACCGCCATTGTGCAGGATCCTGCGGCGCCAGAGCTTGCCGGGGCGGACCCGGTACAGCCCGACACCGCAGCAGTCACGCCACCCGTGCCCGAAGCCGCGGCTCCGGATGTGGCCGAAGCTGACGCGTCCGACCCGGAACCCCANCCCGCCGTGCTGCCTGACCCGCCCCGCATCGACGTCTTTCGCCTCGATCCGGGCGGTGCGATGCTTGTGGCGGGCAGCAGTGCGCCCGGTTGGCTGACGGAAATTCTCATCGATGGCGCACCGCTTGCGGATGCCGACGCCGACGACAATGGCCAGTTCGTGCAATTCGTGACGCTGGAGCGTAGCGAACAGCCGCGCATCCTGTCGCTGGCGATGACGTCGCCGCAGACCGGCGACCGGATCGTATCGCCCGACGAGGTGATCATCGCGCCCACGCCCGTCGCTGCCATAGCACCGGGCGAAGACACGCCGCCTGCCGCCGTTCAGACCGCCGACGCACCCGCGGACGAGGCCGCCCCGACTGTTCCGGGCAACACCCAACCAGCGCCCCAGAGCACGCAGGCAGTGGCTCCGGACATGCCGGACACGGAACTCACCGCCAGGCTTGAAACTGCACCCGCCACGT
>JGI24723J26617_10003919_pt1 | contig 10499 bp, 9 predicted proteins | sample Cruoilmetagenom6_FD_26617 | JGI IMG/M metagenome (IMG submission 26617) | reverse complement strand
CCCCGCCAGCCCCGGCGGGGCGCTTTGCTTTGGTTGTCCGGCATTGTCCCGGCCCCGACCCCATGATCCGCGCCATTTGGGGGGGGGGTGCTGAAATCGTACGAAATTACGGTTAATTGTAATGAATTCGCAGAGTTGTGGAAAATTATTGTTTATTTGTAGAAAATATTCTGCATACTTCTGGGTAATTCGAAGCGAATCGAATGACGCAATTTGGGGCGGTTATGCAGATGGGGCGACCGAACGACAGCAATCAGACCGACGAACGGGATGGGCGACGCCGTGCCGGGGACGATCTGGATTATGCCATCGTCAAGCTTCTGGAGGTCGACGGGCGTAGGGCATACTCGGAGATCGCGAACGAGCTGGATGTCTCTGAGGGCACCGTCAGGAACCGTATCGGGCGCATGAAAGAGGCGGGTGTGCTGCGGATCGTTGCGATCGCCGACCCGGCGGCCACCAAATACAAGACCAGCGCGATGCTGGGGCTGAAGGTTGCGCAGGGACATACCCCCGAACAGGTGGCGGCACGGCTCGCGAGTGAATCAGCTGTTGTCTACATCCTGTGGGTCACCGGGCGCTTCGATTTGCTGGTCGAAGTGGTCTGCGAGCGCCAGGCGGATCTTCTGGAATTTTTGCAAGCAGAGCTTCACGCCGCCGAAGATCTGGCCTCGGTCGAGGTCATGCCCGGGCTGAAGAACTTCAAGAACCAGTTCTTGCTGAAACGAAATTGGACAGCGTCCGACGCGAAATGATGCCGCGTGGGCGCAGGGAAAAAATGCCGAGTGGCAGAAGGAGCAAGCAAATGAAGGACGAAACTAACATGAGCACGGATTTCGACAAAAAGGTCTACTACGAGAAGATCGAGGATGCGATCGAGCGCAACCGCCCGAAGATTGCCGAGGTGCGCAAGAGGCTGGAGGCGGCTGGCGTGAAATACGTCATGTCTGCCTGGATCGACCTGCACGGCATTCCCAAGACCAAGCCGGTTCCGATGAGCGATTTCGAGGATCTGTGCCTCGGCAAGGGGCCGCAATTCGCCGTGCATTCGGTCTCGTTCGTGCCCGAGCTGTCGCCTGCGGATTCCGATCAGGTCATGGTGCCCGATCTGGACGCGGTCTATGTCTGCCCCTGGGACAACACCATGGCCATCATTTTTGCCGATCTGTTCTGGGAGGGGGCGCCCTATAACGTCTGCCCACGCCAGGCGCTCAAGCGCGCGATTCACGAGGCGCAACAGCAGGGATATCTTGGATTTGCCGGGGTCGAGCCCGAATTCATCGTGATGAAATACGACGAGGACGGCCAGCCGGAGAAGGCGTTCGACGATGATCCGCGTGACGGCTTGCGTCCGCGCCGCCAGGCATTTGGCTATGACGTCGAATATTCGATCAACTCGATGCCGTTTCTCAAGGACATGATCGATATCGTTCAGGATCTGGGCTGGCAAATGCACGATGTGGTCGCCGAAGGCGCCTATTCGCAGTTCGAGCTGGATTTCCACTATACCGACCTCTTGCAGATGGCGGACCGGTTCGTGTTCCTTCGCATCGTGCTCAAGGAAGTGGCCAAGAGCCACGGCATGTTCGTCACTTTCATGCCCAAACCCACGGTGGGCGACTGGCGTTCGGGCGCACACATCAACCTGTCGTTGCAACACAGGGACGCGCCCGGCGAAAACGTCTTCAAGGCCAACGGCGACTGGTCCGAGGCATCGCGCTATGCAGTGGGCGGGCTGATGCAGCACGCCGAGGCGCTGACCGCGCTGACCTGTCCCATCGTCAACTCCTATAACGGTCTCGTGCCGCGCGTCGGCGGGTTCGAGGGCGGCACCGTTACCTGGGCACCGACCAACATCACCTATGGCTACAACAACCGCTCGGCCCAGTTCCGCCTGCCGCAGAGCCGCCATTGCATCGAGAACCGCGCCGCCGACATGACGATGAACATCTATCTCACGCTGGCGATGACCCTGACCTGCGCCGTCGATGGCATCGTCAACAAGATTGACCCCGGCGAGCCGACCGATCGCGACCTCTATGCGATGAGCGAAGAAGAGTTCAAGGAGGCTGGTATCCGCCGCCTGCCGCGCAACCTGCTGATCGCGATCAATGCGCTGCGCGAGGACGACATGGCCAAGCATGTGATGGGCCCGGTGATGCGCAATTCTTACCTTCAATACAAAAACGACGAGTGGGAACGCTATCACCAGTCGGTCACTGACTGGGAAGTACAGGAATACCTGCGCCTGTACTAAGCAACTGCACCTCAAAAGAGCATGGGATCCGTTTGATGCCTGAACCAAGACCCCATATGACTTCACCTTCCGGCGCCCCACGGCGCCGGAAACGGGTGTTCGAATTCAAATCCGACATTTCCGCGGGATGGCGCATCCTTTTGGGGGTGTCGGTCTGGGTTGTCTTCTTTGCGCTCTGGCAGTTCGTCACCTGGCTGGAACTGACCCCCGCGATCCTTTTCCCGGAGCCGGGCAAGGTCGTGCAGGCGCTTTATGTTCTGTTTACCGAGAACGGTTTCCACAAGGATGTGCTTATCAGCATCAAACGCGTGCTGATAAGCTTTGCACTGGCCAGTGCCGTCGCGGTGCCACTCGGCGTTCTCATGGGATCTTTCCGGACCGTCGAGGCGTTCTTCAGCCCGCTGGTGTCGGCCTGGCGGTATCTGCCAGCGCCATCTTTCATTCCTTTGCTGCTGATGTGGTTCGGGGCCGGAGAAGGCGAAAAGCTGGCCCTATTATTTATTGGGGTCATCTGGTTCCTCATTACCCTTATCGCGGACCACACAAAGGCCATATCGGCCGATCTCATCAACACTTCGGTGACGCTCGGCGGGTCACGCTGGCAGGTTCTGCGCACGGTCGTGGTTCCCGCAGCCCTGCCCAACATCATCGTCGCCATGCGCCAGATGCTCGCGGTCAGCTGGACCTATCTCGTCATCGCCGAAATCACCGCGGCCGATGCGGGGATCGGGGCCATGATGATGCGCGCCAAGCGCTTTTTACACGTGGATCAGATCATGGCCGGCATTCTGGTTATCGGAGTGCTGGGGCTGGCGTTCGACTACCTGTTGAGGCTGCTCCATCGTACGGCATTTCCCTATCTCGAAAAGGAAACCTAGCGCGGGTGCGCGAGCGCCTTTTACCGAAAAACAAAAAAGACTGGGAGGTCACAATGGAACAAAAAATCTTATTACGACCTGTTGCTAACTGGGCAACGCGCCTTTTGTGCGGCGCCGGCATGATGCTTGCGGCAACGACTGTGCAGGCAAAGGAAGAGGTCAGAGTCTCGGGCCTGACATGGCCGGGTTTCGGATTCTGGTACATCGCCATTGCCAAGGATCTGGCACCGGATCTGGACCTTGGGTACCAAAAGATCGAAGACCCTTACGAAAGCTTCAACATGGTCGCCGCGGACCAGATGGATGTGGTTTCGGGCACGCCCGAATTCACCCCTGTCGGCGTCGAGCGTGGCCTGCCGATCAAGGTCGTAGCGCTGGCCAATCTATCGAACGGGTCCGACAAGATCGTCGGCGCGCCTGGCATTGAAACGGCGGCCGATCTGAAGGGCAAGGAAGTGGCCGTCGTCGAAGGCGGGTTGGCGCAGATCTTTATGGCGATGTGGCTGGAGCGCAATGACGTTCCGTTTGATGCGGTCACCTATCGCAACATCATCGCCGACGATGCTTTTGCCGCGATGATCGGCGGCAGCATTGCAGCATCCGAGTTCTGGGAACCCTACGGTACCAACACGCTGAAGGCTTTGCCGGGCTCAAGCATCCTCGCTCAATCGGACGATCCTTATTGGCTGGAGCGTGCTGTCGTCGCTGACGGCCTTTACATGTCGGACACCTTTATTAACGAGCGCCGCGACGTCGCCGTTCAAACCATGAAGGCGTTTTATGATGCGATCCAGTGGTGGATCGACAACCCGACGGAAGGCAACGAGATCATCGCCGACGGTATGGGAATGAGCATCTCGGATGTCGAAATGGTTCTGGGCAAGGACGGCAGCCGTCTGGACGGGGGACTCTATGTCTATGACTTCCTAGAGGCAGCCCGGTTCTGCGGTGCCGCGCCAGGGGAGCCGCCTTTCGGGCAGACCAACGGCCAGGTGGAAGCCTATTGGGAACTGATCAGCTCCTGGTGGGTCAAGTTCAACCTTATCGAAGAAGTCAAACCGGCCGCCACCGGCGTCGAATGTAGTCTCCACAAGGAACTCTATGACGCGGGTTACAGGGGGTGAGTGCCATGCCACGGTTCAGCGAAAATGGAGGCTGGAGCCTTGCACGGTAACGTCAAACTCTCGGTCGAAAATGTCGGCAAGGTATTCGGCGCCAAGGGGAAACCCGTCGAAGCCTTGCGCGACGTGTCCTTCACCGTGGCGAAGAACGAACTCTGCGTTCTGCTCGGCCCGTCCGGCTGCGGCAAGTCCACGCTGCTCAACATCGTCGCCGGACTGCTCGAGCCATCGAGCGGCCGGATGCTGTTGGACGGGGTCGAAATCCGCGGCCCCGCTCGTGAACGCGGCATGGTCTTTCAGGGCTATACGTCATTCCCCTGGTTGAGCGTTTTCGAGAATGTCGAATACGGTATGAAGCTGAACGGCGTGCCAAAGAAGGTCAGGGCTGAACGGGCCGAGAAATTCCTGGATCTGGTCCATCTGACGCGTTTTCGCGATGCCTATCCCAAGAACCTTTCGGGCGGCATGAAGCAGCGCGTTGCGATCGCGCGCACATTGGCCAACGAACCCGAAATCCTGTTGATGGACGAACCCTTCGGCGCGCTTGACGCTGAGACGCGCTGGCACATGCAGGAGATGCTGCTCGACATCGTCGATAGCACGCAAACCACGATCCTGCTGGTCACGCATGACATCCAGGAGGCCATTTTCCTGGCGGACCACATCGTCTTTCTGTCGGCGTATCCAGGGCGGCTCAAGACGGTTTTGGATCTGGAATTCAAGAAGGGAAAAGCGCTGCGCAGCAAGGAAGAGCTGATTCAAACCGATGGCTATCTGGAATGCGAACAACAGATCATTTCGATGATGCGCTCCGAGGCCGGCAACGCACTGGAGAGTATCTGACATGGAGAGGCGCACATGAACAGCAATCACGAGACCCTCGCGCTCGGCGATGTGACGCTCTTGTCTGGGGAGGTGCTCCATGATGCGCGCCTTGCTTACAAGACCTATGGCACGATGACCGCTGCGCGCGACAATGTGGTCGTGCTGCCAACATTCTATACTGGCACCCATGAGCGCAACGAAGGGTTCTTCGGCCCGGGACGTGCGATCGACCCCACGCGCCATTTCATTGTCTGCCCAAACCTATTTGGCAACGGTGTTTCGTCGTCGCCCAGCAACATGGCCGTCCCCCAGGACGGGCCGCGCTTTCCGCTGGTGCAGCTTTGGGACAATATCGCTTGCCAGCATCGGCTGCTGTACGATCATCTGGGGGTGGAGCGCATCGCGCTGGTCGCCGGCTGGTCGATGGCGGGCTGTCAGGCCTATCAGTGGGCGGCGCAATATCCCGACATGGTGCAGGCAATCCTGCCGTTTTGCGCCTCGGCGAAAACCTCGCCACACAACATCGTCTTTCTCGAAGGGGTCAAGGCCGCGCTTTGCGCCGATGGCACTTGGGATGGCGGCAACTACACCACGCCGCCGGTCGCTGGGTTGAAAGCCTTCGCCCGAGTTTATGCGGGCTGGGCGTTTTCCCAGACCTTCTATCGCGATGGCCTCTACCGCGAGCTTGGCTTCGAGACGCCCGAGGCGCTGTTGCAGGATTGGGAAGCGGACCATGTGTGCGGCTGGGATGCCAACGATCTGCTGGCCAAGCTGGCGACATGGCAGGCGGGCGATATCAGTGCTGGGCCGCTCTATGACGGTAACATCAAAAAGGCGCTCGGCGCGATCAAGGCGCGCGCCATCCTGATGCCCTGCACGCAGGATCTGTATTTCCCGCCCGAGGATAACGCGATCGAGGCGCAGTACATGCCAAATGCCGAGCTGCGCCCCTACGATTCACCTTGGGGGCATTGCGCGGCCAATCCCGGAAATGATGCGGGTTTCACCGCCGCACTTGACGCATCGATCAAGGAGTTACTGGCGTGATGGATGGCTCTGTGAACGATATGACAGCTCCAGTCATCGAATGCCGTTCCTTGTGGAAAGTGTTCGGCGATCGTGCGGATGAGGCGATGAAGGCCGTCCTGCAGGATGATCTGGCCAAGGAAGAGGTGCTGCAACGTTTTGGCTGTGTCGTGGGGGTGCGCGATGCGTCCTTCTCGGTGCGCGAGGGTGAAATCTTTTGCATCATGGGGCTGTCGGGTTCGGGGAAATCGACCCTGATCCGCCACGTCAATCGCCTGATCGAGCCGACAGCGGGCGATGTCCTGATCGAAGGTATCAATATCGGCGAACTGGGCAGCAAGGCCCTGCGCGAGGTCCGGGCGTCGAAAATCGGAATGGTGTTTCAGAACATGGGCCTGATGCCGCACCGCACGGTGCGTGAGAACGTGGCCTTCGCGCTTGAAGTGCGCGGCATGGCGCGCACCGAGCGCTTTGCCATCGCCGAGCGCGCCATTGCAACCGTCGATCTGGCGGGCTGGGAAGATCGCTATCCCGATGAACTCTCGGGGGGCATGCAGCAGCGCGTCGGGCTGGCTCGGGCGATTGCTGCCGATCCGCATATCCTGCTGATGGATGAGCCGTTTTCGGCGCTCGACCCGCTGATCCGGCGCCAGCTTCAGACGCAATTCATGGAGCTTGCGGCGCACATGAAGAAAACCACGCTGTTCATCACTCACGATCTGGATGAGGCAATCCGCATCGGCGACCGCATCGCGGTGATGAAGGACGGAGAATTCGTCCAGGTCGGCACGCCCGAGCAGATCGTGACCGAGCCGGCGGATGAATATGTCGCCGATTTCGTGGCTGGTATCTCCAAGCTGCATCTGGTCACAGCCGCGCGCATCATGGAGCCACTGGACGCTTACCAATCCCGCAACGGCCCGATTGACCTGACCGGATCTTTGCGCGCGCGCCCCGATGACCTGCTTAACCGGCTGGCGGATCTCTCGATCGAGACGGATGCGCCATTGGCGATCGAAGACGATGGAAAGGTGATCGGCGTGGTAACGAAAAAGGCGCTGATCCGCGGCATTCAGGGCCGCTCACGTGATGACGAAGGGGGATTGCCCAATGGCGGATAACAAATCTTTCAGCCTGCTTGATCCGTTCCAGACGGTCGATCTGGGGCTGGCCGACTGGGCCGACGGCATCAAGGGATGGGCGACCGTGCATCGCAGCGCGATCCAGCCGCTCAAGCGGGCGGTTAACGATGCGATCATGTCCATCGAGCATGCCCTGCAAGCCGTGCCGCCTGTGATCATCATTGCCATTCTGGTGCTGCTGGCCTGGCAGATCGGCGGGCGCCGGGTGGCGATCATCGTCGGAGTATCGCTCTTTGCCTTGGGGCTTCTGGATCCCACGGCGTGGGGGCTGGCAATGACGACTCTGGCAATTGTTACCAGCTCGGTTTTGGTCTGCATCGCCATCGGCCTGCCGCTGGGCATTCTGGCGGCGAAATCCGACCGGTTTCAGGCGGCCATCCGCCCGGTTCTGGACACGATGCAAACCATTCCTGCCTTTGTCTATTTGGTGCCCGTGGTGATGCTAGTGGGCATCGGCAATGTCTCGGGCGTCATCGTAACCATCGTCTTTGCTCTACCTCCCTTGGTGCGGTTGACGTCGCTGGGAATCCGCGGCGTTGATGCAAGCGTGGTCGAGGCGGCGCGCGCTTACGGCGCCAACCCCTTGCAGATCCTGTTCAAGGTCGAGTTGCCACTGGCGACGCCGACGATCATGGCGGGGGTCAACCAAACGATCATGCTGGCCCTGTCGATGGTGGTGATCGCGTCGATGATTGCGGTCAAGGGGCTGGGCAACGAGGTGCTGCGCGCCATGGGGCGGCTCGACGCGGGCAAGGCCATCGTTGGCGGTCTGGGCATTGTTCTACTGGCCATCGTGCTGGACCGCATCACGCAGGGCGTGGCGCAGACCGGGCGCGAGCGTGGTCATCGGCACTGGTGGCAGGGAGGCCCGGTTGGACTGATCGCCAAGATGTTTGGCCGTTAGCGGCGCACCGGAACCTTCTCTTACCCAAGCGGCATCGGCACGCAATACGGCTCGTCCGTCCGATGCTTCACCGACAAACCAAGACGGGCCCATCACAGAAAAACAGGGGTGACTATAATGAAAAATTTCAAGACAGGGACAATCGCGGCGGCGTCCGCGCTGATGATGTGCTCAGGCATGGCCTGGGGGGCAGACATGCCGGGCGAGGGCGTCACCGTGCGACCGATCGAGGGTACCGTTCTGGAAGAGCGTTTCCAGAACCAAATCATCTACCGCGCTCTCGAGCAACTGGGCTACACTATTGGCGATCCGCAATCGGTGGAATATCAGACCATCGTTCTGGCAATCGGCACAGGCGACGGTGATTTCACCACGGTTTTTTATGACCCGCTGCACGAGCATTTTTTCAAGGAATCGGGTGGCGCTGACGCCATGACCAAGGCGGGGCACCTGATCACGGGCGCCGTGCAGGGCTATCTGGTCGACAAGGCGTCCTATGACGCGGGTGTCACCAATATTGGCGATTTGACTGATCCCGAGATCGCCAAACGCTTTGACAATGACGGCGACGGCAAGGCCGATCTGGCCGGGTGCCCGCCGGGCTGGGGTTGCGAGCGGGTGATCGAGCACCATATGGATGCTTATGGCCTGCGCGATACCGTTACCCACAATCAGGGTTCTTACAACGCTGTCATCGCCGATACGATCGCGGTCCACGAAGCTGGCAAGCCGATCATCTACTACACTTGGACGCCTTATTGGGTCTCCGGCATTCTGGTGCCGGGTAAGGATGTCGAGTGGATCGAGGTGCCGTTTACCTCGCTCCCTGACGAGCGCACCGACGACACCATGTATCAGGACAAGAACCTCGGTTTTGCTGTGAACGAGCTGCGCATCCTAGCCAATAACGATTTCCTCGCGGCCAACCCGGCAGCGGCGAAGTTGTTCGAACTGGCACAGATCGACATCAACGACGTCTCGGCCGAGAACTATGCAATGCGCCAGGGCGAGGATTCGATCGAGGATATCGACCGTCATGTTGATGAATGGATCAAGGCCCACAAAACCGAGTATGAGGGATGGATTGAAGCCGCCCGCAAGGCAGCAGACTGATATTCGAAAGCGATACAAAGTCTTGTCGATCTCATAGACAAAAGGGCCCATTCACCGTCGCAGGATGGGCCCAGCGTTCGACATATCGGCTGCGCTCTGGCGCAGCCGATAGCCGTCGCCGTTCATCTCCAGGATATGCACTTGGTGGGGGGCAGGTTATTGACGCGCTCCAGCTGTGAGTAGCCCCACTTGATTGGTCCAAGTTGAAAGTTGGTGCATGATAGGCCTTTGGTCCATTGAGCGATGGTCTCCGACAAACTCGGGGCGATTCACATTTGGTCGGCCGGGACGCCCCGGCTTCCATTCAGGGCATGCCGCGCGACAAGTGCCTTGAAAACATCGGTCATCCGCAATGCTCCGATCCTCTTGCCCTGATCCATGACCCTGAAAACGTGACCCGCGGCGCCGCCAGACATTTCCAGCGCATCTTCGAGCGTAGAGCTGGCACTGATCTTTGACATCCTTCCCGGCTGTCAGCTGTCATGACCGAACGGACCCGCAGGACGCGGGCGCGATTGATGTCCATGTGCTTTTCACAATCGGATTTCGTAAGGGACCTGATTGCATGGGGCCTCCCGGTTTGACCTGCATATGAAGGAACCAACGAAAAATGCTAAGCGACAGCTGCCGCGCTAGAGAAACTGCTGGGACAGCATCCGAGATAATAGGATTCCGCCCCGGAAATCCCGCATCCGGAGCATCGGACACGTCATGGATGTCGAATCTCTCCAAAGTAATGTGAAATAAATTATTTAAAATAATATTGCATGCAAAATACACCCTTTGAAATGTAAATTACATGTGGAATGCATTTTTTTAAATCTAAATAAACCAAAATGCCTTAAAATGAATTGCCCATAAAGCGTTATGAGCTTCAACATAAAGTGTTACAGCTTTCTACATTTTTTGTACCCAGGTCAACATTTTCGCTACTCCCATAGCGTCAATTAGTTCACATCTGCAGTTTGTAACTGAGGCATTCGAGTATTTTTGCAAAGGTCTCCCAGAATTTTTTGCAGAGAGTTTTTCAAAAGGTTTGTACGCATCTGTTTTCTGCGGCATCCCGGAGAGGTGCATTTCCCCTGTGCGGCGGGTGGATGACTTGCGCATATGCCGCTTGTGCCCGGAGATGAACATGGAGCGTGGCCGTGCGGTTCTACCCGCCGAGATTCCGACGCTGGGCGCGGTAACGAAAGTACTTAATGCTCATGGGGTGGTTCCCCGCCCATTTTT